>MDTB01161404.1_pt1 | contig 12732 bp, 13 predicted proteins | sample 811161 | NCBI WGS metagenome assembly MDTB01 (sample SAMN05326650, study PRJNA326480) | marine metagenome | isolation source: seawater | place: Mediterranean Sea | collected 2009 | reverse complement strand
AGTGATTTTTTTTATTTCTTTGGAATCAATCATTATATAAGTATATATTAATTATATATATTATAATAATGAGATTATCATACAACTCTATTTTTTTTAAGATTTTCTGCTTAATTTTTGCCAAAAAAATTGGCGAAGACGAATATGGTAATACATATTTTACAAAAAAAAGTCGTTCTCCAAAAAATAATTTTAGAGAAAGAAGATTTGTAATTTATAAAGGCATAGTCGAGGCAAGTAAAGTTCCTCAACGTTGGAATGCCTGGTTGCATCATGTTGAAGATGAACCACCTGAAAGTAATATTTCAAAGCCATCTTGGTTAAAGAATCATTCACCAAATCTAACAGGCACACCTTTTTCTTATGAATACAAACTAGATGAAAGTTTTAATAAGGATGATAAAAAAAAATCAATATGGAAACCAGATGAATAATTTTACAAAATTTTTTTTAGGTTTTCTCTTTATAGTTTTTATGTTTGATTTAATGTTAATTGATAGAAAGAAAAATATAGGTAGTATGATAAATCTTTTTGCAACTTTTAATAAAATTGATGGTCTTAATATTGGTGATAATGTAATGATTTCTGGTATTAGTGTAGGGTTTATCAATGACATAATTCTTGATAATAGTTATCCAAAAATATCAATGATGGTAAACGAAAACTTAAAAATTACCCGCGACTCTTCAATTTCAATTCAAACTGACGGTCTATTTGGTTCCAAATTTTTAGTAATTGAAATAGGTGGCGAAGAAGAATACCTTAAAAGTAATGATAGCTTTTCTTACGTGGAAGATTCTATTTTACTTCAAGATCTTTTAGATAAGATTATAAAAATTGGAGAAAGTAACAAATTATGAAAAAAAATTATCTTGAATCTATTCTTGGCTTAATGACTTTGATACTCGCTGTTTCTTTTTTATTAAAATTTATAGACGTTAATACAGAAAGTAATGAAACTTATGACCTAAAAGCTAAATTTTTAAAAGCAGGGGGTATAGTTATTGGAAATGATGTAAAAATGAGGGGAGTAAAAATTGGTGTAATAAAAAATGTCTCATTAGATAAGGATTTTTTTGCTGTAATAGATTTTAGCGTTTATAAAGAAGTTAACGTACCCAAAGATAGCAGTGTAAAGATCGCTAGTGATGGTATTCTTGGTAATAAGTACTTGTCAATAACACCTAGTGGAGATTTAGATAAGGTATTAAGTAAAAAAGAAGAAATTAAAAAAGTCGAGGATTATGAATCCATAGAAGATCAAGTTAGTAAAATAATTTTTCTCGCCACACAATAATGGAAAAGAAAGTTGAGAAATTTATTTGGCGAGCGAAAGATAATAAAATAATTTCCTGTGATGAAACTAATAAAGTTTTGAACGAAAATTATAATGAAATAAAGAATGTAATTCAAAACGCATACGATGACGCAGTATTAATCGATTGTGATGAAAAAGATTTTAAAAACAAAATTATAGATCTTGTTGATAAGATTGAATTTTCTCTTGGGAGAAAATAACTTGAATTTTTTTCTTTCTACTCTTTTAATTTTTTTTCTAAAGTTTTCAGTATTGGCATCAGAAAATGAGTGTCAGGGAGCTAAATTAAGGATTATCAATAAAATAACCGCTGAAAAAGTTTTTTATGATATTCCACTTTCACAAACCTTGGAACTTGACAATGCTAAAATTAAAATATTTAGATGCATGAAGGTTGAAAAAGAAGGAAGTGATGATGAAATTGCTCTAATTAGTCATAAACTAGATTCTAAATTAGATAAAAGAAACTTTTTAGGTTGGATTTTTAAATCAAGCCAATATTTGAATGTTCCAGTTAACCCCACTTTTGATATTAAGCTTGAAGAATGCTTAGTAAATGACCCTATTTTTTTAAAAAAATCATTTGAAATACTCTAATACACCTTTTTTTATTTCTTCAGGAAACACTACTTGTTCTTTACCATGTTGCGATAAAATTTCTAAATATTTTTTTTTTTCAATTTTTTTTGTTCCAAACTGTTTTAAATGTTCTGAATAAAATTGAGTGTCAATGTACTTAAAGCCCCCCTCTTTGAGAAAAGCTGCAAGATAAACCATTGAAATTTTACTTGAGTTTTTTTTGATACTAAACATACTTTCTCCACAAAATATTTTTCCAACTATTAGGCCGTATAAACCACCAATAAGTTTGTCATTTTCAAAGCATTCTATAGATTTAGCAATACCAATTTCAAATAATTTAATATAATTTTCTATTATCTGATTATTTATCCAAGTTGATTTTCTGTTTAGGTTTCTAGCACATAAATTTATCGTTTTTTCAAAATTTTGATTAACTTTAATTTTGAAATGACTTTTTTTTAATTCTTTTTTCAGACTTCTTGATACCTTAAATTCATTTAATTTAATTATTCCTCTTTCTTTGGGCTCAACCCAATAAACAAAGGGGTCATAGAAGGAGTCAGCCATAGGAAATAAACCTTTATTATACCCATCTAAAATAATTTTAGGCGAAAGAAACATCTTATTTGAAAGAAGTGCTTAACCAATTGATATCAAAGTTGCCTTCTATAAAATCTTTGGTTTGTATTATTTTTTTTAATGTAGGGATATTTGTTTGTACACCTTCAATTACATACTCATCAAGAGCTCTTTTAAGTTTCATAATACACTCATGCCTTGTATTCCCATTACACACTAACTTTGCAATAAGTCCATCATAGAAGGAACTAATATTACATCCTGTGTAAAGAGCTGAGTCTATTCTTATTCCTGGACCTCCAGGTGGATGGTAAGTTTTAATTAAACCTGTTGAGGGTAATTGAGTTATTGGATTCTCTGCATTAATTCTGCATTCAATTGAGTGTCCCTTTTTTTTTATTTCATCTTGTTTGAACGATATTTTTTTTCCACTAGATATATTCATTTGTTCCTTTACTATATCAATATTGTAAACTTCCTCTGTAACTGTATGTTCAACCTGCAACCTTGTATTCATTTCCATAAAAAAAAATTTTCCATTATCATATAGATATTCAACTGTACCAATATTGAAATAACCAATTTTCTTCATCGCTTTGATTGTTGTGTCGCAAATTTTTTTTCTTTCACTATCACTAATAACTGGGCTCGGACACTCTTCTATTATTTTTTGGTTTCTTCTTTGGATAGAACATTCCCTTTCTCCTAAATGAATAGCATTACCTTGATTGTCACAAAGTATCTGAATCTCAATATGACGTGGGTTACTTAAATATTTCTCAATATAAACTTGACTGCTACCAAAACTTAATTCTGCTTCTTTTTTTGCTAAAAGAAAATTATTTTTCAGATCTTTTTCTTTTAAAACCACTTTAATTCCTCTGCCACCACCTCCATTAGTTGATTTAATAATAATTGGATACCCGATATTTTCAGCTATGGACTTTGCCTCTAAATAATCTCGAACATTATCTCTGCTTCCAGGTAAGATTGGTAGCCCTACTTTTTTAGCAATAGATTTTGCTTCGACTTTATTGGCCATTTTTTCAATATGTTCACACTTTGGACCAATAAATTTAAAACCGTGATCTGTAGTAATTTTCGCAAAATTTGGGTTTTCTGAAAGCATTCCAATTCCTGGATGGATTGCATCAGCATTAGCAATTGTAGCTGCAGAAATTATGGAAGGGATATTTAAGTAAGAGTTTTTGACTTGCGGAGGACCAATACATACACTTTCATCTGCTAATCTTACGAACATTTCCTTTTCATCTGCAGTTGAATGTACAACAACAGTTCTAATACCCAACTCTTTACATGCTCTTAAAATTCGAAGGGCAATTTCCCCCCTATTTGCTACCAAGACTTTTTTTAGCATTATTCAATTAAAACTAATGGTTCCCCAAATTCTACTGGAGATTCATTTTTGACGAAGATTTTTTTAACTTTTCCGTTTTTATCTGCTGTAATCTCATTCATGGTTTTCATAGCTTCAATGATAAGTAAAACCTGTCCAATTTTTACACTCTGTCCTTCTTCAATGAATTGTTTGGCGCCCGGTTCTGGAGCTAGATAAGCCGTACCGACCATCGGAGACTTTAAAGCATTTTCTATTAGGTTAACTTTTTTTTCAATAATTGGCTTACTTTCAGAAGAATTTAAATCATTTTTATCGTTAACTTGAAATTTAGGATACTTTTTTAATTCATATGAAATATTTTCAGTTGAGAACTTAACTTCGCATAAGTTATTTCTTTCCATTGCTTTTGATAAAATATCAATATCTTCTAAAACTTTTTTATCGATTCTACTCATTTTAAGATAAATTTTTCATTGATCTGAGTGCCATTATATATACGTCTATTCCAAAACCTGCAATAATACCATGTACGGCGGGGCTAATGAAAGATTTTTTTCTAAATTCCTCTCTGTTATAAATATTTGATATATGAACTTCAATTTTTGGTATTTTAAGAATTTTTAAAGCGTCGTGAATAGCTATTGAGGTATGGGTAAGTGCACCAGCATTTATTATAAACCCGTCATAATCTAGGCTTTTTTGGATCTCATCAATTATTTCAGACTCTGAATTACTTTGAAAGAAAGAAATATTTAAATCTAATTTTTTTGATTCATTTACACACTTTTTTTCAAGTTCTTTTAAAGTAGTTTTTCCATAAACTTCTGGTTCTCTTTTCCCAAGCATATTGAGGTTAGGTCCATTAATAATTAAAATTTTTTTTTTCATTCAGACTTTCTTTTTAAAATTTCTTTTTCCAGATCCTTGATTTTATTTTTTAATACTGGATCTTTTGTAAATCTTTTTACTCGTTGAATGTGTATTTTAGCATTTTTTATTTGATTAACTAACAAATATTTTTCTGCTAATGCATACGATGAAAAATCATGTTTTTTCAATTTGCCATAGTTTAGTCCTAAATAGTGCCAAGCTTCATATGGAAAGTCATCTTCTTTTATATATGACCAAAGTATTTTAATAGATTCTAAATATGAAGTTTCTTCATTCATATGATGTAAAGATTTAGCAAGAAAAAGTTTGAATGACTTTTCACTAGGATTTAATTCTATTGCCTTTCTAAATTGTGGGATCGATTCAATAATCATTCCATTTTCAAAAAGTATCTGGCCTTTTAATTCAAAAAAATAAGGGTTTTTGTTATCAATTTTTATACATTGATCAATAAGTTTAAGCGCTTTATCAATTTTACCAACTCTATAATTTCTCAGTGCAAAGGCATAAAAACTTTCTATTGCATTTTTATTACCATAAATATTTTTGAGCTTTGTGTCGTCTAAAAAAAATCCATTTATCTTTGCTTTGATTAAATTATATTTTTTTTCTAATAGACCAAAGTTTTTAGTTTTTTGATTTTCAAGATTTAAATATATATATTTTTTTCTCTCACTAGATAATGGGTGGGTTAAAAAATATGGATTTAACTGTTTAAGACTTTCATTTCTCTCTAAAATTTTAAAAATATTCAGCATGCCTTGTAAAGAGAAACCGGATTTTTTTAAAAGTTTAATTGCATTTTGATCTGCTAGTGACTCTTGTGACCTGGAAAAGGATAGAAAACGTGAAGCACCTAATTGTTGTCCACCTAAAAGAATTGCTGATCCCGCTTGACCGGCACCAGCTGCTATCGCCCCTGCTGCAAGGATTGAAGAAATTATACTTATCATAGAAGTTTTTTCAGCAGCTTTTAATTTGTCTGAAAAATGTCCACCAATGATGTGGCCCATTTCATGTGCAATTACACCTGCTAAATCTTCAATTTTCTTGCTTTTCATTAGTAAGCCTCTAGTTAAAAAAATTTTTTGACCTGGGATTACAAATGCATTAATGAAATCTTTATTATCGATAAAAAAATTAAGATTATTTAACTCTAAATTGTTGTCTTTTATTAAAATATAAGAAATTTCTTTTAAAAAGTTTTCTGTCTCTGCATCTCTAATAATATTCAAGTTTGAAGATTTAACAGAAAAAAAAGAGAAAGTTATGACTAAAAGAATTATGAAAGACTGCATAGGATGATATAGTTTAATTATATTTTAACCTGTTAAAATGAATAATAAATTTTTTTTTCCTTCTAAGAGATCAAACATTGATTCATTCAAAGTAATGCAGTTACTTTCTGATGCAAGTAACTTGGAAAATAATGGAAAAAAGGTCTACCATTTAGAGCTGGGCGAACCAATACAATTTACTCCTTTAATTGTAAGGAATGAAGTAAAGAGACTTATTAATTTGAATTTACCAGGTTATACACCTTCCAATGGAATAAAAGAGCTAAGAAAAAAAATATCTAATTTCTATGAATATAAATACAATCTAAATATCAATCACGATAATATTTTCATTACAACAGGTTCGTCCGGAGCATTTTTATTATCTTTTATTTCATGTTTTGATAAAGAACAGAAAGTTGCAATATTTAACCCAGTTTATCCTGCTTACAGAAATATTTTAAAATCATTAAATATTGATGTTATTGAAATATTCCCAGAAGACTCTGATATTTGCAAAATTGATTTTAGAAAAATTGAGAAATTTAAGAATTTAGATGGTTTAATAATTTCTAACCCAAACAACCCTAATGGACAAGTTTTTTCAAATGAAGAATTATACTACATTTATGATTTTTGTTATAAAAATAATATTTCACTAATATCTGATGAGATTTATCATGGTATTGAATTTGAAAAGTCATCAAAGTCAATATTAAATTTTGGTCAAAAAGCCATCGTGATAAATAGCTTTTCAAAGTATTTTTTAATGCCAGGCTGGAGATTAGGTTGGACAGTTATTCCCGATTCATTGAAAGAAAACTTTTTAAAGTTATCTCAAAACCTTTTTATTTCATCTGGAAATATAGCACAATATTCCGCACTCAAGATTTTTCAATGTATAGATGAGTTAAATGAAACAGTAAAAAAATATTCAATTACCAGAACACAAATTTGTAAACTATTATCTGAAATAAAAGGCATAAATTTTAGAAAACCTGATGGGGCTTTTTATTTTTATCTTGATGTAACTGACTTTAATAAAGATTCAGAGGAGCTTGCAAAAAAAATTTTAAATGAAACAGGTGTTGCGCTTACTCCGGGTACTGATTTTGATAAAAAATTCGGCCATAGAACTATGCGACTTGCGTTTTCATCTGATAAACAAAAAGTAATGGAAGCAGTAACAAGATTAAAAAAATGGTTTATGCAGAATTATTGATTCCACCAACCCTGTCTTTTTTCTTGATTTTCTTTCTTTTTAATGACATCTAAATTCTCACTATTTTGTGAAATTTTACTGGAACCTTTTGGTTTTAATTTATTTGTCTTAAAATCTTTTACCTTTTGTCTGTAACTCTTTCTTTTTATTGATGTGATATTTTCTTCTTTAGAATCTTCATTGTTCTTAAAAGAATTTGAGTTTACATGTTCATCTTTTAGAAGTTTTTTTTCTTTTTCAACCCTGGGATCATTAGTATTCTTTTTAATTTTTTTGTCTCCCCTTTTTAAGTTTGTTAGTTTTTCTATATCTATCTCGCCATCCTTGTTAGTTAAGATAACTTCGTTATCTTTGTAAATTATAAAATCTAAATATTTTAATTCATGATCTACAATAATATTTTCTTTTCTTTTTTGGAAAACTTGAGAGTTTGGGTTTTTTTGAATTAGCAATTGTAATTCTTTACTACAAATAATATTAATAGGTTCTTTTTTTTTATCATAAGTGAGCTCTTCAAATACTCTTATAAGTTGATTTATTAAAAAATGTGTAGAAGGAACTTTTCCATATCCATTACAATGCCAACATCTAACTGAAATTTTTGAGTCTTCATTAACTTTTAACCTTTGTCTTGAAAGTTCAAGCAAACCGAAATTACTTATTCTCCCTACCTGAACTCTAGCCCTATCACTTTTGAGACAATCTTTAAGTTTTTTTTCAACTTTAAAATTATGGTTTCTATCTAACATATCTATAAAGTCAATAACAATTAACCCTGCCAAATCTCTTATCCTAATTTGCCTACTTATTTCTTCAGCAGCTTCTAGATTAGTTTGGAATGCTGTATCTTCAATATTACGATTTTTAGTAAATTTACCGGAATTAATGTCAATTGCAACCAATGCCTCTGTTTGATTTATTACAAGGTATCCACCTGATTTCAAATTCACATTTGGGTTGTTAATGTCTATAATTTTTTTTTCAATTCCATGATTAAAAAAAATAGGTTTTTTATCTTTGTAAAGTTTTAATTTCTTAACAGAATTTGGCATAAACTGTTTCACAATTTCTTTACATTTAGATAAGATTAATTTGTTGTTTATTAAAACAGATTCAAACGAAGCATCAAAATAGTCCCTTAGACATCTTTTTATAAGATTATCCTCTTCATGAATTAAACACGGTGCATTAGATTTTATTGTTTTGGATGTAATTTCTTTCCACAGCTTTATTAGTGAATTATAGTCTCTTTTAATTTCTTTAAGGGTCATTGTTTCACCAGCAGTTCTAATTATAGCACCCATACCTTTTTCTATTTTGAGTTTGTTTAATACATCTTTTAATTTTTTTCTAAGTTTAAAATCAATTATTTTTCTTGAGATTCCTCCACCTTTATTTGTATTAGGCATTAATACACAATATTTACCAGCTAAAGACAACCTAGTTGTCACTGCTGCACCCTTGTTTCCTCTTTCCTCTTTAACAACTTGTATTAAAATCACTTGGTTGCTTTTAATTACTTCTTGAATGCTATACTTTTTGTGAAAAATAATGCTTTTATTTCTTTTTGGAGTTTTAATAAAGGGTCTTTTTTTTTTAATCCTTGATTGAGGGTAATCATCAATTGGTTTGTAATTGAAAAAATCAACAATTTTTGAAAGAAACCCATCTTTTGCATCATTTTTATCCTTCACTTTCTGACTACTATTTTCCTGACCTTCATTAAAACTTTCATCAATAAAACTTTCATCATCTTCATTAACGCTCAGGTTTTGTGATTCACTGAATTCCTGTTCCAATAATTTTTTCTTATCTGCTGTAGGAATCTTAAAATAGTTTGGGTGTATTTCGTTGTAAGCTAGAAATCCGTGTTTCTTGGCACCATAATCAACAAAAGCCGCCTGTAGGGAAGGTTCGACCCTAATAATTTTCGCCAAATAAATATTTCCTTTAACTCTATCATTTTTAAAATTTTCTGACTCATAATCAATTAAATCGTTTTTATTGACTATAGCAACTCTAACCTCATCATTCTGGTTAGCATCAATAAGCATTTGTTTCATTGTTACTTCCTTTAAACTTTATTTTTATTATTATTATAAAATCAACAAATTACAAAAAAAAAAAGAACATATTGTTTTTTTTTGTAAAAAAACCACTATATTTAGTATAATTTAACTAAAAAACTAAAATTGAAATTTTCCATAAAACTTATAATATATTTTTTATTTTTTTTTTACAGCAGTGAATTATTTTCATTGGAAATTAACAATATAAGGTTCGGTTCAAATGCTGAAGTTAAAAGGATAGTTTTGGATATTTCTGACAACGTTACTTTTAAAACTAAAGTTTCACATAACAAAATTGAAATAAAATTTGATAAAACCTTGTTTTTTAAAAAAAAAATTACAAAAAATAATGATTTAAAAGAAATAAATTTTGATACTGTAAACAATTCAATAATTTTAAATTTTAAAAGAAGCATTCATTCTCCAAATATTTACTTTCTTAAAAAGAATAATAATAAGTACGCCAGAGTTGTTATTGATTATAAAAATAAAAAAAAAAAAAGAAAAATAATAGTCGTTGACCCTGGTCATGGTGGGAAAGATTCAGGAGCTGTTGGTATTACAAAAAAACTTGAAAAAAATATTACACTTAAAGTTGCTTTATTACTAAAAAAAGAATTTAGTAAATATGACGAATTTCGTGTAATATTAACTAGAGAAAAAGATGTTTATTTAAAATTAAGGGAAAGAACAGAGATTGCTAAAAATAGTAATGCTGATATATTTATCTCATTACATGCTGATTTTAACAAAAATAGGAGAACAAGAGGTATATCACTTTATACATTGTCAGAAAGAGCCTCAGACAAGGAAGCGGAGGCACTAGCAAGAAGAGAAAACAGGTCTGATTTTTTAGGAAACGTTGATCTTTCATCAGAAAATTCGGAGGTTACAAATATTTTGATTGACCTTACAAAAAGAGAAACTTTGAATCAGTCCAGTCATTTGGTTAATTTTTTAATTAAAGATATTAAAAATGAAATGAATTTATTAAAAAGAGCTCACAGATTTGCAGGTTTTACTGTTTTGAAATCCCTTGATATTCCATCAGTTTTAATTGAAATGGGGTATTTGTCAAACAAAGAGGATTCCAAACTTTTAGTTAGCAATAACTATCAAAAAAAAATAACTTCAAATATAGTAAAAGCTGTTAAGAATTATTTTGATTGGATTGAAAAGAACAATTAAATGGATATAAGATGCCAAAAAGTTTGATAAATATTTTTTACTCTATTCTAATACTTTTATTTTCTATATTTTTTCTAACAGTATTTATTTTGTTTTTTTTTGGGAAAGATCTTCCTAGTTTTGACAAATTATCATCTTATAAACCTAGATTGGTTTCAAAAATTTACACTGCGAATGGTAATTTTTTAGAAGATTATTCTAATGAAAACAGAGTCTTCATTAAATATGAAGATATTCCTACTGAACTTATTAACTGTTTTTTAGTGTCTGAAGATATTAATTTTTATAATCATGATGGAATTGATTATAGAGGAATTTTAAGAGCCTTTTTAAAAAATGTTTCGAATACCTTTACTAATAAAAGATTACAAGGGGCTTCTACTATAACACAACAAGTTGCTAAAAACTTTTTACTAACAAATGAAATATCTTATACCAGAAAAATAAAAGAAATAATAATAGCCTTAAGAATGGAGAGAGTTTTAAGTAAAGAACAAATAATGGAATTATATCTTAATGAAATATATTTAGGTAATGGTTCTTATGGTATTGCTTCTGCGTCTTTAAATTATTTTAATAAATCTGTAGCTGACCTTAAAGTCCATGAAATGGCAATGTTAGCTGCACTTCCTAAAGCTCCTTCCACCTACAACCCATATAGAAATTCAATAAGAGCCCTTAAAAGAAGAAATTGGGTTTTAAAAAGACTATTGGATGAAAGATTTATAAATGTTGAACAATTTTCAGTTTTAATGAGTGAGGAGCTGATGTTATCAAAAAGTAAAAAAATTTTAAATAATAAAGCCTCTTTTTTCAAAGAAGAAGTTAGAAGAGAGATAATTTCAAGATTTAATGAACAGAAATTATACGACAGTGGACTTACAATAATGACAACAATAAATGAAAAGTTACAAGTTGCAGCTGAAGATTCATTTAGGAGAGGATTGAGAAACTATTCTAAAAGGTCAGGCTGGAATGGGCCAATTGAAAATTTAAAGGTAGATCAGAATTTTGAGTGGGCTAAAGTAATTTCTAATTATAAGAAGCCAGCTGGCCTTTACAATGATGAAATAGCAATTGTTAAAAAAATCGAATCAAAATTTATTGTAGTTATCACTAGTAGTGAAAAAACCTTAAATATAACTCGTGACGAAATGAAAATATTAAAATCAAAAAATATTGATTGTAAGAAGTTTTTTAAACGTGGTGATATTTTAGTAATTTCCCTCAACAAAAAAATTGATAAATATGAATTGAGTCAAATTCCAAAAGTAAATGGTGGTATGGTTGTTATAGAGAATAATACTGGAAGAGTTCTTTCTATGGTAGGTGGATATGATTCAAGTTCTTCATTTAACAGAGTTACTCAAGCTAAGAGACAATTAGGATCATCTTTTAAACCATTTGTTTATATAACGGCATTAGAGAATGGATATTCGCCGGTTAGTCGTATTCTTGATGCACCTTTTGTGATTGACGATCATTCAAAAGATGGAGTTTGGAGACCAACTAACTATGGAGAAAAATTTTATGGACTTAGTACTTTGAGACTTGGTATAGAAAAGTCAAGAAATCTCATGACTATAAGACTTTCTGACCAAGTAGGATTAGAAAAGATAGCTGAGCTATCAAAGAAACTTGATATTTATGACGATTTTCCATTTTTAATTTCAAGTTCTTTGGGTTCCCTGGAAAGTTCATTGATAAAAATTACTTCTGCTTATTCATCCATTGCCAATCATGGATTCATAATTTCACCAAGATTAATTGATGTAATATATGATAATTCTGGTAAGATTCTTTTTAAAGGCGATAAAAGAAAATGTATTAATTGTTCATTTGAGAAAGATGAAAACTTGACAAGTTCACAAATTTTTGAGCTGCCAAAACCAGAAATCAAATATACATCTAATAGGATTTTCTCTGAAGAGTCCGCTTATCAAATGATTTCTTTTTTAATGGGTGTTATAAAAAGAGGGACTGCAAAGAATATTAATAGTTTTGATTATCAAATTGCTGGTAAAACAGGAACAACTAATGAAAATCAGGATGCATGGTTTATAGGCTTTTCATCTGAATTAACGGTTGGGGTTTTTGTTGGTTATGATGTTCCAAAATCTTTAGGTAAATTTGAAACAGGTTCAAAAGTGGCAGCGCCAATATTTCATGATTTTTTTAAAAATATTTATAAAAGTAAAATTCCTAAACCTTTTAATATTCCAAAATCAATAAAATTTATTAATGT
>MDTB01070670.1_pt1 | contig 12732 bp, 10 predicted proteins | sample 811161 | NCBI WGS metagenome assembly MDTB01 (sample SAMN05326650, study PRJNA326480) | marine metagenome | isolation source: seawater | place: Mediterranean Sea | collected 2009 | reverse complement strand
TCGACGCCTGAGCAGATGGATATCGTCAAAGCATCGAAAGCCCATTATGCTGGCAAACTGCTCAATCAGGGTATGGCTGGCATCACGACTGAGGTTGGGTTTAGAGATGCCTATTATCTGGCTGAGGATTATCATCAGCAATATCTGCATAAGAATCCAAACGGCTATTGCGGGCTGGCTGGCTGTGGCGTCGCGTATTAACCGCAATTTGGTCTTATTTACCTGAAAATCAGGGGATAATGGTATTTACGGCTTGACGTTTCAGGCATCAGACGGTATCACACCAACTGTTCTTGAGAAAGGTTAGAGCGATGAAAGTAGCAAGCTCATTAAAAACACTGAAAAATCGCGACCGTCACTGTCAGGTGGTACGTCGTCGCGGCCGTCTTTATGTCATCAACAAAAAGAACCCACGGATGAAGGCTCGCCAGGGCTGAATTGGTTGGATTATGATGTTGAATGAGCCCGGTTTTGCCGGGCTTTTTCTGTTTTATGGCTTAGTTTTATAGGGCTTAGTTTCATGTAGTGTGGTTTTAAGCGGTTTAGCGGATTGCCTTAGCTCAGATTGAAAAAATCATTGCCTTTATCGTCAATAATGATGAAGGCGGGGAAGTTTTCCACCTCAATTTTCCAGACAGCTTCCATGCCGAGTTCAGGATATTCCAGCACCTCTACTTTACGGATAGCATCAAGGGCGAGTTTTGCCGCCGCGCCGCCGACAGACCCAAGGTAAAATCCGCCATAGGTGGCGCAGGCGTCCCGCACCTCGCGGCTACGATTGCCTTTAGCCAGCATAATCATAGACCCGCCAGCCTCTTGAAAGCGTCTGACATAGCTATCCATGCGGCCTGCCGTGGTTGGCCCGAAACTGCCCGATGCCATGCCTTCGGGTGTCTTGGCAGGGCCAGCATAATAAATCGGATGGTTGCAAAAATAATCCGGCAGTTTGCCATCTGCCTCTAGCCGTTCTTGTAATTTGGCATGAGCGCTGTCACGCGCCACAATCAATGTTCCGGTCAATTTGAGCCGCGTTTTAACAGGATGCTGGCTGAGCAGGGCGCGAACTTTATCCATCGGTTGATTAAGATCAACGGCAACCGCATCATCTTCGTCCATTTCAACCGTCGGCAAGAAACGCGCTGGATCATGTTCCAGCTTTTCAAGGAAAATCCCGTCTGCTGTAATCTTTGCCATGGCCTGCCTGTCGGCTGAACATGATACGCCAATCCCAACAGGGCAAGAGGCGCCATGACGCGGCAGACGAATAACCCTAACATCATGACAAAAATACTTGCCGCCAAACTGAGCGCCAATCCCCAAATCACGGGTAATCCCCAAAATGATGTCTTCCCATTCGCGGTCACGATAGCCGGCGCCAAGCCCATCACCTGATGTTGGCAGATGATCAAGCCCTCGCGTCGATGCCATTTTAACAGTTTTCAGATTTGCCTCAGCCGAGGTGCCGCCAATAACAATAGCCAAATGATAGGGTGGACAGGCGGCTGTTCCTAATGTTCTCAAGGTTTCGTCGATAAACTGGCTTAGCGTGTCAGGGTTCAAGATCGCTTTCGTTTTTTGAAACAAGAAGGTTTTATTCGCCGAGCCGCCGCCTTTCTGAATGAAATCGAGATGATATTCCATGCCCTTGCCAGCATATAGATCAATTTGTGCAGGCAGGTTTGTTGCGGTATTCACCTCATCAAACATGGAAAGCGGCGCCACTTGCGAATAGCGCAGATTGCTTGTCTGATAGACTTGCCAGACCCCTCGCGCCAGTGCCTCACCATCATCACCGTCAACAAGAACGCGGTCTCCACGGACGCCATTGATAATCGCCGTTCCCGTATCCTGACACATCGGCAGCACCTGATCTGCGGCAATGACCGCATTTTTGAGCATCTCCAGCGCTACAAAATGATCATTATGTGAGGCGTCCTTATCATCAAGAATAGCGCGCAACTGCGCCAGATGAGAGGCCCGCAAAAAATGTGAGATTTCCTTAAATGCACGTTCTGAAATAAGGCTAAGCGCCTCAGGCTGAACACGCAAAAATGATGTTTCGCCCGATTTGCCGCTTAACGTTACCTCATCGACATAATCAGATGTTATATGCACCCACTCACATTCAGGGCGTGTTTTGGGTAAAATAGGGCTGTATTTATATTCAGTCATAAGGTTCAGCTTTTATTGCGAAAAGTATCTAATGATACGATATCGGCGCTTTTGGCGGCAATGTCCTCGGTGTTGGTATCGTTACTATCGTCTGCTGAGATATCTTCTACGTTATCGTTATTTTCCATCATGGTGAATTGTAATCCGAACCCTGCTGATGGATCATTAAACTCTGTTATAGCGGTAAATGGGATGCTGAGATCCTCTTTCTGGCCGCCAAAGGACAGGGTAATTTCAAAATGACTGTCATCAACAACCAAATCCCAGAACTGATGCTGGATGATAATGGTCATTTTTTCAGGATGGCTTTCCTTTAAGCGGAAAGGGATATTTACATATTCCTGATTGGTATTAAAAGTGATGAAAAAATGAGTTTCACCAGCAAGACCTTGCTCCTGAGTGATCATCAAAGCCGATCGCACCACATCTTTTAACGCATTTTCAACAAGTAGCTCATAATTTATTTGTGATTTAATACCATTTTCATCTGACATTTAACCATTCCCCCATAGAATATTACTATAATCTGATTCTATGTCAGTTTTCAAATGCCCATTTTGTTTTCAGGAAAATAAAACGCCAAACAATGAAACGGCTAATATAAAACTGCAAAAAATAAAACGCCAAAAGATAAAACGCCAAAAGATAAAACGCCAAAAGATAAAACGGCAGGGGCAAAACCCCTGCCGCCGGATTATTCTGTTGCAAGGTCAATCCAGACCCCGCCAACAGGGCTCAACCTGTTGGAGTTTAAGAGTGGTTTTTGTAACCGCAATTAAGCAGCGACAGCAACCGGAGCATAGTTGTCGTTTGCAACTACTATTTTGGCCCGATATCGGTGGTGCCATGCCGAGCGAAAACTTTGCCTTTACTACATGCGTCGATCCTGACTCGCCCCCATAAAGATTTTCCGATAGAACGTTTCTTATAAAAGATTGCCTAAAGAAATTATGGTGGAGGCGCCGGGTACTGCCCCCGGGTCCGCTCTGCCTATTTCGCATCGCGTTTATCGCCATAGCTGTTACCAGCAAGACTAATATAATCTCTTTCTTGCGCATTGCCAAGACATAGCCTTCGGCTTAACTTATATTCATGCAAGGGTGAGGAGATATCATGCAAGCCTATCTGGATTTATTGGAACATGTGTTGACGCATGGTCACCGCAAGGATGACCGCACAGGAACAGGCACATTATCAGTATTTGGCTGGCAAAGCCGCTATCCGCTCAACGCTGAATTCCCGCTAGTCACAACGAAAAAACTTCACCTGAAATCAATTATTCATGAATTGCTATGGTTCATTAAAGGCGACACCAATATCGCCTATCTCAATGAAAATGGGGTCAGGATTTGGGATGAATGGGCAGATGCGGATGGTGATCTTGGGCCGGTTTATGGGCGCCAGTGGCGGCACTGGCAAACCCCTGATGGTGGTGAAGTTGATCAATTATCTGATGTTGTCAATTTGATCAAAACCAATCCTGATTCGCGGCGCATGCTAGTGACGGCATGGAATCCTGCTGATATTGGACAAATGGCTTTGCCGCCATGCCATTCGCTTTTTCAGTTTTACGTCGCTGATAATAAGCTCTCATGTCAGCTTTATCAGCGCAGTGCCGATATTTTTCTGGGCGTGCCATTTAATATTGCCAGTTATGCGCTGCTGACACATATGGTTGCTCATGTGACGGGATGTGAGGTTGGCGACTTTGTGCATACGATGGGTGATGCTCATCTCTATGTTAATCATCTGGATAAAGCCAAGTTGCAATGTGAACGTGCGCCAAGGCCGTTGCCGCAATTAAAATTGATTAATCCGCCTGATCAATTAGAGGCTTTTCGCGCCGATCACATCGCCATTGAGGGCTATGATCCGCATCCCCATATTGCCGCAGAGGTTGCCGTATGACCGATAAAATATCACGCTATCCGCTTGTTGCCGTTGTTGCGATGGCAAAAAATAGAGTTATTGGTGACGGCCAGCAATTGCTTTGGCATATCCCCGGTGATCTGCCGCGCGTGAAATCGCTGACTATGGGGCGGCCATTGATCATGGGTAGACGGACATTTGAATCAATAGGCCGCGCCTTGCCCGGCCGCGCCAATATCGTCTTAACGCGCCAGCAAGACTGGTCAGGTGAGGGCGCGATTTGTGTATCTTCTGCCGGTGATGCTATCGCGGCTGCTGAGGATTGGATCAGCGAAGCATCTGATCGCATTGGGGAAATTGTTATTTTCGGTGGGGGTGAGATTTATTCTGCTTTTATGCCATATCTGGATGTTATTGATCTGACTGAGGTCGATTTACTGCCAGATGGCGCGGCCTTATTTCCGGAATGGAATAGTGCTGATTGGAATGAGGTCAGCCGCGCGCATCATCCCTCAACCGAAAGCGCCATAGGATTTGATCTGGTGCGTTTAGAGCGCTCCAGATAAACCCCCAAAACAGTATTAGTTAATGGTGATGGTCGGGGCAGTGCGATTTTGTTCGGGTAAAGATGCCAGTAGCGTTTTTGCAATGCTGATATAAGGCGCGCTATTAGCCCCGTCCGGGTCTGCGGCAACAACAGGGCTGCCAGCATCAGCGCCGGATCGGATTGCCATTTCAAGCGGAATAGCCCCTAAAAACGGCACGCCAAGCTCTTTGGCTTCTTTTTCAGCTCCACCACGGCTAAAAATATCATGTGAGGTTTGACAGTTTGGACAGACAAAATAGCTCATATTCTCAATGATACCCAGCACTGGAACATGAACTTTACGAAACATGTTAAGCCCTTTTCTTGCATCAATCAGGGCAAGGTCTTGCGGGGTTGAGACAATGACAGCACCAGCCAGACTAGCCCGCTGTGATAGCGTTAATTGCGCGTCACCTGTGCCGGGCGGCATATCTATAATCAATATATCCGGGTCACCCCACTCAACGTCACGCAGCATTTGTTCAATCGCAGACATGACCATTGGCCCGCGCCAGATTGTTGGCGCATCCTCATCAACCAGAAAGCCAATAGACATCGCCGTCAGGCCATGGGCTTTGATCGGCACCAATTTATTGTTTTCGGCGCGAGGCCGTTCTTTTGTTCCCAATAGTTTAGGTAATGAGGGGCCATAAATATCAGCATCAAGAATAGCGACGTTTTGTCCTAGCTGTTGAAGTGCCAGAGCAAGATTGATAGCAGTGGTCGATTTGCCGACACCGCCCTTGCCGGAGGCGACGGCAATAACATGTTTTGCTGGCTTATACATGCGGGTCTCTGCTGCTGCTTCAGATGGAGCCGCGCCTTGTGAGCCTGGTGAAGCTGGTGAGACTTGCGGCTGTTGGGCTTGCGCCGGGTTATGCGCGGTCAGCATGGCGGTTGCTGACAACACCCCCGGCAATGCCCGCAGAGCGTCTTCTGCGGCTTGCTTGATCGGCTCGCTTTTCTCGACCTTTTTGGGGTCAACCTCAAGCGAGAATCCAATGTGACCATTTTTTACAACAACACCAGATACCAAACCTGTTGCAACCAGATCATGACTTGTGCCAGAAATGGTCACGGATGAGAGCGTTTTAAGAACGTCTTCTTCGGTTATTGATGGTGACATAATGATCTCGCTTTCATAAATTTCTTTAGTTGTTTAGTATGTATTTAGGAAATATGCCAAGAGAATAAAGAGGCTTTCTTGAAATCAGCCAATAAAGAACAAATATAATGATCAAGACACTTGTTTATGTTAACTATGAACGCCTAATTTGAACTTTTCAGATGCATGTCTGACGAATATCCAGAATACGCACATCTCAGCCAGATCGGAGAACATAATGCCTTGGAATAATCAGGGGAATAATCAAGGAAATAATCAGGGAAATGATAACGGAAACTCAGGTGGACCATGGGGCAACTCGCCTAATGGGTCTGGCCAAGGCCCCCGCAACCAGAGACCAGATTTTGATGAGTTTTTTCGCAAAGGGCGTGATAACTTTGGCCGCTTTATGCCAAGTTTCTTTCGTGGCAACGCCATCATCATTTTGCTTGTCCTGGCCGTTCTAGGCTGGCTGGCATCTGGATTTTATCGCGTTAATACCCAGCAAGAGGGTGTTGTCATGCGCTTTGGTGAATGGATTAAAACAACCCCACCCGGATTACATTATCACTGGCCATACCCGATTGAGACCGTACTAACCCCCGAAGTCACACGTGATAACCGCATTAACATTGGCTTCCGCAGCATTGGTGATGGCGGGCCTAGCAATCGTCGTGATCTGCCGTTTGAAAGTGAAATGATCACTGGTGATGAGAACATTGTTGATATTGATTTTGTTGTGTTTTGGCGGATTGGTGATGCTGGCAAATATCTCTTTAACCTGACAGACCCGGAAGAAACAACAAAAGTTGCAGCAGAAGCGGTGATGCGTGAAATTGTTGGCCGTGTTGATATTCAATTTGCGCTGACCGATGGTCGTGAGCAAATCCAGGGCCAAGCCAAGCAACAACTGCAAGACTTGTTGGATGAGTATCAGGCTGGTGTCATTATTCGTGAAGTGCAGCTATTGGCTGTTGATCCTCCTGTTGATGTTATTGACGCCTTTAATGAGGTGCAGAGAGCGCGTCAGGATAGAGACAGGCTGAAAAACGAAGCAGAAGCATATAGCAATGATATTATCCCAAGAGCCAGAGGTGAGGCGGCACGGATTATCGCCGAAGCCGAGGCCTATGCTGAGCAGATCGTTAATAAGGCAGAGGGTGATGCCTCACGCTTTACTCAGGTTTATGAGGCATATTTGGTGAATAAAGACGTCACTAAAGACCGCATTTATCTGGAAACGCTCGAAGATATTTTGAGTAATGTTGACAAAATTATTATTGATGATGGCGCTGGATCAGGGGTTATTCCTTACCTGCCGCTATCTGAAATTGGCAAAACGAAATAACAGACCTAGCAAGACGGAGATTAACTCATGCGACTACAAACTTATATTCTGATTGCAGTAGGTCTGATTGGCTTTCTTGCCTACAACACGCTATTCCTTGTTCAGCAAACCCAGCAAGCTATTGTGTTGCAATTTGGTGAGCCTAAGCGGACTGTGCAACAACCTGGGCTGAATTGGAAATTACCGTTCGTTCAGAACGTCATTTTTTATGAAAACCGAGTGCTTTCCATGGTATCGCAAGGCTCAGAGCAAGTGATCTTATCAGATCAGAAGCGTTTGGAAGTGGATACATATGCGCGCTACGCCATTGTCAATCCGTTGAAGTTCTATCAAACCGTTCGTACCGTGCGGACAGCACAAGAGCGGCTGGAAGCCATGGTCGATTCATCGGTTCGTCGGGTTCTCGGTAATCAATCTCTGGTCGAGATTTTGTCAGAACAGCGAAATGAGATCATCACAACGATCCGTGATGAAGTTAATACGTCTGCTGAAACGCTTGGCATTCGTATTGTCGATGTGCGGATCAGACGTGCTGATTACCCTGACGCCACCTCACAAAATATTTTCAATAGAATGAAGTCCGAACGTGAGCGTGAAGCAAAAGAGTTCCGCGCAACGGGTGAGGAAGAAGCCCAGAAAATTCGTGCCACCGCAGATAAGCAACGGGCGGTTATTCTGGCTGAGGCCAAACGTGAGTCTGAGATTGTTCGTGGTAGTGGTGATAGCAAATCCATTGCCATCTATGCTGATGCCTTTGGTGTTGATGAAGATTTTTATTCCTTCTACCGGTCGATGCAGGCATATCGGGCATCATTTGCTGATAACCCTACATCAATGGTGATTTCACCCGATAGTGACTTCTTCCGTTTCTTTGGTAATAAGTCCGGCATCATTGATGCAAAATAAAACCAGCATAAGAAACAATCCTTAAATATAATTATCTTTGCCGATATTGTGCCTAATAATGGACATAATATTCGGCAAGATGGATTTAATGAACGTTTCAAACTATGACATCTTTTTTGATATGAATAGATGGGAGTAAACCATGACATCTCATGTCGGCAAACAGTCTAATCTGTTGATCAATACCCGCATTTCACTATTTCAAGCTTGGCAATCAAGCCGGCATTTAGCCCGGCATTTAGCATTACACTTTGGTCTGGCAGTGGCATTTTTATTCACTGTTGTGATGAGCCCGGCACTCGCTGGCGACAGGCCACAGAGTTTTGCAGATTTAGCTCAGGCGCTAACCCCGTCAGTTGTTAATATCTCTACATCAACTCTGGTTAATCGGGATGGCGACAACCCTTTACAATTCCCCCCGGGCTCGCCTTTTGAAGATTTCTTTGAAGAGTTTCAGGATAGAGATAATCCGCGAACAGCACAGGCTTTAGGCTCAGGCTTTATTATTTCTGCCGAAGGTTATGTCGTGACCAATAATCATGTCATTGATGGTGCTGATGCGATTAGGGTGACACTTCATAATGACCGCAGTTTTGATGCGGAGTTAATTGGCCGCGATGAGAAGACCGATATTGCTGTCTTGAAAATTGATCCTGCTGATGAAGTTTTGCAACCAGTATCATTTGGCGATAGTGATCAGATGCGGGTTGGTGACTGGGTGCTGGCAATTGGTAATCCTTTTGGCCTTGGCGGCAGTGTCACGGCGGGCATTATTTCGGCGCGTGGCCGTGATATTGGCAGCGGCCCTTATGATGATTTTATTCAAACGGATGCCTCAATCAATCGCGGCAATTCTGGCGGCCCGTTATTCAATCTTGATGGTGAAGTGATCGGCATTAATACCGCCATATTCTCACAATCAGGTGGGTCAGTCGGCATTGGTTTTGCGATTGCTGCTAATCTTGCCAATAATGTGGTTGATCAGCTAATTGATTTTGGCCAAACCAGACGTGGCTGGCTCGGGGTCTTTATTCAAGAGATTACGCCTGAGATTGCGGAAAGTTTCGGTCTTGAAGATGAACGTGGGGCGTTGATCTCATCGGTTCATAAGGAAGGCCCGGCGGAAATCGCAGGCATAAAGGCTGGTGATGTTGTGCTTGCCTTTAACGGAAAGCCAATCGACGAGATGCGGAGCTTGCCGCGCATTGTGGCGGAATCCGCCATTGGTAAGCCGATTGATATTGTTGTTATGCGTGATGGCAAAAAACTGACGTTATCGGTCACTCTGGGTGTCCTTGAGGAAGCTGAGGAATCCGGGCTATTAGCATCAGTTCCACAAGCCCCTGATGCGGGTGATGAGCTAAACAACGAAAAACTTGGTTTTGTGCTAGAGCAACTGACTCCTGAAAAACGCCAAGAGTTTTCGCTGGGTGATGATATCAATGGCGTTGTTATTACCAGTATTGAGGCTGACTCAGCCGCAGATGATGCTGGCCTGCTAGTCGGTGATGTTATCCGCCGTGTCGGTAAATCATCCGTGGATACATTGGATAAAGCCGAGGCCGCGATTAGCCGTGAAATGGATAACGGCAAAACCAGCATTGTTTTACTGATCAATCGTAGTGGCAGAGACCGCTTTATGGCAATCACGATAAAATAATCATCTCTAGGCTAGAGAGGCGCGCCTTAACCTCAATTCAGACCGTCCTGATCATCATCATCAGGACGGTTTTTTATGCCCTATATCCAAAATGGCGATAGATTGCGGGTGAATAGACAAGCCGCGCCGGATAGCGTATCTGACTATATATGATGCCTGATACCGATATGATTTTTATTGCGGGTCCTACGGCTAGCGGCAAATCCCATCTTGGGCTGACGCTGGCGGCGCGGCTTAATGGCGCTATTATCAATGCAGACTCGATGCAGGTTTATGCCGATATCCCGATCATTACAGCCGCCCCTAGCAAGGCTGAAATGGCAAGCGCGCCACATCATCTGTTTGCGCATATTGACCCAAGCAAGCCGTATTCACAGGCAGAATGGCTGGAAGATGCCCGTCAAGCTGTTGCCATGATCCGCGCGAATGGGCAAATCCCTATTCTGGTGGGCGGAACAGGATTTTATTTCAAAGCCGCTTTGGATGGCATTGTTCCGATGCCAGATATTCCCCCTGATATTAAGGCACAGACCGAGGCAATGATGCGTGCGCTTGATAACGCAGAGCTTCACGCGAAGCTGGCTGATGTTGATCCTGAACTGGCAAATCGGCTTGAAACAGGTGATACTCAGCGGATATTACGCGGATTAGAGATATGGCTGGCGAGCCAAATCCCCTTGAGCCAATGGCAAAAGGGCAGACCTCAAGGCCAGATTGACGGCAAGCCATTAACCATCTATTTGCGGCCGCCGCGTGATGCCCTTTATGAGCGGATCAATTCCCGCTTCAGGCACATGTTTGCGGCTGGCGCGATTGATGAAGTGGCGGCGTTAGCGGCGCGTCAGATAGATGAGCGTGTGCCCGCAATGAAGGCGGTTGGGGTTCGCCCTATTCTTGATATGCTACGGCATGAGATTGATAAAGAGACCGCGACCGCATTAGCGATGCGTGATAGTCGGCGTTATGCGAAACGGCAATATACATGGTTTGATCACCAATATGATGCTGACCTGACGATTAATCAGTTTCCAGATGATAAGCAGAGTGATCAGGTCATAAATTTGATTTTGAGTAATTTTCAAAAAGAGTTTGATGAAAAAACTTGCTAAAAATTAGTTTTTTCACTTGACCTACATACATGGATATGGAACTAAACATATTGAGAATCTTTAGGGTTCTGCTATTTTCATTGTAACATAAATTCAGATGACTTCAAAAATTGGAAGTTAAGTGGATTCATGTCATCTTTTTTGAGGCAAATGTCAGCTATGGCTACAACAACTGAGACTTCTGCTAAGACTAGCGGCGAGGGCGAAGATAAAATGACCACCAATGGCGCCGACGCAATTTTGCGTGTGCTTGAAGATTTGGGTGTTGATGTTATTTTCGGTTATCCTGGTGGTGCTGTTCTGCCAATTTATGATGCGTTATTTCAGCGCAATTCTATTCGTCATATTCTGGTTCGTCATGAGCAGGCGGCGGTTCATGCGGCCGAAGGTTATGCCCGTTCAACAGGTAAGGTTGGTGTTGTTTTAGTGACCTCTGGGCCGGGGGCGACAAATGCGGTGACAGGGCTGACCGATGCCTTGATGGATTCTGTTCCTGTTTTATGTCTGACAGGGCAAGTGCCAACTCATTTGATTGGCAATGATGCCTTTCAGGAAGCGGATACTGTCGGCATTACCCGTCCCTGCACCAAGCATAATTATCTGATCAAGAAAGCAGAAGATCTGATCCCTTCCTTATATGAGGCGCATCATGTTGCCAAGTCAGGTCGTCCGGGGCCGGTTGTCGTTGATTTGCCCAAGGATATTCAGCTGGCAGAGATTACAATGCAATATTTGGAGCCATCGCGGGAAAAGGCGCAAATGCGATATCGGCCAATAATGACGCCTGATGCTGATGTGATTAAGCAAGCCGCAGATATGCTGGTTAATGCCAAAAAGCCAATCATTTATGGTGGCGGCGGCATTATCAATTCCGGCGATAAAGCGTCGGCGCTATTGCGTGAGCTTGTTGATCTGACCAAGTTTCCGACAACTCTGACGCTATTGGGGCTAGGGGCATTGCCGGCGGAAGACCCGCATTTCCTGGGCATGCTTGGTATGCATGGCACTTATGAGGCCAATATGACCATGTATCATTGTGATTTTATGCTCAATGTTGGGGCGCGATTTGATGATCGGGTGACTGGCCGCACATCTGGATTTTCACCAGCGTCCAAAAAAGTTCATATTGATATTGATAAGTCATCCATTAATAAAAATATCACTGTTGATCTGGGCATAATTGGTGATGCGGCAATCGCTCTTGAAATGCTAATCGCCGAGGTCAAGAAAAAGCAAGCCAAGATTAAGACGGATGCTGTTGCATCATGGTGGAAGCAAATCGAAGAATGGCGTGCGGTTCGCTGTCTTGACTATGATCAAAGCAGTGACATCATTAAACCGCAATATGCTATTCATCGGCTTTGGCAAATGTCCAAGGATAGAGATGTTTATGTCACGACCGAGGTTGGCCAGCACCAAATGTGGGCAGCCCAGTATTTTGGCTTCAGCAACCCTAATCGGTGGATGACATCAGGCGGCTTGGGCACTATGGGATATGGTCTGCCAGCGGCGATGGGTGTGCAGATTGGTAATCCTGATAAAACCGTTGTTGATATCGCTGGTGAAGCGTCTTTCATGATGAATATGCAGGAGCTGTCCACGATTGCCCAATATAATTTGCCGGTAAAAATTTATATTATCAATAATGAATGGATGGGAATGGTGCGGCAGTGGCAGCAACTGATCCATGGTGGCCGCTATTCGGAAAGTTATTCCGAATCATTACCTGATTTTCAGAAATTAGCTGAATGTTTTGGTATGAAAGGTCTGATGGTTGATGACGTCAATAATCTTGATGGTGTGATTACTGAAATGCTGGATACGGCTGGCCCTGTTCTGGTTGATGTCCGTGTGGCCAAAGAAGAAAACTGTTTCCCAATGATCCCATCAGGGGCGGCGCATAATGAGATGTTGTTAGGCCCGAATGACAAGGCTGCAAAGCCAGTTTCTGAAGAAGGCATGGTTCTGGTTTAAGCC
>MDTB01070560.1_pt1 | contig 12732 bp, 11 predicted proteins | sample 811161 | NCBI WGS metagenome assembly MDTB01 (sample SAMN05326650, study PRJNA326480) | marine metagenome | isolation source: seawater | place: Mediterranean Sea | collected 2009 | reverse complement strand
CCAACCCATTTTTCTCCTAAAACTGAAGTGACTATCCATGAAGGGCATAGCATTAGTATAATCCATCCTATAGTAGTTAATAATAATAGTCTTTTTAGCCAAAAGATATATGATTTGAAAAGTTGTTTTGGATCTTTTATTTGAGCAATTTCATTGTAGTACACTTGTGAGAATGAAGAAGCAAAAAGCATCACTACTAATCCCAGGTATTGAATAGCAGCAGCTGTTAAACCTGTAAATTTCTCACCATATAAAGTAGTAAATGTCATTAGAATTATAAAGTTGATCGAATTGCCTACAAAAATACCAGGTGAAGTAAAGTAGATAAATTTTTTATGTTTTTGAATCAAACTCTTTTCTTCTTCTTTATTTCTTTTATTCCATTGAAACTTTGAGTAAAAAGTTTTTAAATAATTTATATCTGCAGAAATTAGTCCAGTAATTCTACCCACCACAAGCCCAATAAAGTTAAATCCAAAGAAACCTGTCAGAATCTGAGTGCAGCTTCCTATAACACTGTGAATAATTTTGGATGAGCTAATGGTTAAAAATGATTTAGCTCTAGTGAAAAAAGGAAGGAAAACTTGAATTAGTCCATTTCCAAAAATAGCTAAAGGCATGAGCAGCAATAAAATCCATTCATGTTGAAAAACATCAATTTCTTTAAAATAAAATATACTAAATATTAGACCGCCAATAATTGACATAATAAAACATAGCCTGATACATATTCTAAGCAGAGAGATTGCTTTATCTTCTTCTCTCTCTAATATTATTCCACTTTCCAGTCTTAATGCACTAATGCTACTAAAAATAGCAACGTATTCAAAAAATAATCTGAATGGAGCATATTGTTCTGGGCTATAAAAGAATCTTTGTAATATGATCAAAGAACCTATTGAAATAATCTGGGCTAAAGTAGATCCAGAAAAAAGTGTCATCACATTTTTTAAAAACTGATATGTAGTTTTCTTAATCAACTGATTGTGTTTTTCTATCTATCCAATGAAAGAAAAAGAAAGTATTAAAGAGTGCAAAGAAAACAATTCCACTCTGTGTTTCTAAGATAGATTCTGTCATGAAATTAATCATCAAGATAAATATCAAAAGCGCATATAAGAAATGTTTATCCTTGAAACTTAAAAAAAATAATACAATTGTGAAAAACAATAAAAAGATGAAACCGGTTAATCCATGGTCCAATAAATACTGTAAGTATTGATTGTGTGTATTGGTATTTTTCTTCTTTAATGAAAAATATCCTTTTAAATCATATGTTTTGTTTAACTCTATACTTCCAGAACCTGTTCCTAATCCAAAAAGCCAATTTTTTTGAATTAATTCTCCTGCAGATTCCCAAGCTTTTATTCTTGTACTTGTAGAAGACGGGTAGCTAGATTGTTCTTTAGCATAAATAGTATGTTTAATAATTTCATTAAACCTATTCTTTAGACTTGTACTTAAACTCATAAGACCACCAAGGGTAAATAACATTACAAATCCAGTGATTAAATGTTTTCTATTTAAGAATTTCATTTTTATTAAAATAACAATAAATACACTATTAACTATGAAGTTGCTTATCCATCCAGTTCTTGAAGAAATAAGAATTATAAATAAGGAAAATGAAATAATTAGTGTCCAAGACCACTTATTTTCAATTTTCAATTTTGTTTTTAAAGAAATCATATTTAGATAAATTAATCCAATAGCAAAATTCAAATACATAGCGTAATAACTAGGATGATGCATAAAAGAAAGTTTTTTATAAAAAAAATAGTTGGAATCTCTATAAATAATAAAATCATATGTCGAATGAATCAAACAGATTAATACTGACAAAGAACATCCAATAATAAATGTTCTTAAAATTTCATAAATGAAATCTTTTTTTAATTCTGAACCCAATAGAATGATAATAGGGAATAGCAAAAGTGATAGTTTAGTTTCTAAATGGGACCAATGAATATTTAGCTCATTTAAAATTAATAACTGCAAAAAAGGAAATATCCATAATATAGTAGAGGTTAACTTTATCCAATTATTTTTTTTTGATAAAACTTTATAATTTCCTTTAATGAGTGCAACAATTGCTATAACTACAATTGCTATTCTCATTGTTGTTTTTTCTAATGGAATTAAAAATGAGATCAACAACAAAAATAGTTCTGTGAGATTGTATTTATATGTTAGTTTTTTTAAAAACATATTAAGAAAATATCATCATAAAATTTTATCAAAGGTTTTCATAAAGGTCAAGAAGTTTTTTTTCTTCAATACTCCAATTATAAACTTCTTTAATTGCTTTTATTCCATTAGACCCCATCTTTTTAACTAATTCTGGATTTTGGGCTAAATTGATTATTGCCTTTTTAATTTCATCTGAATTTTTTGGGTCCACACAAATTCCAACTTCATTTCCTTCAATTATATCTTTCCATAATTTAAAATTTGAACCAATTACACACAATCCAGATGACATATATTCAAAAATTTTATTTGGTTGAGCATTAATGTGATTTTCTTCAGGTAAGAAAGTGACAATCCCTGCAAAACATTTGTTTTTTATATTTTTAGACTTGGTTCTGGATATGAACCCTAACTCTGTAACTTTATCCCAACCTTTTTTACTTTTAATTTCATCTTTATAATCTTGAGAACTAAATTCACCAGCTAAGAAAAGATTAATGTCATTCACCTCACTTATAGCATCTACAACGTTGTGAATGCCTCTAATTTTTGTTATTCCACCAACATAACAAATGTTTTTTTGATTTGTAATTGTTTCACTTTTATTAAGCTCAATTTCTTCTAACAGAGGGTAGTTGTTAATATTGTATGTTTTTTTATTGATTTTTTTAAACCTTTTTGTAATGTGTGGAGTTGCTCCAATTATCGCATCTAATTTCCGAACAATTTTATTTTCATATTTTTCTATTATGTAAGCAATGATTTTACTAATTTTTTTATTGATGTATGGTTTTGAAAGAATTTGCTTGGGAAGATCTTCGTGAGCATCATAAATTACCTTTTTACCTTTTTTTTTGAGTTTAATTGCAATTCTAAGTAGTTCTGGATCATGAAGGTGATAAACATCAGCGTTTATTTCAAGTGCTTTTTTATAACTTTCATGAACGGCTTTTGTAAATCTTTGAAATCTTGACTTAAAGTTCACTTTTAAACCATGAATAGTGACATTATTTTTCACTTCATTTTGACCATTTACAACAATTAGGTGTGTTTGGTGATATTTTGCCAGTGAGCTACATTCTTTTAGGAATATTCTCACATCATGTTGTTTATGAACTGACGTTAGATGGCAAATTTTCATTCTTATTTGTGGTTGTTAATAAATCTCTTTTGTAGATAAAAAATAATAAAATCATTAGTCCCCATCCTCCAGAAAACATCAAAGTTGTTAATGCTGAAGAGCTTAGCATCAAAATATAAAAGCCGTTAATAGCAAATTTAACCATTAAACTAAATGAAAAAATGAAATCAATTAAACTAATCAATGCACCCATTAATAATCCAGATATTATTAATCCAAGAACACCAAAGTTTGCATAATCATACATGAAACTTGTTGTATTTACATTCCCTTTTATTCCAATTGCAGCATATTTAGGGAAAATATCATCGTAGAGTTCTTGCCCGTAATTTTTGTAATCACACCCTAATATTGGGGCTAATATTCTATAACCACACCCATTAAGAAACGGCTCATTATTCGGGATGTTAATAAACCATTTAGCTACAATTTTACCAGGAGTTAATATTACTCTTTTTTTAATTAGATTAAGAAATATAATTACTGGATTATTTGTATTTAAATGATTTGAATTTGTCTTTTCAAATTTTTTGATTTGGACATTATTATTTTTTTTTGTCTCGGAAACCTGAGGGTTAGTAATGTTTAATAACCCGAAAATGAATATAAATAGTACAGTCAAATGTTTTATTAGAAATTTTATTTTTTTTAAGTAAATAGCATAACAAATTGACGGCAAAAGAATGGTAATAATAAAACTTTTTTGCATAAGCGAAAAAGCATAGAATATGGCAATTAAATATATTAACGTGTAAAGTTTATAGTTTTTTTTAACCATTAAATAAATTAATAAAAAAGGTATTATAGATTTAATAAGAAAACTTGAAAGGTATCTTATTGGGATTGTTGTTAAAAGATTAGCTTGTTTTCTAATTTCTGCTATTTCATAGTAATCAATAATTAGAATCGCTTTAATAATTGGAACGAATCCAATATCAATATAGTGAATTATAGTCCCCATTAAAACTGAAAGAATTAAAAAATAGGGTATTATCTTTTTAACTTTATTAGAAATAAATAAAGGTTTTTTAAGTGATAATTTCTTATCAATGAGACTTTTGTTTCTAAAAAGTAAAAAATAGAAAATAGAAAAACTAATAAAAAATGATATGTAGTAGTAAAATAGTTCTGCTAAATATAAATCTCCAATTTCAATATATACACCACAAAATAATGCTATGAGGATGATGTTATATAAAATAAAAACACCGAAATTGGAAAGTATTTTATTCAATAGTGCAAGGTAGGTTTTAAATACTATCAACTAATATAGCTAATTTAATTGCTTTTGAAATAATTCCAATACCAGTCAATAGCAGCAGATAGACCTTCTTTAACATCATGAGAAGGGTTGTAATTCAATAGATTTTGTGCTTTATCAATAGAAGCTAATGAATGTTTGATGTCTCCGATTCTTTCTGGTCCAAAAGTAGTATTAATATCTTTTATTTTAGAATCAAAGTTAGAAAGTAAATATTTAAGTTCCTCGACTAAATCTTTAAGAAAACTCTGATCACCGCAAGCCACGTTATAGACTTGATTGATTGCTTTTTCATTAGTTGTTGTAGCTGCTAATTCATTGGCTTGGATAACATTATCAATGTAAGTGAAATCTCTACTTTGTGAACCATCTCCATGAATATTTGGAGATTGATAATTTATGAAAGCTTTTATGAATTTTGGAATCGCTGCAGCATAGGCACCGTCTGGATCTTGTTTTCTTCCAAATACATTAAAATATCTTAGACCAATGAGTTCTAATCCGTATAAATTTGAAAATACACCAGCATATAATTCATTTACATATTTTGTCACTGCGTATGGTGAAAGTGGAAGTCCAATTTCATTTTCAACTTTTGGTAATTTTTTAGAATCTCCATAAGTAGATGAACTAGCAGCATAAACCACCCTTTTGATATTATTTTCTTTTGCTGCCCATAGGATATTTAAAAATCCATTGATATTAATTTCATTAGTTCTAATTGGATTGTCAATTGATCTTGGAACAGATCCCAATGCTGCTTGGTGAAGAATGATATCTATGTTTTTACAAGCCTCATTACAATGATCAATATTGGTTATGTCTCCCTCAATAAATTTAAACTTTGAATGCTCAATTAAAGGTTCAATATTTTCTTTTTTCCCAGTAATTAAATTGTCCAAGCAAGTCACTTCATTATTTTGTTTGATTAAGTATTCACAAAGATTACTTCCAATAAAACCGGCCCCACCAGTAACTAATATTCTTTTATTTTTTAATGACATTTAGTTGTTGTTATTTAGCATATGAAATTGATCTCTTTTCTCTAATTACTGTTATTTTTACCTGACCTGGATAAGTCATTTCGGATTGTATTTTTTCTGAAATTTCAAATGCCAGTTCATCAGCTCTTTTATCCTGAACTTTAGCGCTTTCTACAATAACCCGAAGTTCTCTCCCGGCTTGAATAGCATAGGCTTTAGTTACTCCTTTAAAAGACAATGCTTTGTTTTCAAGTTCTTTTATTCTTTTTAAATATGCCTGAACAGCTTCTCTTCTTGCTCCTGGTCTTGCTCCTGAAACTGCATCACAAATTTGAATTATGGGAGAAATCATATTGTCCATTTCAATTTCATCATGATGAGATCCTATGGCATTACAAATATGAGGTTTTTCACCAAATTTCTCTGCTAATTTCATTCCAAGTATTGCATGAGGTAATTCCGGCTCAATTTCAGAAACTTTTCCAATGTCATGCAATAAACCAGCTCTTTTTGCAATTTTTGGATTAAGACCTAATTCAGCCGCCATTGTAGCACACAAATTAGCTACTTCTTTAGAGTGTTGTAGAAGATTTTGTCCATATGAAGAACGGAATTTCATTCTTCCTACCATTTTGGTTAACTCGGAATGAAGTCCATGAATTCCAAGTTCCATGCAGGTTTCCTTTCCAGTCTCTAAAATTTCTTCTCCAATATTTTTTTTTGTTTTTGCTACCACTTCTTCAATTCTTGCTGGATGAATTCTTCCATCTGAAACCAACTGTTGAAGTGATAATCTTGCAATTTCTCTTCTTACTGGGTCAAAAGAGGATAAAATAATCGCCTCAGGAGTATCATCAACTATGATTTCTACACCAGTTGCAGCTTCAATGGCTTTAATATTTCTCCCTTCTTTTCCAATAATTCTTCCCTTGATATCATCACTTTCTATGTTAAAGACAGAAACTGTATTTTCAATGGTCTGCTCAGCAGCAACTCTTTGAATGGTCTGTATTACAATTTTTTTGGCCTCATTTTTTGCGTTAAGTTTAGCCTCCTCCTTAATTTCTTTGAGACTAACCATTGCCTCAGTCTTTGCTTCATCAAGAAGCGAATTAACGAGTTGATTTTTGGCTTTTTCTGCATCAAAGCCACTAATTTTTTCTAAAATTTCAATTTGTTTTTGTTGATCTCTAAATATTTCTTCTTCCCTTGTTTTTAATCCTTCAATCTGAAGATTAACCTTGTTTTGAAATTGGTCTACTTTTCTTTCTTTAGACTTTAACTCTTCCATCCGTTTATTTAGCGAAATCTCCTTTTGTTTGACGTTTATTTCCTTTTCATTGGTTCTTCTTTCTCTGGAATTAATGGACTTCTCATGTCTTTCTTTTAGTTCTAGAAATTTTTCTTTTGCCTTTAAAATTTTATCCTTTTTGATACTTTCAGCATCCTGTTTGGCTTTTTTGATGATTTCTTTCTGCCTTTTATTTATTACTTTATTGACAATGAAATAACCAACAAAAACACCAGATATGATACCAATTGATAACCCTATAAATAAGTTTAATAAATCCATTTATTTAATATTTAATGGGATGTTATAAAATGGGCTGAAATAATAGAAGGCTAGCCAAGTAATTCGTCTTTTAAAGACATAACCTCTTTACTTAATTTATCGAATTCGACTGAATTGTTTGTAGATACGGTATCAGAGGCAAATTGCAAAGCGGTCATGGCAAGTAAATCTTGCATATCAATAACGGCATAATTATTTTTTAAGTCCTTTATGCTTTTATCTATTTCAGCCGCTGCTTTTCTTATTTTTTCTTCTTCGTCTCTGTTTATAGTCAGCGGATATGTTCTGCCTCCGATAGAAACTTTGATTGATAGCTCGCTCATTAATTATTTATTCAGTAATGCAATACATTTATCTATTTCTCTTACCATTTCGTTGATCATTAATTTGACATCTTTATTGTTTTCTTTCTCTTCACCGTCAATTTGTTTGGCCAACTTTAACATCTTTACCTGTTCTTTGAGTTGTTTAACTATTTCTTCTAATTCTTGCTTTTCATTGTTTAATAAAGTAATTTTTTTATCAAGCAAAGAATTGCTTTTCAATGAATTGTCTAAGTTTTTCTGCAAATCTGAAACATAATTCCTAATCTCGCTAATAGCTTGTATTACATCACTCATAAAACAAATTCATTCACACAAAGTTAGCAGCATAACTCAATTATTCAAATTTATATTGAATTGTAAATAAATTTATTTGAAAACTATTTTTATATTTTTTTTTTAGTAAGATTTGCGCTGTGATATTTAAAAAAAAACTTCTTTTTTGTTTTTGCTTTACTTGTTTTACAATTTGCATTAGTGCACAACCATTCATTGACAATAATTTCAGATCTCCTGTTGGTATCCCAATTCTTCTCTCTGGAAATTTTGGTGAATTAAGATCTAATCATTTCCACTCCGGATTAGATATCAAAACAAATGGGACAATCAACTACAGGATATATGCTATTGACCAAGGATATGTTTCCAGAATTAATATCTCTCATTGGGGATATGGAAAAGCTATTTATGTAGATCACCCAAATGGATATACTAGTGTTTATGCTCATCTAAACCACTTTCCACCCAAAATAGAAAAACTAATTAGAGAATACCAATACAAAAATAAATCAGAAATTATCACTTATTATCCTGACAGTGGTCAAATTCAAGTTAGTAAAGGCGAAGTGATTGCTTATTCAGGAAATAGTGGTGGCTCTTCAGGTCCTCATCTGCATTTTGAAATACGAAACACAAAAAGTGAGCATCCGATAAACCCACAACTTTTTGGATTTGAAATTCAGGACGATAAACCCCCAGTAATTAATAAATTAAAAGTTTATTCGCTGTCAAATAGTTCTGTTAATAAAAAGTGTTCTGACCAAGAATTTAAACTTAAAAAAAATGCCAATACATATCAGCTATTAAATGATAGTATTATTCGTATTAGTGGACAATTTGGATTAGGAGTATCTACTGTTGATTACTATAACAAGACCTACAATAAATGTGGAATTTATGCCATGCAAGTTTTTATAGATCAAGAATTAATATTTGATGAAAAAATCAATGAATTAGATTTTGAGACATCAAAAAATATCAATGTATATAAAGACTACAAATCCTATTTAAATAAAAGAGAAAGTATTCATAAAGCCTTTATTCATCCCATGAATGAGTTGTCATTTTATAAAAGAGATTTGGGAAACGGAGTTATTCTTTTTGAAGATGAGAATTTACATAAAGTACAAATCATTGTTGCTGATATAAAAGGAAATTCCTGTAGCTTAAGTTTTTATGTTCAAAATTCTACTCAAATTATTTGTAATGATGTAAATAAATTATCTGTTGTTGATTATGGATTTAAACATGTTTTTTCTGAAGATAGTAATTGGTTAGTTTCTTATGACTCTACTACTTTTTACGAAAATTTTCCGCTTAACTTAAGCGTTGATAATGATGATGTTATACACATTGGAAGCATAGAGATTCCAGTAAGAGAAAAATTCACAATTGCTTTAAAACTGAATAAATCTCATAAGGAATTTCACAACAAAATGTTGTTGGCTCACTTAGATAATAATGGGAGAATTAAAAATAGAAAAGGTAAAGTTAATGACAATTGGCTTTCCGCAAAAGTCAATCATATGGGTGATTTTAAGGTTTTGTTGGATACAACTCCTCCAGTTATCAAACCAATAAATCAATTGGAAAAATCGAAATTAAATCATGTTTTAAAGTTCAAGGTTACTGATAACTTAAGTGGAGTGGAGGAGTATCAAGTTCTCATGAATGGGAATTGGGTTCTGTCAAATTATAATTACAAAACAGCTCAACTAAGCATTCCTCTAAATAACTACGCAAATTTATCAACTGGTAAATATAATTGTGAAATAATAGTGAAAGATGAAAGAGAAAATGAAACAAGACACTCCTTTAATTTTAGTTTTCAGAATAACTAATTGTTAAATTTTAACAATTTCTATTTTAAAAAGGTAGATTATATTTTAATTTTTCTTTCTTTAATATAGATATAGCAATACTCCAATCTTTAATTTAATCTATGGCCAAAAAGATAAAGCAAAAAAAGATATTCGTTTTAGATACTTCAGTTATTTTACATGATCATAATTCGCTCAATTGTTTTGAAGAAAATGATGTTGCGATTCCAATTACAGTACTAGAAGAGTTAGATAATTTCAAAAGAGGAAATGATACTAAAAATTTTGAAGCTAGAGAATTTATAAGAATTTTAGATAGACTAAGTAATGCATTCACCCTTCAAGATTGGATTCCAATAAATGGTCCTGATAAAGGGAATTTTAAAATTGTAATGGAAAATGAGGAATTAGTTTCCGATGCTGTTAAAATATTTGGAAATAAGAATGACCATAAAATTTTAAATGCAGCCCTAACATTACAAAAGACAGCTGCTAAATCAAAAGTAATACTAGTATCTAAAGATATTAACTTGAGGCTTAAAGCCAAAGCGCTTAATATTAAAGCTGAAGATTTTGAAACTGGAAAAATTGATAGAGATAGTACGCTTTATACTGGAAGACAGATTATTGAAAATGTAGAGTCAGATTTTATTAACAAGCTATACAAACAAGGCCAAATAGAAGACTTAGATCTTCTAAAAGATAAAGTAACAGCCAATGGCTTTTATATTCTTAAAAATGGAAAAACATCTGTGCTGAGTTATTTTAATCCATTTGATAATCATTTAGAGAGAGTTGAAAAACAATATGTTTATGGAATTAAGCCCAGAAATGCAGAACAAACATTTGCTCTTCATGCTTTACTCAATCCAGATATTAAACTAGTCTCTTTGCAAGGTGTGGCGGGTACAGGAAAAACACTGTTAGCTTTAGCAAGTGCCCTAGAGCAACACAATTTATACCAACAGATTGTTTTAGCAAGACCAATTGTTCCCTTGAGCAATAAAGATATCGGATACCTTCCAGGAAACGCTGAAGATAAGATCAATCCATATATGCAACCACTTTTTGATAATTTAAAATTCATCAAAAATCAATTTGGTATTAATGAGAAAAAGTACCGAAAGATTGAGGAAATGGAAGAAGATGGGAAGCTGAAAATATCTGCACTGGCATTTATAAGAGGAAGAAGTTTATCCAATGTTATTTTCATTGTTGACGAGGCTCAGAATTTAACACCTCATGAAGTAAAAACGATTATTACTAGAGCTGGAGAGAACACGAAAATTATTTTTACAGGAGATGTTTTTCAAATTGATACTCCATATTTAGATGAGCAAAGTAATGGTCTTTCTTACTTGATTGATCGCTTAAAAGGAAATGAATTATTTGCCCATATTACTCTTGAAAAGGGGGAAAGATCGGAACTAGCTAATTTAGCTAATGAATTACTTTAATTGATAGATTATAAAAAAGCGAGAAAATTTGGCAGTCTAGAGTTACTTGCTAAACAAATTGTGGAAGGTTTTATCACAGGTTTACACAAAAGCCCGTTTCATGGTTTTTCAGTTGAATTTGCTGAACATAGGTCGTACAATAGTGGAGAGTCAATTAAGCATTTAGATTGGAAATTACTTGCTCGTACTGATAAGATGTTTATTAAAAGGTACGAAGAAGAAACCAATTTAAGATGTCATATTTTAATTGATGGATCTTCTTCCATGTTATTTCCGCTTAATCAAGATTATAATAAATTAAGTTTTTCAATTGATGCTGCAGCTTCATTGGTCTTTCTAATGCGAAAACAGAGAGATGCTTTTGGAGTTAGTGTATTTAGTGATCAGTTTGATTTTTATTCACCTGCTAAATCTTCTCTTACTCATCAGCGGTTTATTCTGACTAATTTGGAGAATATAATCGAGAAAAAGTACAGTCAAGATTCTAAATTAACTGCTGATATTTCTGTTGCAATTAATAGAATGGCTGTAACAATTAGCAAAAGATCATTGGTTTTTATTTTTTCAGATTTTATGGCAGTTACTAATTTTGATGAATTTGCTAATTCTATTAAGCATTTACGTCATCACATGCACGAAATTGTAGTATTTGATGTATCTCATAATCAGTTTGAAAATGAACTTAGATTAAAAAATAAGTACTACAATGTAGTGGATATGGAAACTGGAGAAAAAATCAAGCTGCACCCAAATGAAATTAAAGAAAAGTTTAAGAAAAAACGAACTGAGTTTAGAGCAAAGTTAAAAAGAACATTAGTTAATCAGAAAGTGGAGTTTATTTCTGCAAATATTGAGCACGGATTTGATGATATATTACTTCAATATCTTATCAAAAGAAAAATTTCTATTAAAAAAGTATAGTTAATGCTTGTAAATATGTAAAAAAAATTAAATTTGCACACCAATTAGGACCGGTAGTTCAGTTGGTTAGAATACCTGCCTGTCACGCAGGGGGTCGCGGGTTCGAGTCCCGTCCGGTCCGCAAAAGCCATTTCATTTGAAGTGGCTTTTTTTGTTTTCTTTCATGTATTAAATCAGCTTGATTATATTTATAAAAAATTTAATAATGAATGAGAATTTACCCATTGACGATAATAATAAAACAGAAGACCAAAGTAGTAAACCATTATTATTTGATAATTTAGAGAAAGATAATAATCCCAAAAGTGAGGTACCTACTTTTTTAAAAGTACTTTGCATTTTAAGTTTGATTAATATAGTATTTGGGTTTTTCCCTGCTTTAATTGGAGTTTTTAGTGACCAAACTAATGCTCAAGTTGAATTTGATCAGCAAATAAGTCAAATGAATGATATGTTTTCTTCGTTTGAAGAACTTCCAGGAAATTTAGCTCAAGAAATGACAGATTTTTTAAATGCTAAAAAAGTACATTTACTTTTAGAAAATAGTTTATTAATAATGATTTTCTTATTAGAAGCTTACGGAATTTGGTTAATGTTTAAATTAAAAAGAAAAGGTTTTGGGTTGTATGTTGCTTCACAACTTGGGCTTATTGGATTAAATTTTTTCATTTATCCAAGTTCAAATATTTTTACCACAGCTACTCTTTTCTCTTTGTTTTTTAGCTCTGTATTATTTGTTATTTTATATGGTGTCAACATTAAACACATGAATAATTAGTCTCCT
>MDTB01103036.1_pt1 | contig 12733 bp, 10 predicted proteins | sample 811161 | NCBI WGS metagenome assembly MDTB01 (sample SAMN05326650, study PRJNA326480) | marine metagenome | isolation source: seawater | place: Mediterranean Sea | collected 2009 | reverse complement strand
TAAATGTGCCCGCCAATCGTATTTATCAAATCATACAAAATAAACGGGATATAAGCGTTGATACCGCCATTCGACTCGGGCTTTTTTTAGATATGGACCCGCACTTCTGGCTGGATATTCAAAACCGTTATGATATGGCAAACCACCTGAAAGAAAACGCCCAACTTAAAGATGATATTACACCTTTAAAAAGATTATAGATCAAATATCTTTTCTAATGTGTACTTTCGTGAACCTTTAACAAATATTGCCGAATTCGGTGTTAAAGCCGGCGTCAAACTGTCCCTAACCTCTTGAAAAGATTCGCAAAAATGACAGGGAATTTTAACATCTAAGTTTTTAAACTGATCACCAACAAGAAATAGATTAAGATACTTAATTTCACTGACTTGTTTAATTAATGCTCGATGCTCTTTATCAGAATCCTTACCAAGCTCTTCCATTGCGCCAAGAATGATAATTTTTTCATTTGTTTTAAAATCACTTATATAATTGCAAAATTCTTTCATACTGGATGGATTTGCATTATATGCGTCTAAATAAACCAATACCCCTTCCCATTTTAATTGTTGAGAGCGATTATTTGTCGCTTGATAAGATGATATTGCAGTTTTCATTTGTTGAAGCGGGACATCAAAATAATCCCCAATCGTTAATGCCGCCATAATATTGGGCAGATTAAATTGACCGTATAAATTGGATGGAATTTCCACGGCCGAAGATTGTGTCATGGCCGTTAAAGTTAACGTTGGATATGAATTCGTTAACTTGATATTCAATTGATTCTTTATTTTTTTATTTAGACCATAATAAATGCATTCCAGTCCATCGGCCATCCCCAGTAAGGTCGGGTCATCCGAGGAAATAAAGACTTTACCATTGGACTTCAATAGATAATCATACACTTCTTTATTTGATTGAATAACGCCATCGATTGATCCATACCCAGATAAATGATCTTTACCACAATTGGTTACGATACCATAATTTGGCTTGGCTAATTCACACAATATTTCATGCTCGCCAATATGATTTGCGCCAATTTCAACAATGGCAATATCGTGATTCCCATTAATTTCCAATAACGTTAACGGAACACCAATGTGATTATTTAAATTTCCCTTTGTAGAAATTACGTTTAATGACTCACTTAAAACAGCTGAAGTTAACTCTTTAGTGGTTGTTTTACCATTGGAACCGGCAATGACAACCAGCTTTAAGTTTGGGTATTGTAAACGATGAAATTTGGCCAATTGCTGTAATGTAATAAGCCCGTTATCAACTAAAACATACTGATTCGATGTTGCGACATTTGGGTCATCTACAATCGCCATTTTTGCCCCATTTTCAAGTGCTGTCTTTGCATAATCATTGCCATTAAAATTGGGCCCTTTAATTGCAATAAAACAATTGCCTTTTTTTATTGAACGAGAATCAATGGATACCCCTGTGCATTGTTGGACTTTGTTATGAATACCTTCGATGGAATTCATTAATTTTTAAAAGTTTTTTAAGAATGGTGGGACATCAAGCTGATCTTCTTCAGCCTCATCAAATGATGTCGTTTTATTATTAAATTGAGGAATTGGCTGCTTAAATCGATGATCCTGTTTATTTAACATCTCATTTTGATCTGATAATGGATTTTGATCATTTTTAAATGCTTGTGATTGTAAGGTTTCAATGGATTTTCGCTGTTGGATTGGCTCTTCAGGTGCTGGTACAGTTTTAAACTCTTCGTTGGCATTGACTAACGGCACTGTATTTTGAACTTGTGGCTCACTATCCGAAATTGCACTTTGATTTAATGACGTTTGGACCGAAGGCTCTGCCATAAATGTATTCTCTTCAATATTAAACCCAGTTGCTATAACCGTTACCATAATTTCATCTTTCAATGATTCGTCAATGACTGAACCAAACAAGATATTGGCATCTGGATCAACCGCTGAGTAAATAATGTCCGCGACATCATTAACTTCATGTAATGTTAACGATTCACCGCCACTTACATTTAATAAGACACCTGTTGCCCCATTTATTGTTTCTTCTAATAACGGTGATGAAATGGCTTTTTCAGCGGCTTCAACCGCTCTGTTTTCACCGGTTGCTTTACCAATTCCCATCATTGCTGAACCTGAGTTGGCCATTACGGTTTTAACATCGGCAAAATCAAGATTAACCAAGCCTGGAATTGTAATTAAATCTGCAATTCCTTGCACACCTTGTTTTAATACATCATCTGCAATTTTAAACGAGTCGACCAACGACGTAACACGTTCAACCACTTGTAATAATTTATCATTAGGTATCACGATCAATGCATCCACTTGTGAGCGGAGCTCTTCTAAACCTTCATTGGCTTGCTTGGCTCGAATTGGACCTTCGAATCGAAATGGCTTGGTTACAACAGCAACCGTTAATGCACCTTGCTCTTTTGCAATATTTGCAACAACTGGGGCTGCTCCCGTACCCGTTCCACCCCCCATACCCGCGGTTATAAAAACCATATCTGCGCCTTCTAATGCCGCCTCAATATCATTTTTACTTTCTTTCGCCGCCTGTGCCCCTACTGCGGGTTGCGCGCCACCACCCAATCCTTTGGTTAGTTTTTCGCCAATCTGAAGTCGATGTTCAGCTAATGAAATGTTAATTGCTTGTAAATCTGTATTTACAACCCAGAATTCAACCCCTTGCAATGATGATACAATCATCCGGTTAACTGCGTTACCTCCGGCACCGCCAACGCCAACGACTTTAATATTTGCATATTGGTGAATTGCTTTGTTTTCCATTGAGTATAAGTATATTATCTGTACTCACCTAATATCAAATTAATTTTTAAATATTTTTGAAGATAGCTTTGATATTAATGAACTTTGCTGAGGTTTTAAGAGGCCGATTTGATAGCCATATATAATTTGGCCCAGCGCAATTAAATAATTTGAATTAATATTAATTTCATTATATTTTATGTTTTTTTGCAAAATTACTTGGTTTGAAAATTTTGATTTTACCCAACTTGATAATCCCGAAATATTTGAACCCGAACCCAATAAATATATCTTTTCATAATTTGGGGCTTGGGTCAGGTACTTGTGAATTAATTGAAATAATTGGTTCATTCTGGATTCGATAATAGAAGTAATTAACGATAACTTAATCACTTGCGGCCCATTATGCGATTGAATTGTGATTGATTTAGATAAATCTGACTGTAATTTGTCCAATTCTCCATATAATATTTTAATTCTTTCGGCTTCTGAATATGAGCATTTTAAACAAACCGATAAATCATGTGTAATTTGATCTGAACCAATTAAGATTGTATGTGCAAATACAATTTGATTATTTAATGTTAAACAAAATGAGGTTGTTTGTGACCCAATATCAATTATTAAATTTGTTGTGCTTTCTTGCTTATTTGTGAATGTCGTCATCGCCAAGTAATCACTAATAACGCCTTTTATTTTCAAGCCCATTTTCTTGATTGTCGAAAAAATAATATTTAAATTATTTGTATCACCCAATATGACCCCTGTATCCACTTCCATATTATAATAGTTTGATCCCTTTTCACTGGATTCACGACCATCCGCACGTTGATTAATAGGGAACATATGCAAAACAGATTGATCCCTTTTGTCGATGCATTGCACGGCTTTTTTCATGGCTCGTTCACAATCTAATTTTTGATTTGAATTACTCGATTGGTTTTGCACTATCCCCGTTTGGATTAAATAACGAGAATTCCCATTTGGTAAATTTATAAATACATCTGTAATTATATTTTCGGATGTGGCTTGGGCTCTTTTAAGGCAATTTTGAAGGGCATTGGTAAACAGGCTCTTATCAACGATAAGGCCCTTTTGAACTCCTTTTAAGATACTCGTTCCCATTCCTAAGATTTCAATATCATCAAACGATTTTACATGGCATACAATGACACTTATCTTTGACGTTCCAATATCGATACCCGCAATAATATTTGATTTTCCCATTGAATTATTTAATTATAACTCTTTTTGGAAATTGTATGTCGATAAATTCAATGCTCTCTAAGTCTTTACGGTATTGTCCTAAATAGTATTTCAACATTAAAAATTTCTCATCAAGTTTGGTGTTGGTTCCAAGATTTATTTTAATCCCATTATTTTTTATCATTTGAATATTTTTTTGATCTAATATAATTTGTTGTAAATTTAAAAAAGGAATCCGCTCTAAATTATTGGCGACCTGCTGCAATGTGTTGAGTGTTTTGGATTCAATTTTATTGCTTTCCATGATGGGTGATGAGGTTTTAATAATTAAAATGGATTGATTGGGTAATTCAAAATCGTTTAATTTAGGGTTTAATAATGTCCCATCATATGAAAATAAGTTGGTTTGGTTTTTATCAATTATCATCACCCATGGTAACTTTTCTAAAATATTTACTTTAATGTTTGGAAATGATTTAAATGATAAATTGATGGATTCTATCATTGGGTATTTATTTTTTAATCTTTTTTTTATGACTGGCCAATGGGTTAGTTGAATTAATCGCATCTGACTGTATGATGAAATTGAATTGGCAATCTCATTTTTGGGAATCCATTTTTCTTTAGCGTTAAAATTTATCGACAACTGTATTGGCGTCATTATGCCCAATGAAAAGAGGGTTAAAATCACGATTGTTGAAATTAATTTATTTGGCACTGTCTAAATAATGAATCATTAATTCCTCAAAACTGACGCCCATTTCAGCCGCCTGCATGGGAATATATGAGAGATTCGTTAAACCCGGGTTGGTATTCATTTCTAGTATTTTTGGATGGCCATTATCTACAATCATATCGATTCTTATACAGCCTTTGCAGTCAAAAAATTCATATATTTTTTTTGAAATCAACTGGACTTCTTTTTGTATTTCTTTGGATAGGTTCGCCGGTAATATAAATGTCTCTTTGCCTTTGGTGTATTTTGCATCAAAATCTAGAAACTCATTGCTTGTTTTTATTTCTAAAATTGGTAATACTACAGGCTCACCATCGATGGTAATGACGCCAGACGTAATTTCTTGACCCGAAATATATTCTTCAAAAAAATAATCCCCTGATAGTACCTGTGGATTGGCTTCTACTAAATCATCAAACGCTTGCTTTGACCTTACTAATGATATTCCGATACTTGATCCTTCTGAGATTGGTTTAATCACTAAAGGAAATGATAAATCACCCACATATTGCTTGGGAACTTGGATATCTAATTCCTTCATTAATATTTTAAATAATGGTTTATTTAAGCCAATCGATGTGGCTCTTATGCCTGGGCCTGTATATGGGATTTTTTTTAACTCACAATAGCCTTGAAGTCCACCATCCTCACCCCATTTACCATGCAAACAATTAAATGCAATATCATAATTGGTAGTAAAGAATTCAGGGTTCATCGGATCTAATTGAATGATATTTAATCCCATCTTTTGCAATGTCTGGGAAACACTTTCCGCTGATTTAAAGGATATCTCTCTTTCACTTGATATCCCGCCACCAATGACAGCAATTGTTTTTTCTTCTAGCCAGTTTAGTCGATTATTTGAACTTCGCATTCTAATTTAATATTGTACATAGATGAGACTTTATTTTGAATTAATTTGATTAATTCGTAAGTATCTTTAAATGAGGCGTTATTAATATTCTCAAAAAAGTTGGCATGAATCTCAGATATTTTTGCTCCGCCAATACTTTTCCCTTTTAATTGAAGAGTGTCAATTAATTGCCCTGCTTTTTTAGGTAATGGGTTTTTAAAGACAGAGCCAAATGTATGAAATAAAATGGGCTGTTTTTGTTTTCTTTCATCCAGATATTGATTCATTTTTTCTTTAATTTTCACTGGGTCTGACTGAATTAACTTAAATTTAACCGCTAAAATAATTACTGATTGATCATGAAATGACGACCAACGATACGCTGTTTTATATTCTGACCGATCCACCCAACGAAGTTTGTTTTTATGATCATATACTAATATAGATTTAACAAATTGAGCGACTTCAATTTGCCAGCACTCAAAGTTCATGTACACCATTCCACCCATGCTTGCAGGAACACCTGTCGCAAACTCTAATCCGCTCAAATTATGATTTAATGCCGTTTTTAAAAAACTTGCTAACGGTAACCCCGCACTACAGGTAATCTCATCATTCAATACCGCTGTTTCGCAATACTTGGATGATACTTTTACGATTGGCAATTTAACACTGGGATTAATCAATATGTTTGACCCTCCACCAATTGGAATATAGTCTTCAGGAAGGTTCGTTAAATCGGCTTCACTTTCAATGGTAATGACCTCGGGCACTTCACCTGATTGATTAAATGATGTTAACCGTCGTATCGACAATTGTTGCTCTTTTTTGATAGCCTTACCTCACATTTTTTATGACAGGGATCAATTGTTTGGTTATTTTAGATATATTGCCAGCCCCCATCACCAATATAATATCGTTTGCCTTTAATTGGTTAGCAATCGAATCGATTACAGCATCAAAGGATTCAAATGATTCCGCACAGCCACCATTTTTATTTATTTGCTCCGTTAAATCCAACGATGATTTTTGATTATCAAAAACTTCACCCGCTGAAAAAACAGGCACCAGACATGTTTTTGATGAGCGATTAAATGAAATCGAAAACGCCTTAAATAAATTCGTCAGACGTGAATAACGGTGTGGCTGAAAAATTGTAATGATTCGATGCTTAGTAAAACTTTTATATAGCCCTTCCAGCGTTGAAATAACCTCGGTTGGGTGATGCGCATAATCATCATAAAGCATAATTCCATTTGCCATATACTTAAGTTCTAACCGACGCTTGACGCCACTGAATTTTTTTAACCCCATTAAAATGTATTTTAGTGGAATGCGGTTTCTTATCGAAATCGCAATGGCTGAAAGTGCGTTGTACACATTATGTTTTCCGAATAAAGAAAGTATTACTTTGTCTACTTTATTATCGTTTATTACCAAAGAAAATGAACACCCTTGCCAATCATACTGAATTGACTCTGCTCGAATTTGTGCACTTTTTGATTCAATGCCATAGGTTATAAATTGATCTCTCTTATCAAACGTTTTATAGAGCTTTTCGGAAATAGGATCATCTAAATTTAAGGCACAACAACCATTATTTTTAATTGTATTTTTGATACATGTTGAAAATGCATCGATTAATTGATTTTTTGATTTATAAAAATCGATATGATCATGTTCAATATTGGTAATTATTGTATTGTTTGACATAACATTCAAAAATGAGCCGTCACTCTCATCTAATTCTGTGATAAACCACTCACTATTATTTGCGTTTGCATGAGGCTTATTATCAAAATGCCCACCGACAAAATAGGAAGGATTCATTAATTGTGAAAAAATTTCCACCAATAGTGATGAGGTGGTTGTCTTACCATGTGTTCCTACAACTGAAATTATTTGTTGGTAACTATGGATTATTTCTGCGAGTAATTCTCCGCGTTTTATTATTTTACAATTTAACTTTTTTGCTTGAATTAGCTCTTCATTGCTTGCCTGAATTGCACTTGATAATACAATAATCCAATCTTTATTTTGAATATTTTCCTTTTTCTGATCTGTATTTACTTTAATACCTATTGATTCGAAGTAATCTTTTCGTATTGCACTTGACGTATCGGAGCCGGACACTTGATACCCTTTTGTTGCAAGAATCTCAGCCAAGCCACTCATTCCTATGCCATTTATTCCAATGAAATAATATATTTTATTTTGTGTCATTACTACGTATTATATGATTTTCAGAATTTTACGCCAATACCAATTGAATGAATTGCTAGTTCTTGATTATCATTCGACTCATTTCGATTTGCATACTTTAATTGGAATAGATCTGAAAGTTTAATCTCAGAGCCAAACGTATTTGCCTCTAAAATACTTGATTTTTGATAAGAAAAGAAAATGCGAATAAATTGATCAACCTGAATTGATAACCCACCAGAGGATGTGGTTAGATGATCGTAATTTAGACAAAAATCATTTTCAAGAATAATTGTAAAATCACCGATATTAGACACTGGTTGAATATAATATACCCCCACATATTGAGGAAGCTCTTCCTTCACATTGTTACCGCTTGTTGATCCGCTATTCCATTCATAATCTGAACCTATTAAGTTTTTTGTTTGAACCCCTACTTGATTGTTTAATAACCTTGGCGATGAAACTTTAATATCAAAACTCAATGCTTTTGCTGATTGATTTACTAATTTCCGATATTTATAATTGGCTGAAAATGTAAAATCAACCCAAGTTAATGCGGGGCTAAATGACAAGGCTAAATTTTGGAATGTATCGGATGAATACGAGTCAATGTAGGCACCAAATACATCTTCTTTTGTTACGGGCACCGATGTAAGCCCATAATTGGAATAACCAATACCAAAATGACCTATTGGACTTGGAATTACAGATGCAACTACGAACCAATTGTATTCCCACTCTCTATTTTGGTGGGCAATCGCAAACCCCACTTTATCAGACTTTTTTAATGCTTTTGAATTAAATACAAAACTTAATTCATCACTATTTAATGGATTTAATACGAAAGAATGACTTACCAATGGAAAGTAAGGCGCCACATCTGAATACATCATTGTTGGCACAAAAATTATTAAAAAAACAACTCTTAAAATCATCATATCGTATTTATACTTATACCCTGAATCCAACCTTTTAAACCATTAGAAAATTGAATTTGATGCCAAGTTTTCGTCGATTTCAATATTTTGAACTCAGTTCCTTCATGTACATAAAATAATTTTTTTTGTGTTTCTGAAGGCCCAGAAAATATGGATATTTTTTTTGTTGTCACCAGCCCATACCTTGGCTGCTTCATGTTGAGTGTAATAACAACAATCAATGATGCCGTCCATAACACACCCAATATAATCATTGGTCTTTTAATTATTTTTACTTTTTTGGTTTTTAAAAGAAAAATCGTAACCAAAAGTAAAGGGATTGAACAAAGTAACATTAACACCATGATTAAATTCATGGGCCAACCAACGATCTGATTCCAATGGGTATCAAAAAATAAGTCTTGATCAATAAAGTTTTTATTAATAATTTTTAAATTAAATAATATATCTTTGTTGTTTGGATTTTGTTTTAACGCTTTTAAAAAATGAATTTTAGCATTAATTAAATCGTTTAATCTATAATACGTTGCCCCTAAATTATATTGAAATGAAATGTTATTTGGGCTCTCCTTAACTAATGATTTGTATTGGTTTTTTGCTAATTTATAGTTTTTGTTTAAATACGCATCTCTCGCTGAAAACTCATTTCCAACTAAAATCATTGATAAACAAATTAAACTTAAAATAATTTTTTTCATTATGCTTCGATTTCTTTGACGATCCCTTTTAAAATTCGTTTTAAACTTTCAGAACTCGAGTGATTTTGATCAATATTTTTCTCTTTTGCGAATTGTAAAATTTGAGTATTTTTTATCCATTGCATCGTGCTTTTAACTAATGGGTCAGATAATTCAGCTTTAATTAATGATTGCTCAACCGATTTTGGGTGAATGGCTTGTTGCTTATAATTTGTAAAATACAATAAAACTTGAATCAAAATATTCTGCATCTCATTTATACTAGCATCTTGATTTAGATTATGGATTTTCCGAATAAGTCGGCGTCTTTTTTTTGTAGGATTATCTTGGCTAAAATTTAGCTTTGATTTGACTGAAGAAATGATTAAACTAACCAGGATTAAACTATTTATTAATATTATAAAAAATAGGGCTCCTTTATTTAATAAGTTGGCCTTAATCTTACTCATCAATGTATTCTCTTTTAAAAACTGTATATCTTCATTAAAGTTTGAGTTTTGTGACTCTAAAACAACATCATCTAACGATACACTAAAGATAAAATCACCTGACTTCAATGTAATATAATCCATGATTTCTTTAGAAAAAAATGAAAACTCAATTGGCGGAATTGTAATCTCGCCAGATACTTTGGGAATGATTACATAATCGAATAGTTGTTTGTTGATTAACTCTTCCTTTGTATTTTTAGGTGCTGATAAAACACGATACTCTGTGGTGTCTTGAATTACAGGGGGTGAAATGGCCGCTAAGTTTCCTTCGCCTTCAATAATAAGCTGTATTTGAAGCGTGCTAGATTTGGATGGCTGCTCGGGAACTAGCGCCGTCATAAAATAGTTTCCAATTGCCCCAGAAAATGAGGCCGGCTTCGGTTCTGGTAATGGGTTAACATTTATTGTTACTATTTCTGATTGAAGTTGATACTCTCCAGAAAAAGGGTCCACAACAAAACGAGCTGTTAACGGTGGTATTGTTAACTCGCCTTGATTTAATGGGCGAATCTCTTTATTTATTAACTCTAATTCATAATATCGCTGGCCAAATTTTCGAACCACCCTTTCTGGTTCAATCTCAAAAGAATTTTGCCAAACCCCTATTAAATCATCTTGATTAATTGAAATTGAGCTCCATAATGATATCCTACGATATAGTTGAACAGAATATTGGATGCTTTCTCCTAAAAATATATTATTGGTTGAGATTTTTGTTTCTAAAAATATAGATTTACTTTTATTTTGATTTAATGGTTGTGTGTTTCGTTGAATTACTGATGTGTTTTTTGTTTGAGGAACCGTGATTGTGCCATCTCTTACCACTACTTTCAAGGGTTTGGTTCGGTAGGGTTTCCCACCATATTTTATTTTAAATGGATCTATTATAAATATACCCGACTCAATTGGTATTAATACATAACGATATTCGCGCGTTCGATTTGCAATTCCATTAATAAAAGAAAATGATGACGATTGGCTGGACGAAATTATTGTAAAATCCTTTTGAAAATTGGGTAATTCGATTGATTTAAAGACGTCTTTTGTAGCCCCTTTAACCGTTAAGGTTAAAACCAGTTTTTCGTTTTTATAAATCTTTGACTGATTAACGGTCGATAAAAGTTCAAAGTCTTGAGCACATAGATTTGATGACATCACTACCCAAAACAAAATTAAATTTCGTATCACTTTTACCATGAGGCTTCCTTAAATAACTTATCTATTTTTGTTTGACGCTTTTCCCTGGCCTCTTTTTCAGCATTATCTACTAAATATTGAATTTGTTGTTCTGACAATTCTTTTGATTCATCTTTCAATGTTGGTTGTGTTTTTTTGTTTTCGTCTTCTTGATTATTATCATCGGAAGGTTTTGATTGTTCAACCCGATTCAAGTTTTCATTGTCTTTAATTTCATTTTTTTGATTGCTTGCAGTGGATTGGTTATTTTCTGACGTTTCTGTGGATTCCTCGTTTTGATTATTTTCAGAGGATTTAGATTGATTTTCTGGCGCTGAGTTTCGAAGTGCCAATTCAATATTCTGTCGTGTTTTCAGGTGTCTTGGATTTCTCCGCAATACTTCTTTATAGGCTTCAATTGCATTATCTATGTCTTTAATTTGAAGATAGGCTGTTCCCATGTTGTAATACGCTGATAATTTTTGAGATTCTGATAAATTAGGGAGGGCTTCTTTATATGCTTTTATTGCTTGATTATAATCCTTTAATTTATAAAATGTATTGCCTAAATTATAATTCACTTTTGGATTATCCGGAGAATCTATTAGCTCTTTTTCAAACTCATCTTCGGCCGTTTGATACTCACCAGATTTATATGCATTATTTCCAGGATGTGCGGCGTCAATACTGGTGCTATTAATAAAAAACATACCAATTAATATTAATGATTTAGTCACATACTTCATCTTTAATTTTGGAAGTAAATACTCAAAAACCATAAACAGTAATGCGATTAATAAAAACCAATGATACCGATCAATACGTGTTACTTTTAACTTTTCCTCTAATTCTTTTGTTTCAACTTTTGATAAGTGAAGATAAATCTTTTCGGCTATCATTGGGCTTACTTTTCCCTCAATAACAATCCCATTTGTCAGTTCAGCTAACCGTTGCAATTGATCATCTTGTCGTTTTGAAAGGACAATGTTGCCATTTCCATCCTTCTTGTATGTTACTGTTTGACTATTTGCTTCTCTTTTAGGGATAGGCTCCCCCTGCCTGGACCCAACCCCAATAATTACAGAATCAATTTTTATCCCTTTAAATAGTTCATCAATTTGATTTGGTACAGGTTGCGGAGAAAATTCACCATCCGAAAAAATAATTAAGGTTGCTGAACTGTCACCTTGTTCTTTAATGTTTTGGGCAACCACTTTTAATGCATTTGAAATGTTCGACCCCGAAGAGCCAATCATGCCCACAAACATATCTTCCAAAAAAAGATTAACTGCAGATATATCATTGGTTAAGGGTAAATAAGTGTATGCCGTGCTTGCATAAGGAATGATTGCTAATACATCGTCATCCAATTTTGAAAGTAATTGTTGGATATGATATTTGGCTGAATCCAACCGTGATGGCGCACCATCTTCGGCTAACATGCTGAGTGAGGTATCCATTATAAAATAAATTTGTCGCCCGGATCGTTCAATGGTTTCATAGCGTTCACCAAACTGGGGTCTCATTATTGCAAAAATTAAAAAAATGAGTGAAAAAATAATCAAAACTCTTTGCCAAAAGTAGTGCCCTGAATCGCTCAGTACAATGTCAGATTTCCAATTGCTTGGGTGTTGAAAAAATGACCATAATTTTGCT
>MDTB01080574.1_pt1 | contig 12735 bp, 12 predicted proteins | sample 811161 | NCBI WGS metagenome assembly MDTB01 (sample SAMN05326650, study PRJNA326480) | marine metagenome | isolation source: seawater | place: Mediterranean Sea | collected 2009 | reverse complement strand
TGGCACATTCTTTTCAAAAATACAACGTAAAGCTAAAAGACATTTTAGATCGTGATCTCAATGATTTTTTAATACACAGTCATTGTCATTCACTCGATGATTTATATATGTCCATTGGTATGGGTAATTTCTCACCAGACCTTATTGCAGAACAAATAATCAATCAAGTCCATCCAGGAGCTAAACGCAAACGGACAAGAAAGAAAACTCCTACAATCCCGATGCCTATAAAAGGCACAGAAGGATATATTTTAAAATATGCAGATTGTTGTTACCCAATTCCAGGCGACCCAATTATTGGGATATTGACGGCAGGTAAAGGACTGTTAGTGCATTGTGAGAGTTGTGCAAAAACTTTAAAGGTGCGTAAGGTTGCTGATCGTTATATTCATCTAGAATGGTCGTTGAAAGACATCAGTAAAGCTTTTTTAGTGCCCATTAAGATATATGCAACAAATCATAAGGGTGTTTTAGCATCTATCACCTCGATTATTTCAGAGCTTTCAATCAATATTCAGGATCTTGAGATTCATCATGCGGATGAAAAACATGTCCATATTTGTATGTATGTAAACGTTAAAGACCGAAATCAGTTGGCAAATTTGATAAAACGGCTTAGAATATTAAAATACGTAGACAAAATAGCTCGATATACTAAACAATGAAAAATTTAATTAACGGAAAAGAAATTGCTCAAAAATATAATCTTCACACAGAAGAAGTGGCCACATTATTTCTGAATAAATATGGATCCAAGCCTTGTCTGCATGTTTATCGTATTGGTAATGATCCTGCTTCCGTAATTTACACGGGACATAAATTAAAAAAGGGGCTTGAATGTGGGCTTCATGTCGATATTATTGCCTTGCCAGAAAGTATATCAGAGTCTGAGTTAATACAGCGCATTGAAACCGATAACGCTAATGAGAGTGTGCATGGAATGATTGTCCAGCTTCCGTTGCCTAGTCATTTAGATCCCAGTGTAGTCATTAACACCATTGATGCCAAAAAAGATGTGGATGCACTAACAGATGTTAATTTAGGGAGACTCCTTAAGGGTCCATCATCCATTGCGCCATGTACGCCTAAGGGCATTGTTGCGTTACTCAAAACCATCCGAAAAGATTGGCATGGTGTTGATGCAGTTGTTGTAGGGAAGTCGCAAATTGTGGGTAAGCCCATGGTTTTAGAGCTCTTGCATTTAGGGTGTACAGTCACTATTTGTCATAAATCCACTCATAATTTACAGGATAAAATTGCGATGGCAGACCTTGTGGTTGTTGCTATTGGTAAAAGTGGGGTTATACAGCCTGAATGGTTTAAAAATAAAGCTGTTGTTATCGATGTGGGCATTAATCGTGACGACTCTGGAAAGATTAAAGGTGATGTTCCCTATGCCTCCTGTGATCAAGTGAGTTACATTACACCGGTACCCAATGGTGTCGGTCCAATGACTGTTGCGATGCTTTTACAAAATACATTAATTGCAGCATGTGAACAAAAAGATGATACAGATTTACTAGCGCAGTCTAATGTGGAGCAGGGTATATGATGGCAATGTACTATTCTTTTTTGGGTGGTTTTATCGGATGGTTCCTGGCGCGTCAATTAGGCGGTGCATGGGATCACTTTTGGAGCCGATTTCATCCATTTATGATGCATTTCATTGCTGTTGTTGTCATGGGCTTTGGGTTTGGATTAGAAGAGCCCTTACAATCTATTCTCGTAGTGTTTTTATTGACAAGAACTTATTTGATAACAACTGTGTGGCGTAAGTGCTATCTCCCTGCAATTGAGCACCGAGATTATCTTTATTTGGTGTTGCTTGTAATATTAGCGTCGTTAATAGGTATTGGTAGTTATATGCTTGGACTATCGTTTTCGAATTTAGTCGTACATCAAATCATCAAGTGAGATTGTCACTCCATCTCCTACACGACCCATCTCATAAATTTGATCAATGATATATAAGATCCCTTCAATGGATATTTCATCTTCTGGAAATGTAACCACTTTACCCAAGGTGCTTTCTTTTTCAGCTTTAATTTCACCATTGATCGTTGATCCTGTGCATAGCATGGATACTTGGTTGGCTCTTCTAACGATGCCAGGAAGTAGCCCTTTAGGAGAGAAGACGTTTTCAGGAGCAACTGTTTCACCTTTGAGTTTATACTTCCAGCCAATTTTGTTGGATATTGCAACTAACTGAGTGACAAACTTCTCCATTAATCCCACCAATTAACTGCAATCTTACGTGGGCCTGCAATAAAACTTCTTAAAAGTCTTAAAAATTTTGTAACCGTTAAGCCATAATAATTTAATATGGTTAAGAATGCGAAAACAGTGGTTGCAAGAATGATTGTCCATGTTTGAATATTATAAAGCATGATGAGGAGAGGGAACACTGAATTTGCATTAAAAATCCATAGTTTTGCTTCTCTTGCAGAGTCTCTCCAGCTGGCATCTGGGTCGGGTGTCGTAATCATCAATCAATTCCTATATAATCTCATTGTAGTATTTTGTTTTTATTCTTGCAACGTAATAAAGCATATGGGAGCTTATGACAGCAAAGCCATTTTTACAATCTGACTTTTGGGAAAAGTGCTCAGGTATTTATCATGATAAGCAGGAGATGGCCTGGGATGGGGTGCCATATTATTATACTTGCAATCCCAAAGTAGCTGAATTTATCGCTCAATCCATTGAACAACTCGGTGCGCTGTATCCAAACCAGACACTTCAGATTGTGGATCTTGGGTGTGGCTCGGGAATTTTTTCTCATTACTTATATAGAGTTTTAAATGAGCGCAATGTGGATTTTCGTTTATTGCTTGCTGATTTAGTGCCAGAGAATATTGAGTTTTTAAAAAATCATCCTCAGTGGAAAGATAAAAATGTAGCATTTCAAGCCTACGATATACTCAAAGCAAAAGAACAGCGTTTGAATATTTCAGAAGGTCCTGTCTTTATCATTATGAACTATCTTCTTGATTCATTGCCATTTGATGCATTGAAAATAAAAAATAATAAAATATATCAATGTGAAATTGATACAAGCCGTACAAAAACACCTTTCTTATTAAAAGATGTGAAGTTTTCAAGCAAGGTCACAGATTTTAAATCATTACATCCAACAACAAGATCAATGTTGTCGCACTATCAAGGCTTTGAAGGGTACCTCTCTTTTCCAGTGATCTTTCAAGAGTGGATTAGTGCACTGAGTAAGCAACATCATGATGTAGTGTGTTTCATACATGATAAAGGCACAATAGATCCGACGAATAATCGCTTTAATGAAAAGCTTTCGTTTGTTCAAGATGGTGCTTTACACACTAAAGTTAATTTTCATGCCATTAAAAACTGGTGTATGGATCTTGGGGGTGTGTTTTGTCATGATGAGTCCGATAGGTATGGTAACTTATGTTTTATGAGTTTGGCTGAGAATCAATCATTAGGTCAATTAATGCGCGCTCTTCTAACAGGGGTTTCGTGGCGAGATATTCATCTGCTACATATCCGATTATCACAAAAGAAGAAATTAACCTTCTCTGAAATAGAGGTTTTGTTACACTATTCCAACTTTTCAGATTTCGTATATGCTAATGTCCATGCGCCATTAATGAATTTAATTGTAGAGCAACCAGATTATTTAAGTGGTGCCAAAAAGATATTAGAAAAAGTATATGATCAATATTATTGGCACCCTACAAAATTCACCTCCTTTTTTATATTGATAGAGGGGCTTTGCAAATTACAGTTACAACAAAAAGCACTGGAGCTTTTAAATGGTTATGGACACTATTTTGATAATCAGTATTTGATACATCTTTCGTACGGCCGAGTGTATTACCTTTTGCAAGAAGGGGATCGGGCGAAAAAATATTTCGATAAGGCCTTACGAATAAAACCGAATTGTGAAGAGAGCCAACGCTTTATTGATTTATTATCTGATTAAGGTCGGAATAAATTCTTGACAGTGCTGTTGCATCTTGATTAGATATGTGAGTAGGAGGATAGGAATTCCAATGATACGAATATGCGCAATTTTAATTGTGGCAAGCTTAACAGGGTGTGGACTACTACCACGAGATGAGCAAGTCACTTTTACTGAAAAAGATCTTAGAATGCCTGCGGTATCCGCTGCATCCAGAGCAGATCGTGATCGTAGCGATATGGAGTTTCAAAATCTTATTAAACAAACAGCTGTCTCGTCCACACGTGCAGTGCAAAAGTTATCCCAATTAGAAAGAGCGGCAAAACCCTATGTCAGGCCAAAGCCGGCACCAAACCCGGTAAAACTTGGAATGGATCAGCGTGTTTCAATTGATTGGACGGGTCCCGTTGAGCCTGTGTTACAGCGATTAGCTGAAAATGCACATTACCGTGTCAATACATTAGGCCAAGCACCAGTGGTGCCTATTTTGGTATCTTTGAATCGACAAAATACATTCTTATCTGATGTAATCCAAGACATATCTTATCAGATTCAGCGACAAGCCGATATTAACATCGTTGCTTCCGAGAAATTAATTGAATTGCGGTATCGTCGTTAATGAGATTCTTATTAGCTATTTTAGTTAGTGTCATTATTGTAGGGTGCTCAAGTTCTACCCAATCTGCGGATGAGTCCTCGGGGATCGTACGTAAACAGATTATCACTGAAGAGGCCATGTCTTTCGGCGCTCAGAATGCACTTGCTTATTATGGCACGCGTTATAATGTCATTCTTGAAAAAAATGCGAACCAATTGGATAATATTTTCAACTTCAGGCCTTTCATTTTAAAGAATAATGTATTACCACCAGTTGTTCGTCAAGCCCGTAATGATTTAAAGGTAGATGATCCCAATACGTTACGATTATCTGATCGCATTATTGAAATTCTTACCCCTGCAAAATTTGTTACTACAGCACCGACTTGGCGAGATTATTTAGTTATGCCAATCCGTAGAGCTAACCTGCCTATGCAACGTCTTAGACCAACGAGTCGTGATGAATATAATACATGGGTTCAGAATGTTACGATTGGATGGGCTCAAGGAAGAAAGCAGGCTTATGATGTAATTAATAAACGCTTGGCATTCCTAAAACGTGATTACACGGGTATGAGCTTATATTATCAATTATTAGTGCAGAATATGATTTCTGAGCCGCAAGTTGGTCGTTCCAACTTAGGTATTACTGGAAATAGTAAGAAGGTGCGTTTGAATGATCAATTGATGCGGATTACTGCTAATTCAGATCTCAAGCCACGTGGTGCCAATCACTGGGAGCCTGTGGTTGTGAGTGAAATGGAAGTGCCAAAACACGCCAGTGTTCCTACGGGAGAGTCTAGTAAATAATGGTCGAATCAACACCCCCACAGCCCGATTTATCGTTACTCATACCCAATGAGCCTCCCCGGATCCAAACCAGTGAGGATCTTGATTCCATTTTAGCTCATTGTTGCGAGCATAACGCATCAGATATCACCTTTCAGACAGGTACTCATGTTATTGCGGATTGTTACGGTAAGTTATTACAAGTCACCAATCGACCTTTATCTAATAGTGAAGTTGGTCAGCTTTTAAATTCAATCTATGGATCTAATGGTACGACACAGCTACTCAGTGGAGTAGATATTGATACTTATTATGAGTTTAGGCCAAATCGTTACATGCGTTATCGGTTTAGGGTTAATGGTACTGCCTGTCTGGTAGAAGGCCATGATGGTATACAAATTACACTGAGGAGTATTCCTATTGATCCACCAGAATTAAGTTCATTGGATTTACCTCAGCCTATTCTTGAAACAATTAAGCCTCAAGATGGTGTTGTTTATGTTTGTGGAACTACTGGTTCTGGTAAAAGTACGCTTTTAGCTTCAATTATTCGAGATATTATCGAGGAGCCTGAGTGTCATCGTAAGATTTTAACATATGAAGCACCCATAGAATTTGTGTATGACAATATTACAAAGCTTTCAGCCATTGTAAGTCAGTCTGAGATACCAAGACATATACCTTCATTTGCTGATGGAGTACGTAATGCATTACGTCGTAAACCACGATTGATATTGGTTGGTGAAAGTCGTGATTCTGAAACCATTAATGCGGTTATCGAAGCGGCTTTAACAGGACACCCAGTATATACGACTGTTCACAGTAATGGTGTGGGTGAAACTGTTAGACGATTGGTTGGTAGTTTTCCTCAAGAGGAGCGTTACGCTAAAAGCATTGATATTATGGAAACAGCTCGACTCATTGTTTGGCAAATGCTTGTACCTGCAACCAATGGGCAACGTGTTGCTTTGAGAGAATTTTTATCATTTGATGAAGAAACACGAGACATTTTGTTGAAAAAAGATTTAGAGCGTGTTGCTGATTTTGCGCGTGAAATGGTGATTGAAAAAGGTCAATCCATGTTAGATGATGCGAAAAAGAAATTCGAAGAAGGGCTGATTGAACAAAGAACATTGGATATTATTAAAAAAGGGTTTGAATAATGCGTAAAATTTTTATAGGAGTAATGTTGCTCATTTCAATGACTGGTAGCTCTTTTGCAACTTGGTCTTCTAAGTATAGTATGCTGACAGAATATGCAACACGAATTGCAGATGCTATTAAAGTTGACATCGATGAACATACGTTAACAGATGGTCAGATATATACGTATTTATCCTCATTAGTGTCGTATGATAATCGTATCTGGAGTGCTACGATCGGATTTTCACCAGAGTTTTTTAAAAATAGAGAGAATCGTCAGTGGTGGATTTCAAAACAGTGGCAAAATAATTACAAGCAATCAAGAAAAGAGCTCTATGCGCCTTATGTTTGGCGTAATATGGATAATCTTCTTACTGCTGCAGATATTGGAGATCTAACCAGTAATTTTGGATATGATTATACTGATACGAAGTGGGATTGGTGGCATCGTACAATGGAAAGCCAGAAACCAACGTGGTCAGGTCCCTATAGCAGTAATCTTACTGGGCACTCCATGATTACGTATAGCGTACCGATACGCAAAGATGCTGTATTAAGCTTTAATGTTTGGTATAACCCTTAATCCATTTAAATAGGATTATCACAGTGTGGAAATTGTTTTTTAGAGTATCACTCCTTTTTTGTATTGCATCAACACTGGCTGATATGACAGAGGGCCAACAATTTCTTATTCCATCTGCCAATGACCTTTCTTTAAAATACCTTGGAACAATGTTTGGTGCTGTTGGCAACAATTTTACCGGCTTTGTTAATCCTCTGATGGCCCAAGTTTTTACGATCTATAATTATGGAATTCTTTCAATTGCAATGATTGTATTGGGATATACACTAACCTTCGTAGTTGTCAATGATATGACTTCTGGCCAACCATTAGCTCAGCATATGGACGTCTCATCGGTATCGCGTGTTGTGATTGGTAATGGAATGTTGCTGCCTGTCTACAATGGCTATTCGTTCATGCAGGTTATTTTGATGCAAGTAGTAATTTCTGGTGTAGGTTTGGCAGATAATCTATGGTCCAATGTGATTGGGTTGATTAATACAAATAGTGTTATGAGTACCACTTCAACTACTGATTTAACGACATATGTGACTAACGATGTATTAGGGCAAGACGTGAACCTTGCTCCAAGTACTGCTAGCACCAATGATACTACCAATATCGCAAATGTTTTGACATTATTTGGTTATGCAATTTGTGGTGAAACCCAATATCGTAATGATGCAATTTCTGATAGTACAGTATCTAGATCAGATTATCAGTGGCGCTGTAATGGTTATACCTGTCAAGTGGGTAAAAATGGTGATTGTGCGACCATTCAGTTAGTAAATACTGATACACTGACACCAACCCAATTATCTGCAGCTTCTAATTCATTGGGGGCAGCAATAGCGTCTATAAATTCTTATGTTATTAATCTTTACGATGCAGGGTTTGCTGCTGGAAATGATTTTGCAACCATTTTAAATTGCCCATTGAATGGGGTGCAGGGTGCTTGTGATCAAGGAAGTACGTTGGGTTTGAATGCGTTATCCTATTTCGAAGGGTTGCAAAGTAATGCGTACACCACACAGCAGTCAGGTAATTGTAGTTCATCCACTGACGATGCTATGCAAGATAGTATTAATAATGGATGGGTAACTGCTGGCACCTATCTTCTGCAACTGATGAGTCTTCAAGGCGATGATTCTTGTACAGAGAAGCAAGTATTTGATGAGAATTTATTGTTAGCGATGATGTATCGATTGACGGGTGTTAACACTAATTACTCTCCTGCAAATAGCACCGGTACACGCTTTTATTCTATGTACCAATACATGGCGTCCACTGCTGGAATTAATCCAAGTGTTAGTTCTAATAGTTATAACTGGACTGCGATGGTTTCAGCAGCAAATGATTTTTCACCGGCACCGTCTTCCTCAGTCACATATACTGTTTATGGTGAAGCAGCAGCTCAATATGTTTCAGAATATTATGCTCAAGAGTCCAGTTCGAGTTCCAGTTTTAATTGTAGTGGTAGTAGTAATGAAAACCCATACTTAGATACCGCGTTGAGTGTGCTCTATAATAACTGGTTAAAATATCAAGCAAATCAAGGGCCCTATGACTCGTTTGACTTGGATGCAGAATCCTTTTTAACGGCTAAGCTAGATTTTGCGAATACTGCTGAGCCAATTTATATCTCAATTTATCAGCGTAATTTATTTATGTTACTAAATAGAACGATGGAAGATTTAACTGGATTAATGTATTTTCCAGATGATAGTAGTCAGGCTTACAGTGCTAATTACTATAATTCCAATATTTCTCAATTAAGTAGTAATTGTAGTAATTCATCTCAACCACAAGGTTGTTATTGTGCTTTAGTAAATAGTAAGGGTGTTGTTAATAGTGGTCAGGGATTATTTGGTTCACTGGTTGCACAATCCCAAGGCTATAATATTGATGCACTTCGTATGATTCAGGCAATGGGAACAAACATGTTAAATCATGGTGTATTATCGATTACCCAGACCTATTCAGATGCATTGGATTTACAGTCAAGTATTGGAACAGGTTATGCAACTGCTGCAGCCATTACAGCAACACCTTATATGTTGATGGTTACAACGTTATTTATCTTTGCAGGTAATGTATTTAGTACATCATTAGCATCGATGGCTAGTGTTGGTTTGGAGATGCTTAATAAAACTTGGCGCTTTATGCAGGATTTGGATTATTTAAATGCATTTCTTTTCCAACCCATCAGTTCTACTTTTTCTGCATTGATTCCAGTTTTTGGTCTATTGTTGGGGGTTTATGTTCCAGCAATTCCAGCAATTTATCATTTGTTTGGTGTCATAGCTTGGATGATTGCTGTTATTGAGCTTATGATTGCAGCGCCTGTGATTGCGATGGCGATGTCAACGACAACTGGCCACCAAATTGCAGGTAATGCTGAACCTGCTTTGGTTTTGATTTTACAGATATTTTTGAGGCCAGCACTCATTATCTTTGGCCTGATGTCAGGACTTTTATTGTCTAATGTGGTGTTAAGTTTATTAAATCAGTCAATGGTGGCATTTATTGCAAGTTTTTCTGCCTCATTTCAAACAGTCACAGGACAAGTAAGTGCTGCATCCATGTTGATTGCTACGGGTTTGGCGGTGGTTTTTTATGGCTATGTTGTTACAACACTTGTTGCTAATTGCTATTCGCTTATATTCCGACTCAATGATCGAATTTTACAATACGTTGGTGGTCAGATTGAATACTCTGGACTTGAGGAAATGATTAAAGGTGTTCGTTCAGATACGATGGGTAAATTCAGTGCAGCAGCAAGTTCTGGTACTCAATTTGATCCAGGTGATGCCAAGGGTACTGGTTATCAAATTGATCCAGGCAGAAATTATCAGGGTGATCAGGATGAAGCCGCTGGCGGAGGTGGTGGCGAAGGATCCGGTGGTGGAGGCTCCGGTGGTGGAGGTGCTCCAAGCAGTAAATGATGGAGTATTCTGCAAGGATATTTCGTTGTGTTTTGTTTTGAATAAACGTATAATCTTTGATTAGTATGGCAGGTTTTTTTCGAGGGACATTCAAACGGCACTTCAACTTCAGTCAATGGATTGGGTTAAAGTTCATATTTAGTTCGTTCAGAGTTATCCCAAACATTATCAATGGAATTGCTAACCCACCAAAAGCAGAGTATTCAGAGAGTTTTGAGCAGGCTGTTGTGAGGTTAGGCTTGAAAAAGGAGGACCTCAATCGACGTTTGAAAGAGTACTTTTGGACATCTGTACTTTATCTAGTTTTGGGGTTGGCGTGTTTCTTTTATGCAGCATCATTTATACCAGCAGGGCTTTTCAATGGATTTCTGATGGCAACAATCGTTGGCTTTATATTCATAGCTCATGCATTTAGATCGCATTTTTGGTATGCCCAAATCTCTAAAAAACGTTTAGGTATGACGATCTCAGAGTGGGTATGCTTTTTATTCGGTATCTAACATTCCTGTTTTTTTTGGGCTGTAATTTAGCATTAGCCCAATCGACTCAAACCGTTCAGTCCGTTTGTGGTGCACCACAATTATTTGAATTTAGCTCAAGTGATGTCTCAATTGCTTACTTAAATAATATTTTTGGTGGTATTCCAAGAATCTTATGCACTGGTGCAGACAATATGCTCATGCAACAGGTATTTACCATTTATAATCTAGGTGTGTTAGTCATCGTTGGTGTGATTTTAATTTATGGAACGGTTGTTGTTGTGATGCAAACCTCTCAACAAGGGGCGCAAATGGGTAGGAAAATTAGTCCATTTGCAGCATTGCGTGTTGTTTTTGGGGCATCACTGTTAGTGCCAATGGCCAACACAGGCTATTCGGCTATACAGGCATTCACTATGTGGATGATTACTCAAGGTATTGCCTTTGCAGATCAACTTTGGATTGCTGCTTTAGAGAATTATGAAGCATCTGGGGGATTGTATTCTTCGACTGTTCAAAGCGATACTTTTTATTCTGCTGCAAGTGTACCCATAATGTGTCCAGGTTCTTCGGGTAGTACTGATTGCCAGGTAACTTCAGCAAATGGTGATACAAATATTGTTTTCTCATTAGATCGTCTTACTGCAGCAACCATTTGTACACAGGCTTGGTATCAACAGGACCTTCAAGATGATCCATCAACATCTAGTGGAAACTATGGAATGTTTATGGATTCAACTTGTAATTCGGGTGCGAATGGTAGCTTTAGAGGTGTTTGTTTTGGTAAAAGAGGCAGTGATTCAACAGCCACTAATTATCAGTCTGATATTCAACGGTGTGGCGTTGCATTTGCACCTATGGAGCCTGGCACTACCAATTCATGTTCTCAGGATTCATCTAATTCGGATTGTGCAACTAATTATCTAGCCATTCAAGATGTTTATAATAACATCAGCTCATTTGTTCGTACGACATTTCAAACAGCAATGAGTAACTTTGAAATGAATAACAATCAAAACGATGTTGCAAACTTTTTAGCCTGTGTCAGTGGTACATTTGGCACTACACCAACAGAAAGTTGTGCACAATCGATTACTTATGGAAATATTTCTACGATTTATTTGACAGATTTGGGGAACCAAATTTATGATGATAGCTCATCATCATCATCCAACACTTCAAATGATTGTTCGACGTTGATTGATGAAGCAAAGCAGGCAGGGTGGGTAATGGCTGGACGTTACTATACTGGATTGGCATCTTGCTCTAATGATAGTAGCTCGACTTCAGCACAGGGTTCAACAGAATCAAGTACTACTGTAAATACCGATAATGTTAAACCAGCAATGTTTATAGTAGACTGAATGGTTTGTCCAATAGTTTGATCAAAATATGTCACCCCCCAACTCATGATATTGATACCCATGTATTTTAATTGGGCTACTGGATCCACGATCTGACCGATAAGATTTGCATTAATCATTCCAAAAATACCATGAGGAGTGTGTATTAAGTTATTTTGACATGCATTAACCCAGCATCCAGTCGCACCATTTGCACACGCATCACTCCAGTCACCAGAACGAATATTACCGCTCAGTCCACCGTCATAAAATGTAGTCTGTTTTTCATCTTTAAAATATTTTAAGCCTGTCAATTGGGATGCTGTATAGTTTAATAACATGAATAAATTTTGTTGTGGAACAGAGGTGTTGTAAGTCTCTGCAGGGTCAAAACTACTATCAAGACCTTGTGCCCAAATTGAATAGGAAGCTGAACCTGTCAATGCCCAATTACTATACGCATCTGAATTCGCATTCTGCTCGAGCCAATACTGAGATAAATTATAAATTGCATTGTCTAAACTCGTCTCAACACTTGCAGGACATTGTGGAGAATCTTCATTAACATTTGAATCAGGAGCAAGCGAAGCTAAATACGCATTCCCATAGGTTTCTTGGTCTGCTGTTGAAGAACCCGTATAATAAGTAGACAGCATCCCAAAACATGATTGGGATGATGTGTTAAAAGACCAACCATCTGCCGATGAATAGGATCCATACATATACGCATTATAGACTTGCTGGGGAGATCCCGATGAACTAGATAATGGTCCATCACTGGCATAAAGATTACTATCACAGGAAATAGCAGGACTGCTGGTTGGTCGATCACTTAAAAACATTGCTGCTTTAACATTATCGGTATTTACAGTAGTACTTGATTCTGTTGAACCCTGTGCTGAAGTCGAGCTACTATCATTAGAGCAAGATGCCAATCCAGTAT
>MDTB01068840.1_pt1 | contig 12735 bp, 8 predicted proteins | sample 811161 | NCBI WGS metagenome assembly MDTB01 (sample SAMN05326650, study PRJNA326480) | marine metagenome | isolation source: seawater | place: Mediterranean Sea | collected 2009 | reverse complement strand
GGTTAATGCCCAGTAGAATATGGTGCATTATAGGGTTGGCGACGAGCGCAATCTCTAAAATATCTGTTACATCACCAGATATTTCACTGCTAAGGTCAAGAAAGAGGTCGTTGATCGCAGAGCGGATATCCTGGGTCATGAGCTGGGCACCCTCAGGGTGCATCATAACGTAGGAGACACGACTCATTAGGTCCTCACCATAGCGTATTTGCGGATTCATGATTCCTGAGGAGGCCAAAACATCACCTGTGTTTAAATCGCAAAGGTGGGCGGCAACTGTTGTTGAGCCCACGTCAATTGCTATACCCCGGGGTTGCTCAAAAAGGCCAGGCCAAATGCCTGTAATCTGTTGTTCTTTGTATATCGCTACTGTAATGCCTCGATTGGGGCGAGTTAGAGCGGTTTGTAAAGCGGTTAGTTGGGTGTGTTCAATATTAACCCCGCTAATTCCCCACTCACGTTCCAGTGCTTGAATAACCAATTGAAGCTCACCACGGGGGTCTTCTAGGGTTGGTTCCTCCACTTGTAGATAATATAGTCGGGTGGCAGTGTCTAATCGAATATCCCGCGATTCGGCATCTTTGCGAATTATTTGTCTGTGAACTTGGCTTTCAGCTGGAACATCAATCACTACATCATCAAGCAGTTTTGTGTGACAACTCAAGCGATGCCCCTCTGGGAGAGGGCCTTTTCTTTGGATAAATTTTTCTTCCGTCTGGGAAAAGGGCGATAAATGATCCACATCAGACTCAATTTCGTGTTTTGGAAAGGATCCGGTTACACAACTGATTTGGCACCTGCCACAGAGTCCGCGCCCGCCACAAACGGAGTCAATATCGACGCCGAGATTGCGGGCTGCATCTAGAAGGGGGGTCCCGGGAGCAAAAAAACCTCTCCTACCCGAGGGCATGAAGAGTACTTTGGCATCGCGATCAGTCAAGATTCAGGCTCTCCGACGTCGTCCCGTTCGTCCAGCTCGACCACTTTGTCCCTCAACCTCAGCAGAGGATTGGCGGTAAGCTGCGATCCACTTTTTGCAATCGGGATCGTTTCCCATCATGACATCACCGCCACGAACTGCTTGCATAATCTCTGGATGCAGGGGGCTAGTGATAGCTGAGGTCATACCTGCCCCCATGGCCATGGTTAGGAATGCCGCATTGATCCCGTTACGATTAGGAAGTCCAAAGCTTACATTTGAGGCTCCACAGGTGGTATTCACTTTGAGTTCTTCTTTAAGCCGACGTACTAATGTCATCACTTGTAAGCCGGCGGTGTTAATGGCACCGATAGGCATTACTAAGGGGTCAACGACTATATCGCTGATTGGAACTCCATAGTCTGCTGCTCGATGGATAATTTTTTTGGCCACCTCAAAACGAACATTGGGATCTTCTGATATTCCTGTTTCATCATTAGATATTGCGACCACGGCTGCTTTGTACTTGGCTACAAGCGGTAGCACACGATCAAGCACTTCATCTTCGCCAGTGACCGAATTTAGGAGAGGCTTGCCCTGATAAACTGCGAGGCCAGCTTCCAAAGCTTCGATAATCGAAGAATCAATACTTAGAGGTACGTCCGTAATAGACTGAACCAACTGTATGGCCTCGGCCAAGATTCTTGGTTCGTCTGCTAAAGGAATGCCAGCATTAATATCTAACATATTAGCCCCGGCAGCGACTTGAGCGAGAGCATCAGCTTCAACCCGACTATAGTCACCGTTTTTCATTTCCTCAGCGAGAACCTTTCGACCAGTAGGATTGATGCGCTCTCCGATTATTACGAAAGGTTGATCAAAGCCTATTTTTACTTCGCGAGTTGCTGAACTAATGGTCGTTGTTGTCATGAGCGTCGCCTGAGGAATTTATCAAAAGTTTTGTTGTGGAACGAATTTTTGTCGAAGCGTTTAATCCAGCGGTCGCTGAGTTGATGCTTTTCGGACGCCATCCGTTTGTCTGGGGGGGGGCTAGATCATTCATCTTTGATATAAACAGAAGCTGATGATTCTTTTGTTCTAACCAGGTAAGTGAATGAAAGGAGCTAGACCAGAGTTTTCTCATGATTTTCGCTTGTCGAACCCCTTGCTAGTAATTAGTTTTTCCAGTCGAGTGTCTGAGAATTCAGCTTCCACCTCTTGCCCGAATCTCCTCGCAATCTCATCCGTTTCTCCTACCTCATCGATTCTTATGGTTACCCTGCGCCACTCCTCAAGATAGGCATCGCTCCCACCCTTTCCGGCGCGCATTGCTGCCCTATCGATTGCAGCTTGAAAGCGATGTGCAAGCATATATTTCCCTCGGTCACGTCCTCGTTTTATCAAAACTTGCGATGGGATATCTCTCCATAAAATATCAATGCGCTGCACTTTACCCTCCCTGGCCGTCAAGCCTCAGAATTTGTGTTGATAGTCCTGTATGCAGGTCGCCCATTCCTGTCCAAAGTCGCTCAAAGTTGAGGTTTAGTTTTTTTGCGGCCCGTTTGGCCTGTTTCGTTAGTTGTTTATCTTCGGTCTGGGCCAGGTATATCAATTTCGTGTAGCGGCCAAAGAACAATTTCAAGAGTTCTGGATGTTGTTCTAGTTTCAGTCCTTGCAGGATTAATCGGTCAAAATGCCTTACTAAAAAGTCTGTCAAATAGAAAGTGCCGGGTTCGGTCTCCATGAGTTTATTGAACATGGGCGATGTGCTAAAGACTTCATAGCAATGAGCCCCAGGTAATCGTTCTATTCCCCATCTGGTTAGAAGCGAGTCAAGCCTGCCCCCGGTGCCACAGTCAGCATATGCGACAAATATTTGAGAGTATGCTTTTGCATATTTTTTGAGCATAGATTCAACTCGGCCAGGGATTTGATCTGGGTAATTATGCAGTTCTGCATCGATACATTTTACGTTCAGACTATTCCAGTCGTTGGCTTTTCTAAGCCATTCAATTTCCCAAGAGAGCGCTCCACAGGCGATGATCAGAAGTTTTTTTGGCATCGGTGGCCTAGTCAAGCGCTCAGCGCTGCGCGTCGATCTCCCACCATTTTTACCGCTGTAGTGGCTGCCTCTGCTGCATCTCTACAGTACGCATCTGCGCCAACTGCCCTGCCAAATTCCTCATTTAATGGAGCGCCACCTACCAAAACGATATAGTCATCGCGGATACCACGTTCCTTTAGATTATCAATGACTACTTTCATGTAAGGCATAGTGGTTGTTAATAATGCAGACATCCCTAATATGTCTGGCTTGTGTTTGTCCAGTGCTTCTATGTATTCTTCCACTGAATTATTGATACCAATATCATGGACTTCAAAACCTGCGCCTTCAAGCATCATTGCGACCAGGTTTTTTCCGATATCGTGGATATCGCCTTTAACGGTACCAATCACCATCGTGCCGATCGGTTTCGCGCCGGTCTCAGCCAGCAGGGGGCGTAAGATCGCCATACCACCTTTCATCGCATTCGCTGCTAATAGGACTTCTGGCACAAATAGGATTCCATCACGGAAATCGATGCCAACTATGGTCATACCTGCCACCAATGCTTTTCCTAGGACTTCCTCTGCAGACCAGCCTCTTGCGAGAAGTATGTGGGTACCTTCCTCGATTTCCTCGGTCAGTCCATCGTAAAGATCATCATGCATTTGTTGGATCAAATCATCATTTTCTAGTTCTGATAAAATAATATCTTCATCTTCCGACATCGGTAATCTCTTCAGTTAGTAATCTCGATTGGCAAAGGATGCTTTTTGCTGAGCCATAAACGCCTGTAAAGATTCATCGATAGCGGGCTCAAAAAATGGCGGTTGATAGTCTTCTAGCATTTTTTTCCACATCATATTCGCACGCTGCGCTGTGTCCAGGCTTCCTTCGCTCGACCATTGCTCATAACTATTATTATCGGCAACGGTCGATCTATAAAAAGCCGTTTTAAAGTTGGCCAAAGTATGCTCCGACCCAAGAAAATGCTTCCCAGGGCCTACCTCTCTGAAAGCCCCCATAGCTTGAGCGTTTTCTGACATATCTATGCCGCCCAAAAGGACGGATATCATGCTTGCCTGATCACAATCCATGATGAATTTTTCGTAACCCATCACCAGCCCACCCTCAAGCCAGCCTGCCGTATGTAACATAAAATTTACCCCTGCTAAGGCGGAAGTATGTAGCGTATTTGCCGCTTCGTAAGCTGCCTGAGCATCTGGAAGTTTTGATCCGCACAAGCCCCCACCGCTTCGGAAGGGTACTCCGAGTCTCCTCGCAAGCGCGGCTGCGGCATAGATAACCATGCTTGGTTCTGGAGTCCCGAAAGTCGGCGCTCCAGTAGCCATTGAAACTGCCGCCGCAAAGGTGCCAAAAACAACTGGGCAGCCCGGCCGAATCAATTGTGTCAGACAGATGCCAGCGAGTGCCTCAGCTAGTATCTGGGTTAGCGTACCGGTAACTGTGACGGGAGACATGGCACCAGCTAAAATGAAGGGAGACACTACGGTGGCTTGATTGTTTCGTGCATAAACTTTTAGGGAGCCGAGCATTGTCCCATCGAATACCATTGGCGAGTTCACATTAATTAGGCTGGTAAGTACGCAATTTTTGTCGACAAAACTGTCGCCAAACACGAGTTTTGCCATATCAACTGAATCTTGTGCTCGGCGCCAGTGCGTCACGGAACCCATGAGAGGTTTGTCGCTGTATTTGAAGTGACTGTAAATCATGTCGTAGTGACGCTTGTTTACGGGCAGGTCAACTGGCTCACACACTGTTCCCCCAGAATGATGAATCCCCGGTGCTAAGTAAGCTAGCTTGACAAAATTCTGAAAATCCTCGAGCGTCGCGTAACGTCTTCCTTTGTCAAGATCATGAACGAAAGGGGGGCCATAGGCAGGCGCTAAGACAGTGCGTTTCCCGCCAATAGTTACATTGCGAGCTGGATTTCTCGCATGTTGTATGTATTCTGATGGCGCAGTCCTTTGAACTATTTCTCGGCACATTCCTGGAGGGAAACGTACGCGGGTGCCATCGATTTCAGCACCGGCAATGGCGAAGAGATTCAGTACTTCAGGGTCGTCAAGAAAATCGATGCCTATTTCGGATAACAGTAGGTCGGCGTTTTTTTCTATCAGCTCTAGATTTTCCTCACCGAGGATTTCATAGTACGGTATGGCCCGTTCTACATGGGGAAGAATTTCGGAGTGCGTTTTTTTTCGAGCCTCTCTTCGACCGACCCTACCGCCACCCTTTCGTTTTGTCGCACGTTCACTCATGTGCCACCTTTTTTCTTGATCAGCCAATATCGCTCATGAATTAACTCAACCTTGCCCCATTTTTTTAAGTACTTCCAGTGGACGTTAAAGTTAGTAAATTGCTATAAATACGGTGCTTATCTTTCCGCCCACACGTTTTTAAAGCGTAGCCTCACCAGCCTTGGACTGATGCTACTTTGAGCCTATAACTCTATGATTGCTTGAACTAAACCGACACCGACGGTGCTAAAAACGACACCGCCACTCAGTTCAGATTGAGGTTCACTTGGTTTTTTGACAAAAAGCCCAGGTTCCGCCTATTTTAGCGTCCACAAGGATATTGATTTACCTCAAGTCAAAAATTTAGGTTTACTCTTTGTCGACTTTTGAAACTGAACAAAAATCAATGAATTCAGGTCAGCTGATACCTCTCGCAGACTTTGAAATGCAGATAGAAAAATGTATTTGTTGTTTCTTTAAAACCACGATTCGATTCATCTCATCATGCAAACCGTGATCACGGCAGGTTTTGTCTATGCTTAACTTAAAGATAGATTGAGCCGGTTGCGTTGGCGTTTTTTAAGGACTCGAGGTAGCCTGTTCTAGGGTAGATCGGGAGGATTCAAATGGAGCCAAACTTCCAAGCCAAAATAGTCATCGTGGGTGGCGGAATCATGGGGGTAGCTTTAGCCTATCATCTGGCTCAAGAAGGCGAAACGGATGTCATGCTTATTGAAAAGGGTGAGCTCACTTCGGGTTCTACTTGGCATGCTGCTGGGCAATGTCCGAGCCTTGTAGGAAGTTACACTCTCGCTCAGATACATGATTACGGCAATCGCCTTTACCCGACCCTCGAGGAGAAAACGGGTCAGTATGTGAGCTGGCACGCCTCTGGCGGCATTAGAATTGCCCGTCAGCAGGCAGATCTTGATTGGTTTCGATATATGAAGGGTATCGCTGATAGCGTTGGGTTCAGTATGGAAATTATTGATCCTCAGAAAATCCTTGACTTGAATCCTTATTATGACCTTGATGGCGTGATTGCAGGTGCCTGGACCCAGGATGATGGGCATGCCGATCCGTCCGGTCTAACGAATGCGATGGCGCGTGGCGCGACTGACTTAGGAGTGAGAATTGTTCGACATAATAGAGTGTTGGATATCAAGGCTACGCAGTCAGGCGAATGGAAGATTGAGACTCAGCTGGGAAGAGTCAATGCGGCGGTTGTCGTGAATGCTGCAGGCAGCTTTGCTCGGCAGGTGGCACAAATGGTTGGGGCAGATTTGCCAATTGCTAACATGGAGCATCACTATATCGTAACGGGTCCTATCCAAGAATTTTTAGACAGTGAGGAAGAGTTTCCCGTTATGCGTGATCCCTATGCCTCGGCCTATATAAGGCAGGAGCAGAAATCTGGATTAATCGGCATATACGAGCCAATGGGGCAAAAAGAAGCTTGGGCACCGAGCGGACTACCGCCATGGTCCTCCAACAGTGAATTATTCCCGGATGATCTTGATCGCTTAATGCCTTGGCTAGAGAGAGCGCTAAATTGTATGCCCCCGATGCTTAATGCGGGGATAAAACGCGTTGTAAATGGAGCTATTCCTCATTCAGCTGATGGCCCACCCCTGCTTGGTCCTGTGGCAGGCATAAAAAACTTTTGGCTATGCTGTGGCTCTTCATTTGGTATAGCTCAGGGAGCTGGATGTGGAAAATATCTTGCCCAGTGGATGATATACGGGGATTCAGAAATCAATATGACTAGTTTTGATCCGCGTCGATTCGGTGCTTTTGCTAACCGAGATTACATGAGGGCAAAGGGGTTTCAGGATTATGGCTTAACTTATGCAACGCCTTTGCCCGGAGAGGAGTTTCCTGTAGCTAGGAATTGTCGTTTAAGCCCGCTGCATGAAAAACTTTCAAATAAAGGCGCTGTGTATAAACAGACCTTTGGATGGGAACGACCAAAATGGTTCTCTCTAGATGGTCGACAAGAGGAATTGGGTTATCGCCGTAACAATATCTTCAATAGTTTACGATCGGAGTGCTTAGCAGTAAGAGAAAAATTGGGAGTGATCGATCTCTCTGGGTTTGCCAAATTTGAGGTGATGGGTGCTGACGCCGAATCTTTTCTTAACCGGATTTTGGCTAACCTCATGCCAACTAGCGATGGAAAGATTGTATTGGCGCATTTCCTATCGGAGAACGGCAACATATTGGGCGAGGTAACTGTTGCGCGCTTTCATTCCGAGCACTTTTATTTGATTTCTGCGGCAAGCGCGGAACTGCGAGATTTCGATCACCTTACTCAACGCATGGAACCCTCGGAGCAAATAGAAATCTTTAACGTAACGGATGATTGGGGCGTTATTAGTTTGGTTGGGCCTCGATCGCGAGAGGTGTTGGAGACCCTCACTGATACACCTTTAAGCAGTGATTGCTTTCCATGGCTTACAGGCCAACATATTGAGATCGCTGGAATACAAACAAGAGCTCTCCGCATTAACTATGTGGGAGAGTTAGGGTGGGAATTGCATGCATCCAACTCAGAACTGGTAGCACTGTACGATGCAGTGTGGAACGCTGGAGAGGCTTTTGGAATTCGCGATTTCGGAATCCAAGCAATGAATAGTTTAAGAATGGAGAAAGCATATAGAGGGTGGGGCTCCGAACTTACGAACGAAGTCGATTTGGAGCGAGCTGGTATGAGTCGCTTTTGGTCAAAATCCAAAAACGATTTTGTGGGCAAATCTGCTACGGAATTGGGCTTCTCCACAACTCATAAAATAGTCTATTTTCAGATCGCAGCTATCGATTCCGATGTTCGCGGTGGAGAGCCCATTTTTATGAACGATGATTGTATTGGGGTAACCACCTCAGGTGGTTACGGATACGCGGTTGAGAAAAGTTTGGGATTTGGTTACGTCTTACCGAAGCATGCGAAACCAGGTACTAGGTTTGAGATTGGGCTACTTAACGAACAATATAGTGCGTTAGTGCTGTCTGAACCCATTTATGACCCATCCAATGAGCGACTTAAGAAATAATGTCACCCTTACCCAGCAGCTGTGCGGTAGTGGTTATCGGAGGTGGTGTTATTGGAGTATCGGTTGCCTACCATCTCGCAGCTGCAGGCACAACTGATGTCGTCTTGCTCGAGCGGAAAGACTTGACGAGTGGTACAACCTGGCATGCTGCAGGATTAGTGGGGCAACTTCGAACCTCGATTAACATGACTAAACTCGCACGATACACGAGTGAACTTTATCAGAATCTTGAATTGGAGACTAATCAGGCTACTGGTTACCGGCAGTGTGGCTCTATTTCCATAGCTGCCACCAAAGAGAGATTTGAAGAATTAAAACGCAGCGCATCTATGGCCAAAGTATTCGGTTTAGAGGTAAATCTATTGTCTGTGCCTGAGATTGAGCAAAGATATCCGCTCATTCAGACTCGGGATTTATTCGGTGGCATTCATATTCCCTCTGATGGTTATGCCAATGCGGTTGACATCACGCAAGCGCTTGCAAAAGGCGCTCGTAATCGCGGGGCGCAAATATTCACTAATACAAAGGTTAATGACATCATTTGTGATGGTCAAAAGGTTTCAGGAGTGCGCACACCCAACGGTAATATTAAGGCTCGTTATGTAGTGATTTGTGGCGGCATGTGGTCTAGGGATCTGGCAAAGTCCGTCGGTATCAACGTCCCCTTGCATGCATGTGAACACTATTACGCTTTGTTTGAATCTGTGGAGGGGTTGACTGCTGAGTTACCAGTACTCAGGGATTACGATGCCTGCACCTACTATAAATACGATGCAGGGAAGCTATTGATTGGTGCCTTTGAACCGATAGCAAAACCATGGGGAATGAGTGGGATCCCCGAAGATTTTTGCTTCGATGAAATTCCTGGTGACTTTGAGCACTTTGAACCAGTTTTGCAGAATGCTCTCAAGCGGCTTCCAGCTTTGGAGAATGCTGGTATTGCGAAATTTTTTTGTGGGCCAGAGAGTTTCACTCCCGATGTTCGTTATCACTTAGGTGAGGCTCCTGAAGTTTCTAACTGCTTTGTTGCAGCAGGCTTAAACTCAATTGGGCTCCAATCGGCAGGGGGGGTCGGGAAGGTGACTGCAGAATGGATTCGAGACGGGAGACCGCCATTGGACCTTTGGGAGGTTGATATTCGTCGCAACCTGCCCTTCCAAAAAAACAAACTTTATTTGCGGGAACGTGTTAGCGAGAGCCTTGGCCTCTTGTACGCAACCCATTTCCCGTATCGACAATATCGAACAGGGAGGGGAGTTCGTAAATCACCCATTCATGATCGCTTGGTTGCCAAGGGAGCCTGCCACGGCGAGGCTTTCGGATGGGAGCGACCAAATTGGTATGCCCTAAATGACATCAAACCTTTATACGAATATAGCTTTGGCCGACAGAATTGGTTTGATTGCTCTGCAGCTGAGCACCATGCTGTAAGAGAGGGGGTGGCACTTTTTGACCAATCCTCATTCGCTAAATTTCAACTTGAAGGTCTTGATGCCACTAAAACACTAAATTGGATTTGTGCCAACAATATTGATGTAGGGATTGGTCGGGTTGTGTATACACAATGGTTGAATGATCGAGGTGGTATCGAGGCTGATCTAACGGTGACACGCTTTGCAGAAAATCTTTTTCTGATCGTTACTGCTGCTGAGACTGAGGTGCGTGATTATCATTGGTTACGGAAACACATACCTACAAGTGCTCATTGCGTTTTGACTAACGTCACATCGGGTTTTGGCGTGATTTCAATCATGGGACCACGATCTCGCGATCTATTGCAGTCCCTCACTCCGGATCAACTAAGCCATGCCTCATTCCCTTTCGCAACCAGTAGAGAGATAGAGCTCGGTCTCGGATATGCTAGAGCATCCCGCATCACCTTTGTCGGAGAACTCGGCTGGGAACTGTATATCCCTACTGAATTTATGCAGGATATATACGATCGCATTGTAGTAGCTGGCGCGGCTTATGGGCTCACTCACGCCGGTTATCATGCACTGAATTCGCTTCGTTTGGAGAAGGGTTATCGGCACTGGGGTCATGACGTCACCGACGAGGATTCACCCCTTGAGGCTGGGTTAGACTTTGTGGTGAAGTTTGACAAGATTGATGGTTTTATGGGGCGAGAGGCATTGCTGCTTCAACAAGAGCGAGGCATTTCAAGAAAGCTGATTCAGTTGCGTTTAACTGATCCGGAACCGCTGATCTACCACAATGAGCCCATTTGGCGAGATGGAAGGTTAGTTGGCCACATCACTTCCGGGGCGTATGGACATACGTTTAAGAGGGCAGTTGGGCTTGGTTATGTAGAGATTGAACCAAATCTCACGCATGAATCTTTAATGGAAGGCGTGTATGAAGTAGAGGTTGCTGGCAAACGAGTTCCCGCAGAGGTCTCTTTAAGGGCCTTCTATGACCCTGAAAACATGCGTATCCGCAGTTAAAAAGTCACATTTCTTCATCACGGCGAGTTTGAAATTCTTCTCAAACCTTAATTATTAGTTGATAGGCTAGTGATTGGTTGTCAGCTTGATAGGGAATTTTGCTCTAACTTCCGCGTGAGTCTGTTGGGAAATGTGAGTTGGCACATAGCTCGATAGTATTTGATCTCTTGTGCGCAGAGCGTTATGGATCGCTGATTGTTTGCTGGATTGTTCCCAGAGTGTGGGACTGAGTCGATTGCCCACCTCGGGGTAAAGATATTCACTCTGCATCACCGAAAGTGTTAGTTTTGAGCCTAAATAATGACCTTTGTTGCCTAAACAAACCTCGGACAAATCTTCGAACCCTAATGTATCTCTATTCACTTCGATTCCTCTCACTGCCCGTAATGTTGCGCCCAGGACATCATTATCTAGAACAAGGCTTTCTGGGCAAACTCCAAGTAAACTCGAGTACATGCCGGCAGCTTCATAAATTATGTTAGCCCCAGCTAGGGCAGGAGGCATCAAAGTTTGTGCCCGCTCTGCGCCCGCTTGAAAATCAGGCATGTTGGCGTCGGTCATTCCGCATGCGGTACCGAAAGGGAGATCAAAGTGCTTCCCTAATTGTGCACAGGCGCTTGAGAGCAGGCCTTGCTCTGGTGATCCGCCGCTCATGGCGCCAGTTCGTAAATCAGATACAAAGGGCCAAGTGCCGATGATTGCAGGTGCACCAGGTTTGATGGCATTGACATAAACGAGTCCGCCTAGACACTCTGCCCAAGCTTGACTGACGGCGCCAGCTAAACATGCGGGTGTTGTAGCACCAGCTTGACCAGCTGATAATAACAAGACAGGCATACCTCCTTGAACAGCGACCCTGAGGCATTCTAGGGCTTCAGTAGAGAATTTCATCGGTGGTACTACGAAACAATTTGATTGACTGACGAAAGGTCTTTCGCGCCATTGAGATTCACCACCTGCAATGATGTGCAGCATTTCCAGGGTCTTTTCAAGATGTGTATAGTGCCCCCAACTTGCTCCAACATGTTTACGGGTACCCGAAACACTACAGTAAGTGGTGTTGAGATCCATTTCATAATTATCTTCAATATCACGAAGCACGCACATTCTCTGGAACATGTGGATATGCTCGCAACTGTCGACAATGCGGGCTAAATCATAGAGGTCGCGAGAGGTGGATGCGCGATATTCATTCTTCACGGAATCAGCGATCATTACGGCAGCTCCAGCCGTGGCGAAATGTACGCGAGTTCCTGAGAGATCGAGATCGAAGTCGGGGTCTTGGGCAAACAAAGTAAGCTTCCGGTGAGCTTTACTCAACGCATTCTCGACTACTGAGCGAGGCATCCTTAGCCGCCCATCCTCACCAACAATAGCACCTGCGGCTAAACAGGTCTTGGTACAGTGAGGGGTAGCATCTTTGAAGCCAACCTCTTCCAAAATGCGGTATATATTGTCTACGACTGAAAAAAGATCTGAGGGAGAGAAAGGTTGATAACGACCTCCTTTTTCACCCGGAAGCACCGGTTTGATTTCTTTGGTCAATGGTACGCTTCTCTGGGCACGTCTCGCTTTTCTACCCCCCGCACGTTTCGCCATTGCAAGGTCCTCCCCAAATAGCACGTTTCACACTGATCTCTGTCGTGGGATTAGCCGAGTCGAAAAAACGGCAAGTAAGTAATAGGTAAAATTTTATAGCATCAGCTACGGAGATATACAAATCGTTTTTCAGGTGCGACATTCGTGATGAGATATTTGAGATCTTTGAGGCATAGAAAGGTTTGAAGATGGAAGGCTAATGTAGGTTTCAACGCTTAGCACTGAAGCACGGTTGTTGGGTACATCCTTTACCACTCGATTAAGCACAGCAGGTTTAGCTGTACTATTTGCCATTGCTACAGCCTTAATCTGGGGATGTATTTTTCAACACCGCTCTAAATCAGTTATCCTTAAATGGCGCGGAATGCAGGAGTCGAACCTGCGACCTTCGGTTTCGTAGACCGACGCTCTATCC
>MDTB01140894.1_pt1 | contig 12737 bp, 10 predicted proteins | sample 811161 | NCBI WGS metagenome assembly MDTB01 (sample SAMN05326650, study PRJNA326480) | marine metagenome | isolation source: seawater | place: Mediterranean Sea | collected 2009 | reverse complement strand
GGGTTGTATGGATGAAAATGCTCAAAACTTTAATCCGCAAGCAAATATTGATGATGGGTCTTGCGAATACGATTGTCCTAATATATGCTGTATGGCTATGACAGCAAGTTGCTTGGCATGTTCTGCATGCATGAGCCTTGACGAATATTGCACATTATTCCCAAACACACCTGGATGTGAAATATATGGATGTACAAATCCTTCAGCCTCAAACTTCAACCAAATAGCTAATATAGATGATGGATCCTGTATATGGGAAGACTGCACTGGAGAAATAAGCACAACCGATTTAACAATCTTCATAGAAGATAATATCTGTAATAGCGATTCATACAATCTTTACTGTAGTCAATACGAATGGGATGGTGGAGACTGTATTTTTGATTGTAACGAAAATTTAATGAGTGTTATTGAAGTAGATGAGTTCTTCTATAATGATCAATGTGATGACTTTTTTAATTGTAATTATTTTGATTTTGATAATGGCTCTTGTCTTGATGCACAAGGCTGTACAGATGACGATGGCATAACATACGACCATGGAGTTCAGTGGAGTATTGATCCATGTACCCTATGTAGCTGCGAAAATGGAGAAATATTTTGTTTGGCTCAATCTTGTGAAGAACCACAGTGCAATAACCCAATATTTATTCAAGGTGAATGTTGTCCTATTTGTCCTGAAAATATAGAAGGTTGTATGGATGAAAATGCTCAAAACTTTAATCCGCAAGCAAATATTGATGATGGGTCTTGCGACTACGATTGTCCTAATATATGCTGTATGGCGATGACAGCAAGTTGCTTGGCATGTTCTGCATGCATGAGCCTTGACGAATATTGTACATTATTCCCAAACACACCTGGTTGTGAAATATATGGATGTACAGATTCTTTAGCACTCAATTACAATCAAATGGCTGATATAGATAATGGCTCTTGTATTTATGATGACTGTGTATGTTTTGATCTTTGGGATCCCGTCTGTGGAGAAAATGGCATTACCTATGGAAACACCTGCGAAGCAGATTGTTATAATGTAGAATATATAGATGGTGCCTGTGAAGACCCATGTGCTACAGTAGATTGCATGCCTGGTTATGAATGTATTAATGGAGATTGCATTCCTTCTATTGAAGGGGGTTGTACATGGGAAAATGAAGAATGGTACCCATTTGGATTTAATATACAAGCAGAGTGCAATACCTGTGTTTGTACTCCAGGATTTAATCCTAACGAAGATGGGATATGGGCTTGTACCATGATGGCCTGTGAGGAAGGTTGTTGGGATGATGGACAATACTATGAAATCGGATTTGAACTCTTAATTAATGATTGTCAATATATAACATGTGAAAGTCAAAATAACTGGTCTGAAATAAATGATATAGAGGGCTGTAATCAAACGACTAATGGTTGTGAATATGAGAATCAAATCTATACTTTTGGCTCAAGTATTGAACAGAACTGCAACAGTTGTTTCTGTCAAGAAGGTTTTAATGCAAATGAAAATCCATATTGGGAGTGTACTGAAATGGCCTGTGGAGGATGTAATGACACTAGCGCGATAAACTATGATGAAAGTGCAGACTGGAACGATGGCTCTTGTGAATACTCAAATGGCCCAAATTGGGACTATGTTATAACTGGAAGCAACCACACCTTAATTTTGGGAGATAATATGTTTACAGATCTTTACGGAGAAAGCCTTGATGTGGGTGATTGGATTGGTGTTTTCTTTGAGGTAAATGGTGAATTAATCTGTGGTGGATCTACCATTTGGGAAGATACTACTACCGTAATTCCGGCTCAAGGCGATGATTTAACTACAGACGTTAAAGATGGCTTTGCTTCGGGAGAAGATTTCCAATGGTTGATTTGGGATACCTCTGAAAACATGACAATTCATGTAAATGCTGAATATGCTTCGCAAGAAGAAGAAAGCTTTACACCAGATGGAATTACTCCCATTTCATCACTCATTGCTGTACCACTAATTAGTGAACAAGAGGTGGAATTAAATACAGGTTGGAATATGTTCTCATCTTACATGAATAATAACGGAATGAGCATCCAAGATGTATTCTCTCCATACGTTAATCTCATTACAATTATTAAAAATTATATGGGACAGGCTTATCTTCCTGAATGGAATTATGATGGAATCGGAACCATGATAAATGGTCAGGGATATCAAGCAAAAATGCTTTCTAGCGCATCTGTTCATTTTCAAGGAGAATACCTTAATCCTGAAGAAAATCCTATTTCATTAAAAAATGGATGGAATATTATTGGGTATCTTAGAACAAATCCAGCAACAACTGCAGATGTATTTTCGAACATAGAGGATTTAGTTGTGGTAAAGAATAATGAAGGCCTGGCATACCTACCTGAATTTGAATTTGATGGTATTGGCATGATGGAACATGGACAGGGTTACCAAGTAAAAGTATTGTCAGATCAAATCTTACAATACCTTTCAAATGATGTGGAGTACAGAATAAATCATACTTCCGTAAAAACAAAACTACATCATTTCTCAAAGCCTCTAAATACTGGTGCAAACATGAGCATTGTCTTACCTAAACAGGCATGGCTAAAATCACCAAAACCAGGTGATGAAATTGGTGTATATAACAATAAAGGGCTTTTAGTTGGTGCAATGCCTTATCAAAAAGGAGTCATCGTTATTCCAATTTATGGCAACGATAATCATAGTACTGAAATAGATGGATTGATGAAAGGCGAAACATTTAGCTTAGCCTTATGGTCTAATACTCACAAATATAGTAGTCCCCTAAAAATTAAATGGAAAGAAAAGCCTGTAGTATACCAAATAAATGAAATTATTTATGCTTCAGAAATTGATTTTAATTTCGAAAAAAACAACCTTAATCAAGTGACTCTCTTCCCTAATCCTACAGATTTAAATACAGAAATACATGCAAGTCTTAAAGAGGAAAGTGAGATAGAGATCTCTATCTTTGATCTACTCGGAAAACGCATGTTTTACTCTATAAATAAATATAAAAAAGGAGCATTGAAACAAGTACTTAATATCGAACATTTATTGCCTGGATCATACATTATCGAGCTAAAAACAAAGGATGAATTATTACATAAAAATCTCATTGTAAAATAAAACTCATTAAATTAAAAAAGACCTTTATTGCCTTTAATAAAATCTTCATAACCCATATCAAAAGGTAAATTATCTTGTTTTGCTGCTTCAACAGCTAAAGCATCACATCGTTCATTTTCTGGATGATTATTATGACCTTTTACCCATTCAAAATTCACCTTATGCTTGGAGTAAATTGTGAGAAATCTTTTCCACAAATCAGGGTTTTTTTTACCTTTAAAACCTTTCTTAACCCATTCAAACACCCACTTTTTTTCTACTGAATCTACAACATACTTAGAGTCTGAGGTAACCAACACTTCTGACCCTGTTTTTTTTATCTTCTCTAATGCAATAATTACTGCAAGAAGCTCCATCCTATTATTCGTAGTTAAACGAAACCCTTGAGAGAATTCTTTTCGATGATTTCCAGACTTCATAACAATCCCATAGCCTCCTGGACCAGGGTTTCCAATAGAAGACCCATCAGTATATATATAAATTTTTATCATAAAATAGAATCAATAACTTTAGGATAATGTATTGCTTCTAATGCCTGAACTTTTCGTTTAACAGACTCAGGGCTTTCGTTAGCATCAAGATCACAAGAGATTTGAAAGATTATTGCCCCTTTATCATAATCCTTATTTACATAATGAATAGTTATTCCCGTTTTAAGCTCCCGATTTGCAACAACAGCATTATGAACATGCATACCATACATATTTACCCCACCATACTTTGGCAAAAGAGATGGGTGAATGTTTACAATTGCATTAGAATACTTTCTAATCATATACTCAGGTATTTTAAGTAAAAAACCAGCTAAAACTATTATGCTTGCATTGTATTCTTTTAGAATTAAATCTACTTTTAAGGTATTATTTAATTCCTCTTTCGTAAACAAAAAAGTGGGAATAGAGTGTTTTTGTGCTCTTTCTATGGCAAATGCATCTGGGTTATTTGAAAGCAATAGAACAACCTTAATGTTCTTATTATCAGAAAAATACCGAATAATATTTTCTGCATTTGATCCAGATCCAGAAGCAAAAATTGCAATTCTCTTCATAAAACAAAAGTAAACAACAATTTATCAAAAAAAATAATATCAAAATCTAAATTTCATCACTCAAAAAATTTGCCTATTTTTAAGTTTATATCTTTCTTTGCAACAAATTATTAACTAAAATAAATACAATATGTCTGACGTAGCATCTAAAGTAAAAGCTATTATAGTTGACAAACTAGGAGTTGATGAAAGTGAAGTAACAAATGAAGCAAGCTTCACCAATGACCTTGGAGCAGATTCATTGGATACGGTTGAGTTGATTATGGAATTCGAAAAAGAATTTGACATTCAAATTCCAGACGACCAAGCTGAATCTATATCAACAGTAGGAACTGCCATAGAGTATATAGAAAAAGCCTAATCTAATTTTTTAATATGCAGCTAAAAAGGGTAGTTATTACTGGTTTAGGAGCACTAACACCCATTGGGAATAACACCAATGACTTTTGGAGTGAACTCACTAAAGGTACTAGTGGGGCCATTCCAATTACTCGATTTGATGCTTCTAAATTTAAGACTCAATTTGCCTGCGAAATTAAAAACTTTAATCCCACAGATCATATACACCCAAAAGAAGCTAGAAAACAAGACCCATATACCCAATATGCAATTGTGGCTACAGCAGAAGCCATAAAAGACTCCAAGATTGACCTTGAAAACATCAATCTTGATCGAGCAGGAGTTATATGGGGATCTGGAATTGGGGGGATTAAAACGTTTTATGATGAGGTCAGTTCTTTTGCAAAAGGAGATGGGACCCCTCGATTTAATCCCTTTTTTATTCCCAAAATGATATCTGATATTGCAGCAGGTATGATTTCTATAAAATATGGATTCCGTGGGCCAAACTTCACAACGGTATCTGCCTGTGCATCGTCATCTAACGCACTTATTGATGCATTTAACTACATTCGATTAGGCAAAGCAGACATCATTATTTCAGGTGGCTCTGAAGCTTCTGTAACAGAAGCAGGTGTTGGTGGATTTAATGCAATTAAAGCACTTTCTACCAGAAATGAAGATCCTCAAAGAGCATCTCGACCTTTTGATAAAGATCGAGACGGTTTTGTTTTAGGGGAGGGAGCTGGTACTCTAATTCTAGAAGAGTATGAGCATGCAATAAAAAGAGGGGCCAAAATATATGCAGAAATTGCTGGTGGTGGATTGTCTGCAGATGCCCATCACATTACAGCACCTCATCCAGACGGTCTTGGAGCCATTAAGGTCATGGAAAATGCACTAGAAGATGCCAATATGACTCCAAGTGATATTGACTACATTAACGTGCATGGAACGTCTACCCCACTTGGAGATGTTGCTGAAATAAAAGCAATAAAAACTGTTTTTGGTGAGCATGCCTATAAATTAAATATTAGCTCTACAAAATCCATGACAGGTCACCTTTTAGGAGCAGCAGGTGCAATTGAGGCAATTGCATCTATTTTAGCACTCACAAAAAGCATTATCCCTCCTACCATCAACAATGAAAATATTGATGAATCACTAGATGAAAAACTAAACTTCACCTTAAACAAAGCACAACAAAGAAAAGTCAAGGCTGTAATGAGTAATACCTTTGGCTTTGGTGGGCATAACGCCTCGGTCATCTTAAAATCAATTTAAGTTTTCATGAGCATTTTTCATAGGCTCTTTCCCTACTTACCACCTGACCCACTAGCTAGTAAGATATTTTCCATGTTTGGGTTTAAACCAAAAAAAATAGCATTATACCACCAGGCATTATGTCATGGCTCTATTAGCAAGCCAAAATACGGTAATAATGAACGACTGGAATTTTTAGGCGACTCCATCTTAAACTCTATTGTGTCAGAGTATCTATATGAAAACCTATCAAATAAAAATGAGGGGGTATTGTCCGATATTAGATCTAAAATAGTAAGCAGATCTTCTTTAAATAGGATAGCAAATAAATTTAAACTACAAAGTTTAGTTCAAACAAATTTAAAGGGAGAAATACCTGAATCTATTGCAGGAAATGCTTTTGAAGCTCTTATTGCAGCAATTTATCTTGACAAAGGGCAATTATTATGTAAGAAATTTATCATCGATAAAATTATTATCCCGAATTTCTCTCTTTCAGATTTAGAAAAAAACATCAGCAGCTATAAAAAACACTTTATTCAATGGGCACAAAACAATAATACATCCTATGCCTTTAAATTAATAGCAGAAAAAGGTGAGCCTCATAATAAAAGCTTTCAAATAGGTCTTTTTATAGATGCAGAGTGTATCGAAATAGCAAGCTCACAGTCAAAGAAAAAAGCAGAAGAGGCAGTGTCAAAAAAAGCTTGTATAAGCCTTAATATATAGATTATTTAAATAAGTTTTTTAGTTATATTTGAGCGTAGAAAGCAATCTGAATGATTCAGAAAAAATTAAATATAACTTTTGAGTACGATTATGATTTCTTTTTAATTGGAATTTGCTGCCCATTACTATGCTACCAACTATGCTATCATTTAAACAAAATCAACGAGACATCACTTTACAGATGTCAAACTGATCTTTCCATGAATGGCTTAAATAAAAATGAATCAGGGTACTTCCCAATTTACGAATTTTGGGATGAAAAATATCAAAATCAGTGGTATCTCATTTCTAATAAAAGTGAAATTATATGTAAAGAAGAAGAATACAAAGGAACAATTTTTGATGGGCTTATCGAAAAAAGAAAACAGCTTGTATATTTAATTCCAGAGAATCAAAAAATAGACTATTACCTTCAAGTTCATGGAATATATGGAAGGGAATCAAAAATACAATTACTAAAAAAAATAAACAACCATAATCGTATAGTAAGTGCTCACGAAATTAATGTAGAAGAGCTACAATCAAAAGAAAATTTAATCATCAAATGAACAACACTAAAATTATTGGAACCATTGGACCATCATCCTTCCATAAGGAAACCTTAAGAAAGATGTATGCAGCAGGACTAAATGTAGCGCGAATTAATTTCTCACATAGCAACCACAATGAAGCTAAAAAAATCTTCGAGTGGGTTCAAGAACTAAACACCGAAGAAGACAGAAGTGTTGCGATATTAGGCGATTTACAGGGGCCAAAACTTCGCATAGGAGATGTTCAAGAAAATCTAACTTTAGAAAAAGGTCAAAAGATTACGATTACTACTGGTGAGTGTCTCGGTACTTCTTCAAAAATCAGCATAAACTACACAGATTTTGCAAAAGATGTCAAAATAGGAAATAAAATCATGATTGATGATGGGAAACTTATCCTAAAAGTTCTTGAGACCAATCAACTAAATAATGTTCTTGTTGAAGTTATTCAGGGCGGAATACTCACATCTAAAAAAGGAGTCAACTTACCCAACACTGAACTCTCCTTACCATGTCTTACAGAAAAAGATCTTGCAGATCTAAAATTTGCTTTAGAAATGGGGATAGAATGGATTGCATTATCTTTTGTGAGGTCTGTTCATGATATTACATTGCTAAGAAAAATCATTTCCAAAGAAAAATCTGCCATAAAAATAGTTGCAAAAATTGAAAAACCTGAAGCTATACAAGATATTGATGCGATTATAGAAAGTGCTGATGCTATTATGGTGGCTCGTGGAGATTTAGGAGTTGAGGTTCCTATTGAACAAGTACCTAGTTTGCAAAAAATGATTAGCAAAAAATGCATCAAAAAATCAACGCCAGTGATCATTGCAACCCAAATGATGGAATCCATGCTACATAGCTTAAGCCCTAGTAGAGCTGATGTAAACGATGTGGCAAATGCCGTACATGATAAAGTAGATGGGGTAATGCTTAGTGGAGAAACTTCCGTTGGGGATCATCCAATTGAGGTAATTCAGACTATGAATAAAATTATTGAAAACCAAGAAAGATATACGAATTTTTCCCTAGAAAAACTTCCTCCTAAAGATCTAAACGATGGGCGCTATATCTCAGATACTATTTGCTTTAATGCATGTACCATTGCAGAACAAGTAGATGCAAAAGCCATAATGACTTTAACTCATTCTGGATACAATGCTTATAAAATTTCAAGCCATAGGCCTCCTAGTAAAATTTGTATTTTTACAAACAATCGCAAAATATTAAATACTTTAAGCTTACTTTGGGGAGTTCGTGGATACTACTATAATGAATTTGTAAGTACAGACAATACCATTTCAGATATTAAAAAGATCATCAAAGAAAAAAATATTGTTAAAAAAGGTGATTATGTGATTAACATTGCCAGCATGCCAATCACTGATAAAGGAATGACAAACATGCTAAAATTAAGCCTTATAGAATGACAAATAAAATTAATATCCCACTGCTAGCCTCAATATGTGAATGCAATGGTGCGCCAGGATTTGAACAAGAAATACGAAAATTAATCACTCAAGAAATAGCACCTCTTGTTGATGAATACCAAACAGACAATCTTGGAAATGTTATTGCAATTAAAAAAGGGATATCTTCTCAAAAAAAGGTCATGATTGGTGCTCATATGGATGAAATTGGTTTTATCGTTACGCACATTGATGATCAGGGATTTGTTCGATTCCATACTCTTGGAGGTTTTGACCCTAAAACACTTACAGCACAGAGAGTAATTGTTCATGGCAAAAAAGATTTAATAGGAGTAATGGGCTCCAAGCCTATTCATGTAATGACTCCAGAGGAGCGAACAAAAGTACCTAAAACCACAGACTATTTTATCGACTTAGGAATGTCAAAAAAAGAGGTGGAAAAATACATCTCTGTTGGAGATTCCATTACTCGTGAAAGAAAATTAATTGAAATGGGGAACTGCGTAAACTGTAAGTCCATAGACAACAGGGTGTCTGTTTTTGTGCTCATAGAAACTTTAAAAAAGCTGAAGAAACCTCCTTATGATGTGTATGCGGTATTTACTGTCCAAGAAGAGGTTGGAATTCGTGGGGCTCAAGTATCGGCATTAAAAATACAACCAGACTTTGGATTTGGCTTAGACACTACCATTGCATATGATGTTCCAGGAGCTGCAGGACATGAAAAAATTACAGAACTAGGAAAAGGTGCAGCCATAAAAATCATGGACTCTCAAACCATTTGCGATTACAGAATGGTGCGTTATATGAAAGAAATTGCCGTAAAGGAAGGGATTAAAACACAAGTAGAAATATTACCTGCTGGAGGAACGGATACAATGGGCATTCAAAGAAGTACTCCCGGAGGATCCATTGCGGGTGCGGTTTCCATTCCAACTCGTCACATTCATCAGGTCATTGAAATGGCAAACAAAAATGACATCCATCAATCCATTGAGCTTCTTACAGCTTGTATTGAAAAATTAGACCAATACGACTGGAGTTTTAAATAATTACACTAAAAGAAAACAAACTTTGAAAGCTGTAGTTAAATATCTTCTATTTATGTGTATAAGCCCATATATTTTATGGCACTGTGCAAGTATGAGCAGCCCATCTGGAGGACCAAAAGATATCGAACCACCAAGCATATTATCTTCATTTCCAGAGCAAGGTGCCACTAACATTTCACCAGACCAAATTAAAATTGATTTTGATGAATATTTCGTGATTAATAATCTATCAAATGAGCTTCTAATTTCGCCGCCACTGAATGAAAAACCTACCTTTTCTCAAAAAGGAAAAAGCTTGTTTGTAAAGCTTGAAGATGTACTCAAAGAAAATACCACCTATACCTTTAATTTTGGAAAAGGCATTGCTGATTTACATGAAAAAAATATTCTCCTTAACTACTCGCTAATATTCAGTACTGGACCTAGCTTAGACAGTCTAAGTATTTCTGGAAAAATAACACCTTGTCCTGAGAGAAAGCTACCAAAATCTATTCTAATTGGACTCTATGAAAAGAATACATCAGAAAAAGACTCTACCATCTACCTTAAGAAACCAGACTATTTTGGCTTAAGCAATGAGCACGGAGAATTTAGCATTAATCATATCCGATATAGCGACTATGAAATAGTAGCCTTTGAAGACGTGAATTCAAATTACAAATACGATGAATCCTCAGAAAAAATTGCATTTTATAACCATAAAGTAAAAGCTAGCGATAATGGCTCATATGAACTAAGGATTTTTACAGAAAATCCACCACTAAAGCTTTTTGAAGCAAAACAAAAAAACAATCGCTTGCATTGGGCATACAACCAAAAAATAGATTCTGTAAAAATCAGCTCGGATCCTACAATAAATTTTTATCATAAAATACAAGAAGATAGTCTTTTTATATGGCCCCTAAACCAACCTAATGACTCTACTCTATTTATAGTAACGTGTCAAGAAAGGTCAGACTCTCTATTTTTCCAAAAGGATACATTGAAACAAGGTAAAATTAGAATCATCCCACCAACAGAAAGATATGTAAAGGCAACAAACAACTATTACGTAGAAACTTCTCAACCCATTATTGAAATAGATACGTCTAAAATGAAACTTATTTCAGACTCTGTAGAATTAGATTTTGAAGTAAATAGAGATAATTTTACTCTTGAATTTGAATTTGATCACACGCAAGAGAAAAGCTTCCAAATCATCTTTCATAAAGGCGCTATAAAAGGATTGAACAAGAGTGAAAATGACAGTACAACATTATCCTTTTACACAAAAAGTGATGAAACATTAGCCAGTCTTATCATCAATATGAATGCGCATCATGAACCTCATTTTATAGAGTTATTAAAAAATGGAAAAGTAATAGAAAAAATAGATGCTGGAGAGCAATTATATTTTAAACAGCTTTTACCTGCGAAATACGAACTTCGGATGACAATAGATGTAAATAAAGATGGCAAATGGAGCCCAGGAAACTACTTTAACAATGTACTTCCTGAAAAAGTTTATTATTATTCTGAAGAATTGAATTTAAGAGCCAATTGGGAATTAGAAATAGACTGGTTTTTTAACCATGAAGACTAAAGCTATCTCGATCAGATAAAAAAGGATATCGTTTTCGAAACGTAAAAAGGTAATCTCGAAATAAGCTAAACTCCATAGAACCTATTTCTTTGTCTGGAGCCATACAAATAACTTCCCCCTGGGGATCTATAACTTGAGACTTTCCAGGATAAGATTCTTCATGTCCATCAACTCCTACTCTATTGACTCCAATAACGTATGATTGATTTTCTATAGCTCTAGCCTTTAATAGAATATCCCATGCTTGAATACGTTTGCTAGGCCAATTTGATAGGTATAAAAGCAAATCATAGTCTACATCATTTCTAGAAAATACCGGGAACCTAAGATCGTAACAAATCATAGGGCATATTTTCCAACCCTTATAATCCAGAATCAATCGTTCGGAACCTGACGTAAAATACTTATCCTCCTGTATCAAACAAAATAGATGTCTTTTGTTATAATAAAGCACTTTTCCATCAGGCTCTACCCATAAAAGCCTATTATAAATGTGTCCTTTATCTTTAATCATAACAGTACCACACAACACAGCATTTTTCTTTTCAGAAATAGATTTCATCCAAGTTACAGTTTCACCATCCATAGGCTCTGCCAAATGGGTCGAGCTTACTGAAAAGCCTGTACTAAAAAGCTCTGGCAAAAGGATAATATCTATATCGCTCAGCTCTTCTAAATAGTTAGTAATCTGCAATCTGTTTTTAGAAGGATCTTCCCAAATCAAATCAAATTGTAATAAAAAAATCTTTAACTCTTCTTTCATTAATTATTATTCCCTAGAAATAATTTAAACTCAAAAATACATATTAAAGAAGAATTCTATTTCCCTGTCTCCATCTTATTTTAGCCCCCATAGTTTTATTGTAGAACAAAAATGAGTGATTTCACCTATTTTTAAAAACATAAAATTCCTATAATATTGTAAATAAATACAGTATTAAGAGGTTAACATTAGTACTCCTTAATCTGAGCCTCCTTGTCTCAGCTCAAGAGATAAATTATCTATTTGAACAATTTACTCAAGAATACAACGATTTAGAAAACCCAATAAGCATAAATAACAACCTGATCTGGGACGAACCTGGCTATGAAATTCCAATAGGATTTGAATATAGACTTTTCATCCATACAGCAAACAGTATCATATTTCATTACGATGAGGGGGGTGCTGTTTTGTTTATAAGCGATAATGAAGGTTTCGAAAGAATTGTAGTAAATCAAGCAGATGTGGCAGACAGAGCCTTTAATGGAATGAATGAAGGAGAGGTGGGATCACTGTCTCCCATTTCATATCAGCATGAAGAAAAGATATTTAAATTAGAGTGGAAAAGTGTTGGTGTCATTGGTTCCCATTATACTTACTTCATGAACTTTCAGCTATGGATATACAAAGGAAGTAATGTAATTGAAATACACTATGGACCATCAAATTTTCCAGAAGGGATGGAATATAGCTGTGGGCTTTTAGAATACTATTGGCTGTCCGATAAAGAACGTGGCTTTATTGTAGAAGAAACACAAAATGGGCATGAACTGGAAGTTCTTGAACTTGATGACCCGACATATCTGATTGGACTTGAACTTGATGACCCGACATATCCGATTGCCACAGAGCCCTTTAG
>MDTB01237913.1_pt1 | contig 12740 bp, 17 predicted proteins | sample 811161 | NCBI WGS metagenome assembly MDTB01 (sample SAMN05326650, study PRJNA326480) | marine metagenome | isolation source: seawater | place: Mediterranean Sea | collected 2009 | reverse complement strand
TGCAGTTGTGGTTGGGGCTGCAGTTGTGGTTGTGGTAGTGGTTGGAGCTGCAGTTGTGGTTGTGCTGAGTGTTAGGGAAGTTTCATCTGCACTGCAGGAAAGACAGAATAATGAGATGGTCAGTAGGATTTGAATTTTCCTCATCCTTAAGCGTGCCGTAAATTTTTATTTCTCAACGTGAATAAGGGCACATCTAAAAACAATAGGCAATTCAATTCAAGTTTTAAGATGGGTGCGACTTGGGTCACAAATTAAAAAATATCGTGATTCTTTTTTTAGGATTGTCGTATGAGTTTAGATTCCTTAGAAAAAAAACTGTTTGACTCAACTAGAGCTGAAAATGCTGTACGTGAGTTGCTTTATGCAATAGGCGAAGACCCGGACCGAGATGGATTGCTAGAAACGCCTAAACGAGTTGCACGCATGTACGAAGAAGTAACCTCCGGCATCAGGTGCGAGCCTGCAGAAGAGCTGAATAAATGTTTCGATGTTGACCATAACGAAATGATAATGGTCCGAGACATTTCTCTGTACTCTCTTTGTGAGCATCATTTGGTGCCTTTCATAGGACAAGCACACATTGCCTACATACCTAGAACAAACGGATCGATAGTAGGTCTCTCAAAATTGGCACGCTTAGTTGATGGTTATGCAAAAAGATTACAGGTTCAGGAACGACTTACATCTCAAATAGCAGATGCTCTTGAAAGCAAGCTGAATCCTATAGGAGCGCTTGTAGTTATAGAAGCGGAACATTTGTGTATGTCTATGCGAGGAATAAAAAAACCCGGCTCTTCCACTGTGACATCCGCTGTACGAGGTATTTTCCGTGACGATGTTTCTGCTCGAAGTGAAGCAATGAGATTTTTAGACCATTCACGCTGAAATGCTAATCGCTTACATACATTTTCTTTCGACAGTTTTCATGTTGGGTTTGATTTGGTTTGTTCAAATAGTCCATTACCCATTATTTAGTAAAGTTGGAATAAGTAGATCGTCCGAATATCAAGCGGAACATCAAAAAAGAACATCCTGGGTTGTGGGCGTGCCGATGCTCATGGAAGCAGTAACTGCAATATGGTTAGTAATTGAACCGACCAACGGACGTTTATTGCCTTTTATAGGATTCCTTATTCTTATCAAAGTCCAACTCTCGACGGTTATTTTGCAGGTTCCTGCGCATTCTAAACTTATTGATGGGTATACAAATGAAAAAATCAGTTCTCTCGTCAGAAGCAATTGGATTCGTACAGTCGGGTGGACTGCACGTTCAGTTATAGCAACTCTAATAGTCGCAAACGGCTAGTCATGAAAGAAGTCAATTCAGAGCGTTCATCTGAGTCACCTCTCAAGATCAAGTCGGCGATCATGGAACAGCACTGGACTGACCTTGTGTTCATACATTGGCGTTATCCAGTAGACGTCGTTCAAAGACTACTTCCGGAAGGTGTTGAAGTAGAGACTTATGACGGAGATGCTTGGATTGGTTTAATACCGTTCAATATGAACGATCTAGGTTTCCCAAAATGGAAACCGTTACCTTATGTAGGCTCCTTTCCTGAGGTCAACGTCCGAACTTATGTGCGTTGTGGCGAACACTCGGGAGTTTGGTTTTTTTCTTTAGATATAAACAAACTTTTACCTACTTTCATAGCCAGAGTCACATATAAAATTCCATACTGTTATGGAAAAGTAAGTCATGTTAGAAATGGCAATTATTTAAAAACGCAAGTTTCGCGTAGCTGGCCTGGGTCAGGAACGAGTAGTGAGGTGACTGTCAAGTACGGTGGGAAAACTGATGGAGACTTTGAGCGTTTCTTAACAGCTCGATGGGGACTTATATCGACTACTAGAAAAGGAAAGCCTATTTGGGCGCCAGTTGATCATCCGCCATGGTCCTTGCAAAAAGCCGAAATTGTATCTTTCGAAGATGAACTAGTGTCTTCAACCGGCCTGCCTATTCCCACTGGTTCACCACACGTTATGTATTCAAAAGGTGTTCCTGTTCGAATCGGGATGCCAAGCAAAATTCGTAAATTCTAATTATCAACCCTTTACATTTTAAGAATTAGTTTATGTAGTAATTTTTTTCAATTCTGCTGTGACAGAAGACTCATTTGAAGAAACATTTTCAGAGTAAATGTTTACTAGATTTGAGGGATGTGGCAAACCGTTAGGAGCTTAAATGTCATTCTCAATTTTGCGTGAAAACTTTCTTTTGAAGCCAGAAAATAGGCCTAAATTAATCTTTATGATTGCTGGTTTTATCTCATTTCTTCTATCAGTTTCGCTTTGGTTCAGTGGTAATGAGATGCAAGGAATATTTGTTGGTATCTGGGTACCTTCTATCCATTCCTTAGGAACTCTCGTGTTAACAAATTCAGGACAAAACAATGAATGAAACCTTGTTGTTTGTTATTGGAACTTTAGTTTTTACAATCACTATTTGGGGTTTGCTAGTTGCAGGTTATAAAGCAACAGACGATGCAAGTAAAAGAGATAGTGCTTAGCGTTATAGAAAAAAGTCGCTTACTGCTGCCTTGAACTTTATAGAGAGGTTTCAAATTTGAATAAATCTCTGCTGATTTATGATGGAAACTGCAACATCTGCAACAGGTTAGTTAATTGGGTTTCAAACAAAATTCCTAACAGTTTTGAACCTACAAAATCTCAGTCTTTAAAGCCTGAAGATTATGGTTTGCAGCAAAAAGATTTTGATAATTACGTATGGATAGTTATGCCTGATCATAAAAAAGTTAAAGGTTCGGTGGCGGCGGCCAAGGTTCTTCGTGAAATGGGATCCGGATGGGGTGTATTGGGAGCTTTGATTAGCACTCCGCCTTTTTCATTTGTTGCTGTTGCTTTTTATTGGTTGTTTTCTAAAAATCGAAAACGTCTAGGGAGTGTTTGTACAATAAAGTGAGTATTTTTGTTAAACAAATATGCGACTTGGGTCACATGAAACAAAATTAATTTTTAATTTTTTTAAACTTAAATTTATTATTAGATAAGAAAAGAGATGACATGGAGATAGTTGGACTCTTGGCACAAATTGGTGCTGGGTTATGGATTTTAAATGTATGGATATTGCGTTTCAACAAAGAGACCGAATTTCGTGGTGGTGATGCAAAAAATATGTTAGAAGAATTTCAAACATACGGTATTTCACCTACTTTGATGTATTTAATAGGCGGAACTAAACTTACATTAGCAATTCTTTTAATTGTGGGTGTTTGGGTAGAAGCCTTAACTAGACCTGCAGCAATTTTGCTTGGCCTATTAATGGCAGGAGCCATTGGAATGCATTTACGTGTCGGAGATAAACTTAAAAAATCAGCTCCAGCAATTAGTGTTTTAAGCCTTTCAATTCTTGCTTTGATCTAAGTTCAGACGATTTATAATTTTCGTTTGAAACATATTAATAGAGCATAAAAACAAGAAGTAATTCTTAATGCTTTTCTTAGTCGATTGGTATTAGTGGGAAAGGGTCAAGCAGGTGTCGAACATGACTTGTCTCATTGAAGGTTCTGACAGATCTCAACCCTGAAGATGATGCAGTGATTCTGGTAATACCGCAATAGTCAGGTTGCAGTGTTACCGGATCGTTATGTCCCAAAATAGTTTGTAAGTAAACTCCCATTACCATTCCATGACAAAAAACTGCAACTGTTGAACCTTTGTTGTTTTCAATTAAGTAGTCAAAAGCACCTGTAGTTCTTTTTTTGAACCCTTCAAAATCGCCACCGAAAATTGATTCCGGGTTTTCAAGGTATTCCTTGATGAAAGGGTCATCTGGATCCATTTCTTCGACAGGGGTATAAGAATTTCGATCAAAATCGGCTTCTTTGAGATCATCTATAATTTCGACTTCTAATCCAGTTTGTTTTGCAAATGGTTCAGCAGTCTGAATGGCTCTAAGCATTGTGCTTGACACAGCATGTTGCACCCCTTGGCTTTTCAGAAATTCAGCAGTCACTTCAGCCTGTTTTATTCCCACAGGAGAAAGAGGAGGATCTGCGGAACCTTCTCCTTCTGAGCGTATTTCAGCGACTGGTCGTGCATGTCGTATAATAAGTAATTCCATATTGAATAGTTCCTCTTAGTTAAATCTGCTTATGGATTAACCACTTCGAGTTGAGCGGGTACGTGCTTATGCCAGGGGGTTTTTGCAATTGGATCGCACCAGTCTGTGGATGTCAATTCATTTGTAGGCACTCCAAATATTTCAGGTTCTCCACCGGCGGGAGAGTAGCTTAAACCATGGCCGTTAGGTAGAGAGACGTGCCCCTGCCTCATTGTCTCGTTAATTTCAGCGACAGCAACTGCTACGCCTCCAGGTGTAGTGATTCGAACCCGTGCGCCGTTATCGATACCCAATTTTTGCGCATCCTCTAAGCTGAGTCGGAGAGTTCCTTCTTGATCGCGTTTCCGCCATTCAGGATTTCGCATTATTGTATTTGCCGTGAAACTTCTTCTTTCTCCAGCGGCAAGCACAAATGGGAATTCATCACTCGTATATTTCGTAGGGGAATCTGCCAGTCTTTTGACTTCTTCTAACATTTCAGGGATAGCTAGATTTATTTTTGAATCACTCGTATTTAGAAGGTCCCATGCCTGATCTTGTTCATGTCGAGTAAAAATTATCCCGTCGGGATTAGAAATCATTGCTTCAAACAAAGAATTTCCTAGAGAGGGCCCTTCACCTGTATGGCCTGCAGCTTTGACTTGCGAAGGGTATCTAAGGGCTGTTTGCTGGGCAGTGAACCAGAGAACGGCAGAACCTTTCATGCCTTCGGGGAGGGCTTCACCTAGTGTTTCGTACATTATCACCGCACCTAATGCAGCAACTTCGGGGTTATTGGCTAAAAACTCCATAAAACCTTGGCTGAATTCATCGAGTCCTTTTTTAGCTAGTTCTCGTAGAGGCAGAAAGTCCGCATCTTCTGTAAGGCCCAGTTCTCTAATTATTCGTGTGTGTATCTCAGCTTCTGTCAAAACACCATCTGGGGGAGTCAATATTGGGGGTCTGACACATATCCAGTTATCTGGAAAGCTGGCACTAAAAAATGTGGTTTCAACTTTTTCATACTGGGTAGCAGCAGGAAGAAAATAGGTAGCTTCTCGCGCTGTTTCTGTCAGTGCTACATCTACAACGACTGAAAAGTCGACTGCTTGCATAGCTTGTCTGAATTTCTCTGATTCAGCTAAAGAATGAACAGGGTTGGCACTTTCGATTAAGAGTGCCCTGGTTCTTTCAGGATGATCACTTAGAATGCCGTCGGCTATTTCGTTACATGCAAAAAAATCGGAGATAACCAAGCTGCCTGTAACAGGGTCGGTTGGTTCATGTCCGGATGCTTTATAGTTGAAAAGAGGTGCAGCGTAAGAGTGCACCGACATGCCTCCATGGTTTCCGTAGTTGCCTAAAATAACCCATACAACTCTTTGCAGATATGAGACCAGAGTTGAATGTGGGGCCATTTCAATTCCTAAGTCTTCATAAAAGGCGACACTTTCGGCTGCAGCTAGTCGGCGTGCCACATTACGAATTTGCTCTTCAGGTATGCCACATCTGGAAGCGAAATCATCGACAGGTATATTGGAAAAAGCTTTGATTGTTTCATCCGAGCCAACCGTATTTTCGGAAAGCCAGGACTTTGCAGTCAGACCTTCTTCGATAATTATAGAAATTATGGCAGCGATAAGAAAGGCGTCTGAACCAGGTCTGACGGGTAGCCAGAAATCTGCTAAATCAGCTGTTTCAGTACGACGAGGGTCTATAACAATCATAGAACGGTTTACATCTGCAGAAATTTCTTTAAGAACTCTTCTCGCTTCATCAAAGCCATGAGACTGCCAAGGATTTTTTCCTAAGAAAACAGCTACTTCTGCATCATGAAAATTGCCATGAGTGTGAGCCCCAAACATTCTTCCCTCTACCCATGCCTCGCCAGTTTTCTCTTGAGCCAGAGCATTCGAGCGTCTAGTTATATTTAAAGCATTTCTAGTTGCAGTTGAGTAACCAACTCCTAAATGGTTTCCCTGTCCTCCACCCCCATAGTAGAGAATTTTCCCATCACCATATTTTTTGTTAACTTCTTTAAAACCTTCTGCCACCTCTGCTATAGCAGTATCCCAATCTACTTCTATATGCGAGCCGTCAGGAAGTCTTTTCAAAGGGGTAGTTATGCGACCCTGGAAATTTTGGTAGTAGTTTACTCTTAGAGCTTTTTCACAGGTGTAACCTTTCGAACCAACATGAGATTTGTTGCCACGGACTCTGATCATTTCGTTTTTGTCTAATTTGACTTCAAGACCACAGTTGCTTGAACACAGGACACAAGCAGTTTTATGCCAAGTTTCTTGTAGATCTTTTTCCTTCAAGATTTATCTCCCCGATTACAGATGAGTTTAGTTAGACAAACGGCAATTACTCGTGTGAGTCGATTCCACCTGATGTTAAAGGTTTAAATGCTTCTGGCCAACGAGTCGTTCCGTCATGTCTGCTCCCGTTTAGTTTAGCTCCATCAAGTTGAGCGTCTCGCAAGTCAGCTCCCACTAGGTCAGAGAGGCTCAGGTCAGCATCAATAAGAGAAGCTCCACGTAAGTTTGCTCCGCTCAAATTTGCTGCCCGCATAGTAGCACCATTGAGGATTGCGCTTCGGAAATCAGTACGTACAGCGAATGCTCCGGTTAGGTCGGTTTCTTTCATGCAAGCTCTAGCTAATGAAACTCCAGCTAACGTACTAGCTGCAAGTAGGGAATTTGACAGATCTGCTGCAGTTATCCATGCACCACTAAAATCGGCTCCTCTGAGGTCTGCATCAACTAAATTTGAATTACCCAACCAACATTTGCAGAAAATTGTTTCTTTCGCGCTTGCACCTCTAAGATCTATGTTCCACAGATTGGCATGATGAAGATCAGCTTTATCAAAAATAGCCTTATGACAGATTGAGTAACGAAGATCTGCACCTACGAGCCGTGCTTCTGTTAGGTCTGACCTAGCCAGAGCGATTCCAGCCATTCTTGCTTTACTTAGATCCATTGAAGCTAGGGAAGTATCTGAGAGATCCGCGCCCGCAAGATCAGCACCAGGTGTTATAGAAAGACCGTTGATGTCCACATTTAGAGAGTAGGCGAAGATTGCTCTTTAGACAGAAGTGGCTAGTCCCTATCGAAAAGATCGTTTACACGGTCGAGTTGCTTTTCGAGTCTTTTGTTGAATTTGAGAGCGAATGTAGCTAAAGCGCTTACCAAAAGAGTTACAGCCAAGGCAGTGATAAACATACCCAGAAGAGAACTGTTGTCACTATTTGGGACTATCGAATTTACAAGCTCATTAATCGCATCTTTCCAACTAAGAGCAACAACTAGACCGAATGCGGTCATAACTGATGACATTATGATTCCACGTATGTTCAGTTTTTCAATATTTTCTTTAAAGTCACTCATTTTCAGCTCCTAGCCCTTTTATATTTCTGACAGTCTCACGAAATTAGCTTAAATGTGCTAGCAATTAGAGGTTCTATTATTTAACTAAAGCTATATATCTGAAGAGTAGTTAGTAACGAGGGAAAAATATGACAGTTCTACTGGGTGGTTTGGCTGCCATATTTTTTGGCATTGGCGATCTATTAGGTGGAGTAGGAGTAAGAAAGTCAGGACGTCCCGGGTCTGCAGTGTCGATGGCTATCGTCGCTACCATTGTCGGAACAATAGTTATCGGCTTATTTATGCTTTTTATGCCTCCGGAGTCAGTCGATTCATCCGATTTGTGGTGGTCGGTTCTAGCTGGCTTGTCGATGTCGGCCACTAGGCCTCTTTTATACCTAGGCATGGCAAGAGGTCCTATTTCTGTTTTTTCTCCATCATTTGCTCTCGTAGCAATTGTTGTGCCGACCCTAATCGGACCGCTAGTAGATCAGAATCCTACAATGTATGAAATTTTTGGTTTGATAGCAGCTGTTCCAGCTGTTGTTCTTCTCTCAGGTGAAGGACGTGTTCCAAAATTAAATGAAGTGCTTAGAAGTCCTGTTCTTGGGATGGCTGTTGTAGTTGGGACTTGCATTGGAGTCGCAGGTTTATGCCAATCTTTCGTCGATGATGGGGCAGGAGTTTTTCCCGCTTTTATTACTCTTCTAGTTGGTGCTGCAGTTTTGCCTATTGTTTCTTTATTTACGTCTGGCAGTGTGAAGCCAGATCAGATAGTTCTACGTCATGGTCTTTTATTAGGTTTTACTAGTTCCACAGCATTTATGTTGGCGGCAGTTGCTTATCAGAGAGGTTCAGCCGCAGTAATAACTGCTTTGATTTGTTTATGTCCAGGAGTCTCAATTTTTATCGCATGGAAACTACTCAAAGAGAAGGTCGCATTATTGCAAATGGCAGGTGGAGTGTTTGGCGTAATCACTATTGTCATGTTCGCTCTTAGCAGTTGAAAACCTATTTTCTTTACGAATCAATAGATCTATAGCAGTCCATAGCGTTTGAGAAATTGGATAAAGCAAGATTGGCGAGACTAAACCGACAATTAGGGCAGGTAATAGCATCGGGATTACCTTTAGATCAGGCCAAAGTAATAAAGTAGAAACGATAATTGTTAGAAGAAGTAAAATCACACAAAGAATAGTGTTTATACCTACAGATCCCACCCAGTGTCCGGGAGGGCCATCGAAATCCATTTGACAAGAAGGGCACTTTCCTGAAAGACGCATCCTTGATCTGAATAACTTTCTAGCTCCGCATGAAGGGCAAGATCCAACAGCGCCCCTTAGGAGAATTAGTGGGTTTGATTTGATTGCGTCACCTATTCACTGAGGTTGCGTAGTTTTTCCCATCCCAGTACCCCCACCAGTTTTCAAACAGCAGCAACTGCTGCTCAGCATATTTAGCTTGGCTTACAGTCAATTCATCTGAATCGTTGAAATGCAGACCGTATTTAGAATCTCCTTTAAGAACTAGTAGGTATTTGTAGAAAAGAACAAGGTCAGGGCCTTCATCAAAAGTCGAAAGCACGTGCAGAGCATCGTCAAGTTCTAGAGCGTATTGTCTTGCTTTCGGATCACCCGATTGAGCGAGAGCGCAAAGAGACAAAAGAGTTAGAACTTCTTCAGGTAGAACATTACCAATGCCGGTAATTGCTCCTTCCGCTCCACAATTGACATAACCATGAAAAACCTGAGTATCAACTCCTACCATCAGTAAAAGTGATTCTGATTGGTTTGTAATATTCTCAGCTGCGTAGCTCAGTGATTCTGCACCACCAAATTCTTTAAAACCCACGAGATTCGAAAAATCTTCTAGGAGATCAAAAAATAGCTCAGAGCGTGTTTCGAAACCGTAGTAAGGACTGTTGTAGATAACTGCAGGGACTTCTGGCGCAGCGGAGAGAATATCGGAAAAGTGGTTTCTTTGAGCTCTAGAAGAAATTCCTCGTGACAAAACACGCGGAATTAACATAAGACCTTTCGCTCCTACAGATTGGGCATGAGATGCATGTTCTGATGCGATAGTCGAATTCTGTGCTCCCGTGCCGACAATTACAGGTACGTCAGCTTCGCATAAACGCGCAACTCCTTCTTGACGTTGCTTGTCGGTGAGAAGAGGCCAGTCTCCCATAGAGCCACAGTAAACAACACTATTCATTCCTTTTGAAAGTAGTTCTTTTGCTTTTTCAACTAGGGCATCAAAATCAGGAGAACGATCTTTGTTGCATGGAGTCATCAAAGCGGGTATTCCGCCTCGGAAAGCACTTGTATCCATTGTTCCTCATTTCTGCTTTAGTCTAAAAAGTATTGTAATTCGCTGAAGGTAATGTTTGCCTACGGTTGAAGCGGTTTCAGTTTCAATTAGCTTTATTGACCGAGTTGACTATGTACTCAATCTCTGTCGTAAAAGGTATTCCACCTTCAGATCTGCAAGTAATCGTGGGTACTTGCCTGCCTGGGGTGATGTCAACATTCCATCTTTCATTACGTAGTAGAACTTCAACAGACCAACCGCTATCTAAAGTACTTACATTGATGTCGCGTTTTTCGCCGTCTATTCTCCAGCCTATTTGTTTAAAAATTTCGATTTCAGCTATCTGTTCTGGACCTTTTATAGCGCCTACCCAGCCTCTACAAAATTTAGCTACTTTCTCTGTTTCGATTCGTTTTTCGAGAATAGAACCTAGAGTTCCTAGATCTAGATCTGCCCACATCCGTCCATCCGGCATCGTCATAGCTGTGGGGGAGAAGCGGTGACCACCTAAATGACTGACTTTGAATAAATCAATATTATTATTCTGTTCTTCGATTTGGTTCGCTAGACGGTTTCCTTTACTACCGCAACAAATGTCGTGACTTCCTTGAGCGCAAAGTAGGACTGCTTCCTTGTTCTTGGTAATTTTTTTACCGGTAGTTATATTTTCAGGTTTTGAAAAAAATAGAGTTTCGACTAATTCCATAAGAGAGTTATCGCTTTCTAATTCAAAAACCCATCTTTCGAAAGTTGCATCTTCTTTACAGAAGACCGTAACTGTGAGGTTTTGTTCGTTAGATCGTGGTTGGCAGGCCAAAACTCTAGTTACCCCCATTGAAGTGTGCATTAAAGACTCAAGCCCCTTTAAATCAGGGTGCATGAATACTGGTTTAGGCCAAGGTAGCGGCAACTCTATTAGAACTACAGCATCGATATTTAAAGCAGTACCACAGGGGTCTAAATCAATGGTTTGGCTGTGTTCAGAACAGGTAGGAGTGTCGACTGGTGAAGGCAGGAGTTTGTTTATGTCTTTAGAAATATTCTGCACAGTTTTATTTTACAATATAAAACGAGAGAGAAAGCTAGCCCATTGATGTGCATTTATCTGGTTTTATTATTCCTGTGACTCGATCTTCAATCGGAGATGCATGTTCGCGTGGAAACTGTTCTTCATTTCGGTATTTTTTAGCCATCGAGTCAAGAAAGTCAAGAGCCCCTTCTGATTCCCATCCCACAAGTTTTCCACGTATTTCTAGGTAACGTTCTGGATTTTCCGGGTCAGTAGCCGACAGAGAAACACGTGTGTCACTTTGCAAATTTTTCCATTTTTGCCTTCCTAATTTATGAGGAAACTTGATGTGAGTTCCATCGAAGTCTGCCCATACGGGGGAAACATGAGGTTCTCCATTAGGTCCAATCGTGGCCACATGCCAAAGGGTAGGAATGTCGAACAAATCTAAATGACTTTTTGGAATCGAATGCATTAGTGTGCTTTCCTTTCAGTAAGCAGATGTGATTACATCTGCAGCAATTAAGAATATTTACTTTTGCAGATTTTCATCTGGTCAGAAAGTTCTTATTTTTTGTTCACCATGTGTTTGTGGGTGATCATGATGGGGGTCGTCAATTAATAGCTGTTCGCCAACGCGTATGTGGTGTTCACCAAACGCCGAGCGAAGATTAATTTCCGTTAGTACTTCATCTGGGGGACCATAACAGATCGGGATGGTTTTGAGGAGAAGGACTTGGTCTGCGCGATTAGCATCGTTAAGGTTGTGGGACGAGAAAATGACCGTACGACCGGACTGTACTTCTTCATCTATCATTTCAAGAATGATATTTCGAGAAATGACATCAAGACCGGTAATCGGTTCGTCTAAAAGCAGCACATCACTTTCTTGCGCTAAACCCTGTGCGAGGAGTACGCGTTGACGTTGTCCTCCCGACAGTTCATGAAATTGGGTGTTTTCAAGTTTTCTGATATCAAGGCGGTCAAGTGCCTCCTGAATAGCTTTATGGTCTTCACTCTTAAAACGCCTGAAGGTTCCTCGTATTGGGTAACGGGAAAGTGAAACTACATCGCGAACGCTAATTGGTAGGGAAGGGTCAACGTCAGTTGATTGCAATACAAAAGAAGGACGTGGACCTTGAAGTTCGACTTTACCTCTGTGTATTTCAATTGTTCCAGCCAATGCTTTAAGGAAAGCAGACTTGCCAGCACCATTAGGGCCGATAACACACACTAGTGAAGCAGCTGGTATTTCGATATTGACGCAAGTTAATGCCACGGTTTTGCCATAGCGAATTTCAAGTTCGTTGGTAATAATTGTTGTCATAGTAGTCGAGAGGTGAATTCCATAAAATTCTAAAAATTCCTAATTTTTGTTTCTATTTGGTAGTAAAAAAGTAATAATGAGAATCATTCTTATTATAGGAGATACTGAATGTTTCACAAAACTAGACAAAAGTTTACCGTTCTATTTGCAGCTTTAGCTGCAACCTGCTTGCTGGTTGTACCAGGATGTGGGGACGACAGTTCGTCAGATACTACAGAGGCTCTTTCAACTACCACTGTGGCGTTAGCTACGACGACAACTGTTACCCCTACTACAACCGTTGCGCCTGAACCTGTAGAAAAACCTTTGATAGTGGTAACAACAAATATTCTTGGTGATGTTGTGGGTAAAGCAGTTGGTGATCTTTTTGATGTTGAGACAATAATGCCACCCGGGGCTGATCCTCATGTTTTCCAAGCATCTGCAAAGCAGGTTGACAGAATGATGAAAGCAGATCTCCTCGTGGTGAATGGAGCAAACTTTGAAGAAGGTCTCCTTGATGTTATTAAAGGAGCCGAATCAGATGGAGTCAAAGTTTTTGAAGCTATAGATTCTGTGGACCCTCTGGAAGATAATGACAAAGAAGAAGGCCATGACGACCATGACGACCATGACGAAGAAGGCCATGACGACCATGACGAAGAAGGCCATGACGACCAT
>MDTB01167144.1_pt1 | contig 12741 bp, 13 predicted proteins | sample 811161 | NCBI WGS metagenome assembly MDTB01 (sample SAMN05326650, study PRJNA326480) | marine metagenome | isolation source: seawater | place: Mediterranean Sea | collected 2009 | reverse complement strand
GTTTTCGCCATCTCGGTCATTGTCTCGTTGCTGCTGATGTTGTTGCAGCGCCGCGCCAGCCTGTCCTCTGACGCGCTGCTGGGACTGCTTGCGCATTCGGCGCTGGCTGTCGGGCTGGTGGTCCTGGCGTTCATGAGCTGGGTGCGCGTCGATCTGATGGGATTCCTGTTCGGCGACATCCTTGCGATCACGCCGCTCGATCTGGCGATCATCTGGGGCGGCGGGGTTGTCGTTCTGGCCGTGCTGGTGCGCATCTGGCGGCCGCTGTTCGCGGCAACGGTGAACTATGAACTTGCTACCGCAGAAGGCGCGCGCCCGGACCTTGCCAATATCGTCTTCATGATTCTGATGGCGGCCGTGATCGCGGTGTCGATGAAAATCGTCGGCGTGCTTCTGATCACAGCGCTGCTGATCATCCCCGCCGCCACCGCGCGCCGCTTTGCAACCTCGCCCGAGTTGATGGCGGTCATCGCCGCCATTGTCGGGGTGGGGTCGGTCTGGCTTGGGCTGCTGGGATCGCTTGAATGGGATACGCCGGCCGGCCCCAGCATCGTCGTGGCGGCGCTTGTCTGCTTTGTGATCTCGGTGCTGCCAGTGCCGGGATCAAGAGCCAGACCTCATTCCCGAAATTGATTGCAAAAACATCGATAGAAAACGAGAATTAAGAAAAAGTTATTACATAATAGGAGGCGATATTGAGCGACGAGGACAAACTTTTCGATCGTTTCTGCTTTGCGCAGGCGTCCTTTGAGAGCTCAAGGCATATATATCGTCGTGAACATGGACCTGGCCAGGTTCGCCGGTTTTTCAACACGAGTTTTACCGCGTTCGAGCTACGTCGCTATATGATGAATTACTATTACTCCAAAGGAAGCTTCACCATATCCGAACTCATAGAGATATCCGAATTTAGCAGGCCAACTGTCACAAACACGGTTCTTGAAGCACTTGATATGGGGTATCTGGAGGAACTGCCAGACAAGGCAGACCGTCGCCGCAGAGACTTTCGACCGACCGAGCCGATGCTGGAAGCCTGGCGGAATTACTGCAATGCGCTACTGGCGAACCAGAAGTTCTCGCAATCGCTGAAGCTGGCCCAAACTCTGATTTCCATGCGCGAACTTGAGGCCGATAAAACACAGCAGGATATGTAAGTTTTTTTAATCTTTTTTGGCCCAGCGCCCTGTGTTGCGATTTCATTGCTGAGGGGGCGCTCGCGTGGCAGGTCATGTGCTCCGAAGACGGCAACGCTCGGGGGCGATGACAATAATGCCTACAACACCGGATATTCAGTTTGTTCCTCACAAGCAAGGCCGGGTGGCCTATCGTGAGGCCGGCACCGGTCCGACCTTGCTGCTTTTCCACGGGATGAATGGCACAAGCAGGAGCTGGTCTTTTGCCTTTGAGGCATTGTCTCCCTTCTTTCGCATCATTGCCTGGGACGCGCCCAGTTGCGGCGAATCCGACTGCTTTGGGGATCTTGTTGAAGATTATGTAGCCGCCGCCAGGTCTCTTATCGAGACGCTGGATTTGCAGAATGTGGTGGTCATCGGACACTCCATGGGTGGGGTTGTGGCAGCACAGCTGGTGGCCGACCCGTCAATGTCAATCACAGGGCTGATATTATCATCGACGCATCTTGGATTTGGCCGCCCCGCCGGGGAGCCTCTGATGTCACGATACGCAACGCGTATTGAGAGGTTGGAGGCGAAAGGGGCGGGCGCCGAGTACGGCCTTGAAAGAGCAAAACGCAACACACCGAATGGCACGCCGGAAGATGTCATTCTGTTTCTGGCAGACATCGCAAAAGACATTCGAGTTGAGCAAATTCGAGATGGCGGCCGGATGAGCCAGGAAGCCGACAACGCGGCGTTCGGTGAATTGATAACGGTCCCGATTCTTATCCTCTCAGGAGGAAAGGATACCGTTATATCCCCCGAAATGCATGACGCATTGATCAAGGCATTTCCATCGGCCGAACAGGTTGTGTTCCCAAATGCAGGGCATGCGTCCTATGCGGAATGTCCGGAGCAGTACCATGCCGAGATCAGGAAGTTTGCCGACAGGACCACAGGATAATACTCGCCCGTCAACGCTGACGATGTAACGACCACTGTTCGAATAGGGAGGAAGAAATGACGATTTCGAACTTGAAAAGAGGGGCATTGATAACAAGTCTGACGCTTGGAATTCTATGTCCAACCGTGCCCTTGGTTGCTGATGAATTGAAAGTTGCCCTGGCCGCCGAACCCACCAGTGTAGATCCACATTATCACAATCTGACCATCAACAATTCGATGGCAACACAGGTGTTTGATGCGCTTGTTCTGCAGGATGTGAACCAGAAACTGATCCCTGGTCTTGCCGTGTCCTGGGCGCCTGTAGGTGATACGACTTGGGAATTTAAATTACGTACCGGCGTCTCGTTTCACAATGGGGCTGCGTTCACCGCAGAGGATGTGGTGGCCACAATGCAGCGCGCCGCCAACGTTCCCAACAGCCCTTCCAGTTTTGCAACCTTCATCAAAGGCAAGACTTTTGAAATCGTTGATGACCACACGCTGAGGGTCTCAACCGACAAACCGAACCCATTTGTGCCAAACGACATGTCCCGGATTGCGATCATAGATTCGGCATTTGTCGATGCCACAACCGAAGACTTCAACACCGGCGCGGCAGCCCATGGCACAGGACCATTCAAATTTGTCAGCTGGCTGCCCGGAGACGCGCTCTCGCTGGCGCAGAATAGCGGCTATTGGGGCGATGCTGTGGAATGGGAGACAGTGGTCATCCGCCCGATCAAGGATGGCACAACACGCACCGCGGCCCTCATCGCCGGTGATGTGGATTTCATTGAACGGGTTGCGCCGTCTGACCTGCCCAATCTTGAGAAGCGTGACGGCGTTTCGATCTATAAATCTGTCTCCAATCGTCTGCTCTACATGACGCTTCATATGACGGACGATCCGATCAAGCCCTATGTCACCGACAAGAATGACAACCCTATTGCCTCGCCGTTTCAGGACATTCGTGTGCGTAAGGCCGTGTCCCTGGCGATCAATCGACAGGCAATTGCGGATCGTGTGATGGATGGCTTGTCCGCGCCTGCCGGCCAGTTTTCACCTGAAGGCTATATTGGCTATTCCCCCAACCTGTCACCGGATGGTTATGACCCGGAGAAAGCCAAGGAACTTTTGACGCAAGCCGGATATCAAGACGGCTTCAAACTGACGGTCCATGGGCCGGCGGGTCGTTATTCCAACGACACGCGCATTCTTGAGGCGATTGCGCAAATGCTGTCGCGGATTGGCATCGAAACCTCTGTTGAAACCATGCCAGCCTCGGTCTTCTTCAAGCGATTCTCCAGAGGCGGGCCCGACAAGACACCCGAATTCACTGTTGCCATGTCAGGCTACGCAAATGGCTCCGGTGAACCGTCCCACCCGCTGCGGATCTTCATTCACACCAAGCAGAAGGAGCGTGGCTATGGCCCGGGCAACCGCAATGGCTATAGCAATGCGGAAGTGGACAAGTTGATCGAAGATGGTCGCGCCTCGATGGATATCGCCAAGGGTGAAGCGGCATTCATCAAGGCAACCGAGATTTCCATGCAGGAATATGCGCTTGTTCCCATTCACCATGAACTGGCAACCTGGGCCTCTCGCGACGGCGTCATCTATGAGCATGGCGCTCTCGACAGCACGTTCATCCATAATATTCGTGCTAAATAATAGACTAATCTCGCCCGCGGCATCACGCGCCGCGGGCGGACCAGACGGGTGATCAGGAAATGTTAGCGTTTATGCTTAGGCGAACCATACAAAGCGTCGTCGTTTTGTTTGTGATGTCTTTGCTTGTTTTTTGCATGATCAACCTGGTCGGTGACCCGGTCGACATGCTGGTCAACCCGGAAAGTCTGCCTGACGAAATTGAACGTGTGAGGCGGGATTTCGGCCTCGATCAACCAGTCTATGTTCAATATTGGGAATTCCTGAAAGGGGCACTTTCCGGAGATTTAGGCAATTCCTATGTCTTCGGCCGTCCGGCGTTGACGCTGATGGCCGAGAGGTTCCCGGCCACTCTGGAGCTGGCCGTATGCGCACTGATTATCGCTGTCATGATCGGCTTGCCATTGGGCATATATTCCGGTCTTCGGCCAGATGGATGGCCAGCGCGTATTATTATGAGCCTGTCGGTTCTCGGAATTTCAATCCCGACCTTCTGGCTGGGCCTGATGATGATTATCGTGTTTTCCGTCATCCTTGGATGGCTGCCGGTGTCGGGCCGTGGCGAGACCGGTGTTTTCCTTGGCATTGAAAGCAGCATATTCACGCTGGACGGGCTGCAACATCTGATCATGCCAGCCACCAATCTGGCGCTTTTCAAAATTGCCATGGTGATGCGTCTGGCGCGCGCCGGGACTGTCGAGGTCATGGCGCAGGATTTCATCAGGTTCGCCAGAGCCAAAGGTCTGCCGTCAAAGCGAATTGTAAGATCACACCTGCTGCCGAACATACTTATTCCAATCGTCACTGTTGTGGGCATCGAATTCGGAACGCTCATAGCGTTTGCGACAGTTACTGAATCGATCTTCTCCTGGCCTGGTCTTGGCAAACTTGTCATCGATGCGATCGTCAATCTTGATCGACCGGTTGTCGTGGCCTACCTGCTTTTCGTTGTGGCGCTGTTTCTGGCGCTCAATCTCATCGTAGACATCATCTACGCGGCGCTTGACCCGCGCGTGCGCTTGCAAGGGGATGATGGATGAGTGCGCAACACAGAACCGTTGTGGAAAAATCATTCGAACGATTGTTCCTGAAGCCATTGCGGGCGATGCGGTCGCGACCTTCGACATTCGTTTCCGGCCTATTGGTCTTGCTGATCGCCACCGCGGCGATTTTCGCACCCCTGATTGCGCCAACGGACCCCTATGATCTGGCAACTGTCAGCATTCTGGATGGGCGGCTTGCACCAGGACAGGTAATGTTTGATGGCACTGTCGCCCTGTTGGGAACGGATGGCGCAGGGCGCGACGTCCTGAGTGCAATTCTCTGGGGATTGCGCACCAGCCTGATAGTGGCCATCAGCAGCGCTGCGATCGCGCTGACCGTTGGATTGACAGTTGGATTGGTGGCCGCCTTCTATGGGGGGCGACTGGATTCCTTTTTAATGCGCGTTGTCGATATTCAGCTATCGTTCCCGGCCATCCTTGTGGCGCTGGTCTTGCTTGCATTGCTTGGCAAGGGGATAGACAAGGTCATCATCGCGCTCGCCATCGTGCAATGGGCGGTCTATGCACGCACCGTCCGCGCTGCCGCCATGGTTGAACGGCGCAAGGAATATTTTGAGGCTGCGACCTGCCTTGAACTCAGTAACGGCCGCATCATCTGGAGGCATCTTCTGCCCAACAGCGTGTCGTCCCTGATTGTTCTGGCAACCCTGCAAACAGCCCATTCCGTTACCATCGAAGCCACCCTCAGCTTTCTTGGTGTCGGTGTGCCAATCACCCAGCCGTCACTTGGGTCGCTGATTTCAAATGGCTTCGACTACATCCTGGCAGGGGCCTATTGGATCACTTTCTTCCCGGGTGCCATGCTGCTTGCCACGGTGGCGGCGATCAATATCTTCGGTGACCAGCTTCGCACCATAATCAATCCAAGGCTGTCGAGATGAAGGACAGTAAACTTCTGGCAATCAAAGGACTGAGGGTCGAATTTCCAACGCGGGATGGCGCCTTGGTTGCGGTGAATAATGTCGATCTGGAAATCGCGCGTGGTGAAGTGCTGGGCATCGTGGGCGAATCAGGGTCTGGAAAGACTGTACTTGGGCTTTCGGTAATGGGTCTGACAGACCAGCCAGGCAGAATAACAGCAGGCCAGGTGTTGTTTGATGGCGAGGATGTCACAAGCTATTCCGAAGCCCAATGGCAAGGCATCCGTGGCAACAGGATGGCCATGATCTTTCAAGACCCGACAAGCAGCCTCAATCCGGTTCAGCGCGTTGGCACCCAGATGATTGAGGCGCTTCAGTCGCATAGCGACATCTCTTCGGATGCCGCACGACAGATCATCCGCGAGGCAATGGTTCGTGTTGGGATCAACAGTCCGGATGAACGGCTGGATGCCTATCCACATCAGTTCTCGGGGGGTATGCGGCAGCGCGTGGTTATCGCCATGGCGCTGTTGAACGAGCCGGATCTGATCATTGCGGATGAACCGACAACGGCTCTTGATGTCACCATACAGGCCCAAATCCTGCGTGATATGCGGCGACTGTCGCGGGACACAGGCACGGCGTTGATCTGGGTCTCGCATGACCTTGGCGTGGTGGCCCAGATCGCGCATCGTGTCGCGGTCATGTATGCGGGCCGGATAGTGGAACAAGGACCAACGGAAAAATTGCTAAAAAAGCCATCCCATCCGTACACGCAAGGCCTGATCGCCAGCATGCCGGCCAACGCGCCGCCAGGCGAACGGCTGCATTCCATTCCGGGCGGACTGCCACAATTGTCGAATTTGCCAATCGGCTGCTCATTCGCGCCGCGGTGCCCGTATGTTTCGGCAGCCTGCGATATATTGCCTGAGCTAATCCCGACATCGTCTGAACATGCCGTCCGCTGCGTTTCCCCACTTCACGGGAAGGCCTGAATGGAGACCGTCATTAAACTCAGATCGGTACAGCGCAGCTTTGTAACAGAGCCGGATCTGGCAGACCGCATTGCGTCCATGTTCGGCGCGAAGTCCAGCGCAGGAACGTTGCGCGCGGTCGACGGTGTAGATCTTGCCATTGCCGAAGGCGAAGTGGTCGGGCTGGTCGGGGAATCAGGATGTGGCAAATCCACACTTGGCCGGATTGTGGCTGGTATTCTGCCGCAGGACACAGGCGATGTACTGTTTAAAGGGCGTCCGATGGTCGACAAGACCCGGTGTAAAGATGGCTCTGGTCTTGGCGTCCAGATGATTTTTCAGAATCCTGCCTCCGCCCTGGATCCTCGCCAGAAAATTATTGATGCCATTACCGAGGCGCCGATTGCCCATGGGTTGATCAAGCGCTCAGAGGCCCGCGATTTTGCCATCAGGGCGCTCGAGCGAGTGGGAATGCGCGAAGATGCACTGGACCGCTATCCACATCAATTTTCAGGTGGGCAGCGCCAGAGGGTATGTATCGCCAGGGCGCTGGCGGTTAATCCGAGTGTGGTTGTCTGTGATGAGGCTGTCGCGTCGCTGGACGTGTCCATTCAGGCCCAGATCATCAATCTGTTCCTCGACCTGAAAGAAGAGTTGAACCTGTCCTATCTGTTCATCAGTCACGATATCAGTATTGTCGAACATGTCTCGGACCGGATTGCCGTGATGTATCTTGGACAGATTGTTGAGCTTGCCCCGACAAGGGAATTGCTTGAAAACCCCCAACACCCCTACACAAGGGCTTTGCTCGCCGAGGTTCCCTCATTGGATGCCCGCCTGTCGGAGGAACATGCGCTGACAGGTGAATTGCCGTCACCTCTGAACCCGCCAGCCGGCTGCCGGTTCCATACAAGGTGCCCGATCGCAACGGAAACATGCCGCTCCGACATGCCGCGGCTGGAACTCCTGAATGGCGGCCATCAGGTGAGATGCCCGGTCGTCCAAACAAAAAAATAATCGGAATATTTATCGCAGCCGACGGGCAACCCGATTGGCCAGAAGACGCATTAGAAATGTCGACTGGCCGGATGAAACTACCATTTGTCGCTCTCTTCAGGGAATTGCTGCAAAATCTGGTCCGAATCACGGTACGCGGACATGAATTGAAACATTTCACTGACCATTGAGCTTACAACATTTCCTTCGAGACCAAATTCATCCAGTTGCCGATAGACATCATCTTCGCTCTCGGCCATCCAGTGACAATAAAGGAAATCATCATTGCCCACCCAGGTCTGCATGCATTGGGCAAACTCGCCATTGGAGTTCATTGCCCATTGGCGTTCTGATTGTCTTTTTTCCGGTGGATCACGTCTTTCCGGCGGTGTCAGATAAGCCTTTCGGGCTTCATCAGATACGAAGGTGTGCACAACAAGATAATGACGCGAGAAATGTTCTTTGACCATAACGACCACCCTCAAACTATGATGATCAAGGTGGCAAACGATGGCACGGGATGTCAATGAATGTTGCACCAAGAAATGTTGCACCAAGAGGTGCAGCGTGCATTAGTTGTGATCAACGGTTGCTTGCCGCCGAAAGCCCATATTCATAGGTGACATCATCGACAAGGTCATTGCCGAAGCACCCGCAGGCGCAAATCTGCAAAGCATAATCTTGATGATAGCCGCAATGGGCTGCTTCACCTTTGCCGACTTGCTGATCAAGATTGCCAGTCAGACAATGCCGGTTGGGCAAGTGATGATCCTGCTTGGTGTCGGCTCGTCGATGGTGGTTTGGGGGCTCATGAAGTTCAAGGGGGAGGCTATTCGGCTCTCACCCCTTGCGGACCCTGCGGTTATGTTACGCAATGTTGGGGAACTGATTGCGGCAACCAGCATGTGTCTGGCATTGGTCTATGTGCCCATATCCACGATTGGGGCGGTGATTCAGACTGTGCCCTTGATGATAACCGCCGTTGCGGCGCTGTTTCTCGGCGAGCGTGTTGGCATACGGCGTGCGTCTGCCATCGTTGTTGGTTTTCTGGGCGCAATCTTCATCGTTCAGCCTGGCGGGTCTGACTTTGATGTCATGACAATCCTTGCCTTTGTCTCTGCGGTTGGCATGACGGTAAGAGATTTCGGCACCAAACTGGTCTCTAATAATTTTTCAACCCTGCTTCTTTCATTTTATTCCTGCGTTCTGTTCAGCTTTGGCGGCTGTGTTCTGCTGCTGATTACGGGAGGCGCCAGCGTTCCTGATACAGATATGATGATGCTGTTTGCGGCCATGATCGCTCTTGGTTCTTTCGGCGTGATCTTCATGACCAGAGCGGTGCGACTCGGGGATATGTCTGTAGTCAGTCCGTTTCGCTATACGCGGCTTCTGTTCTCATTGGCGGCGGGCATCCTCATTCTTGGCGAACAGGTGAACACAATGATGCTTCTGGGATGCGCATTAACGATCGGGGCCGGGCTCTATATCTGGCGCAGAGAAATTGTTATTCAGGCGTAGCTGACGATTGAATGGCGAGGTGCTGTTGACTGGTGCAGCCTTGGCACAGATCTCACGGCATAACGTTGATTCCGTCAGAACGTAATTGTTGGAAGCAGATTCTGCCGCATCTCCAAATATCCTGGCTTTGCCATCTTGCTCGGATGAAAGCGTCAATACGGTGGTGAAATCTTCCTGCTCCGCCTCAGGCCTTTGATCGACTCCATTGGGGTATTGTCGATGAGGCACCGTGGTCCTCACACCGGAATTTGATGTCTTGCGCGGTTGCTGTGTTCACAGTAGCGAACGTCACCAGAGGGGCGCCGACAGCCAAGCCTTGTTGATAAAAACCAACCATGATCAGAACTCTCGCAATCGCCAAAGGCTAACGGTCATTATCTAGAATTGCGGGTTGTTCTTTAGACATTCAATTATTTTTTGAACTTTCGGCGTCTGATACAGGCTGAGGTGTGACACAGCCCAGACATTGGTCTCCCAGTTCAATTCCATCGGCAGAATTCTGACCATGTGCTCCGTTTGTTTGAACAGCGGGGCGACACCCAATCCAATTCCTTCACTGATCAATTCAATGGTTGAATAGGCATGCGACGATGTCGCAGCCACCTGTGCCGGCGAGACGTTTTCATCGAACCATGTTGAAAAGGGGATGCGCGGATTATGAATGGGCGGGCAGATGAAACGATGCTGCACCAGATCGGCAGTGGATTCCGGGGTTCCATATTTCGCCATGTAAGTCTCATGGCCGAAAATCCCGAACCTCAAAGTGCCCAGATTTACCGGCACATAATCCAGCACATCGGTTTTCTTCCCTGTCCGAAGCGCGATCTGAACCTGGCCCTTCTCCAGAGGTTCAAATGCCGTAGACGACTGGATTTCAACCCGGCAAAGCGGGTTATCGTCGGCAAATCGCGCGATGGCAGGGGCAAACAGACCGAATAAGGGCTCCAGACCGGAGATCACAAGTGTTCCGCTGACCGTCTCCGCCTGGAAAGAAAGCTGTGATCTCAGAGACAATATCTGTTGTTCAACCACCTTCATTGACTGGGTGAATTGATGCCCGGCCTCGGTGAGGTCATAACCTTTCGCATGGCGGATAAACAGCTTATTTCCCAGCCAGGTTTCAATGATATCGATATGACGAATAATGGTGGAACGCTGGCAGTTCAGTCTGGTTGCTGCCCTGCTTATGGTTCCTGCTTCCGCCACAACGAAAGCCGTATGAAGAGCCTGCCACGTTTTCATATGATTAATAATCACACATATTATGGTGAAATTGGCTATATGTTAGATCAAAAATAAATCATTGAAAACACCCGTGATTGCAACAGGGGAGATCGACTATGGAAATGATCAAGAAATATGGCCCTTATGTCATGATGGTGTTTCTTACATTCGCATTCGCGGGGGCGGGTATTTTCAAATTAACGGCTGGTGAACAGGTGAGTGAGTTGTTCCTGCAACTCGGGTTTCCGGTGGCCTTCGCCTATTTCATCGCGCTAAGCGAAATAGCGGGCGCTGCTGCGATTTGGGTGAAGCCCCTCAGATTTTGGGCCGCAAGCGGCTTTGTGATCGTATGTTTGGGAATCATTGGGGTGAACGTGAACCAACCGGATGGTTTGAGCCATATGCCACCCGCATTCATTCTGGGTGTTCCGGCCATGTTGCTGGCCTATGTTTCCAGAAGTGAAGCTTTGTTTCTCAAGCGCTAATTCTGCGATCCTTAATGGCACCACAAATCCTGCCTTGCGTTGTGACGAGTTGTGACAGGGGTGTCACATATTGCAGTGCGGTGGTTGTTCGGGAAGTGGTGCGGGATCCAAACGCTGGACGGGTCACCGCACGGCTAGGCCCGGGTGAAGTCGACGCTGTCAGGGTGAAAATAGATTTCGTCATACCCGACAGTATCGTAATATCTGTAGCCGATCTTATCGAAAAAATGCCTGAATTTCGGCTCTCCGACGATGTTGTTTTCCACGGCTATAACGCGGATTCGCAGCGCGTCAAAATCAATGCTTTCCAGCACTTTCAGCTCCGCGCCCTCGATATCAAGCGACATGAAATCGACCTCGCTACGCCCACCTACCATCTCCATGACACTGATCGTCTCGATCTGATAGGAAACCGTGCGGCTTGCCTTGTCGCCGTCAACCAGGGATTTGGTGCGGGCAAAATCCTCTGTGTCGACGCCACTCATCTGTAACAGGCCTTGGACCACCTCGATGAATTTGACAGTGTCGTCGCCAAAGCCGACAGCCTTGTTGATGGTCTGGCACTGCCTGTTTTTCTGCAGGAAAGCGAACTGCGTTTTTGACGGCTCAACGGCAATACCGTCCCATCCCATAAATTTCTCGAAATGCAGGCAGTTGCTTCCTGTCACCCCGTCAAAGGCGCCAATTTCCAGAAAGAACCCGTCTCTGCAATTCTTGAAAAAGGCGTCCTTGATCCTTTTGTCCTGACCAGCCTGCGAAAAATACCGCTCATGCCAGTGAAAGCTCTTCTCAAGGGCCCAGAGCTTGCCTGTCAGGAGCGGTGTGCCTTCGTTTTCTGATGCTGGCAACTGTTCCAGAATGGAAGTGAAAATAGCATGCGCGTTTAGCCTGTCCGCGAGCCCCCCTTTCGCCAGCCTGTCAGCGTGATTGGCAACCTCGGTCAAGGTTTTTCCCTGTAGTGACCTGAAATCAGGTTTCTTAAGCATCAGACCAACCATTCCAAAAAATTATCTGGATACCTCAGGGAAATAGTTGCCGCACAGCAGTCGGCAATGGAGCAAACGGAGTATACATGGTCCGGCATTCCCAACAATCACCGATATGGGGATTGGGCACTGCGGCTCAAGCGGTAGAACACACCCGTGATTGAGGCTTAAGGATCTGAAAATTCAATCGCCAGGAGCCCATAAAGATCAAAGTGGCAATGCGTTTGACTGGCTGTCCACCAGGCTTGCTATGCGTTCTGCGGATATCGATGGAAGGATGGCGCACCCGAGAGAAGGTTCGATGCCTATCCGTGGCGCCACTTTGTGACTGAATCCAGATATTTCAGTATCTTAGCAAATCGCCACATATGGTCAACTATCAAAACCTTACCTGCAACCTTGCCTGAACCCTGGGCCGTGGTGCGAGGGCCAAGGTCCAAACACAAAATTCCGTGGTCCACGGACCCTGAGCTACGGGTCGCGGACCTCGGATCGGGGTTACTGGGGCTGGTTGCGAAATGCCAGGAGAATTGATCATAGGGGTGCTGGCATGATTCGGTAGTCTTCAAAGCCGCGCTGATTTGCGATCCTATGGGTGGTACGATTGACGGTCGTCAGGGAGACGTTTTTCTGCTGGCACTGCTTTTCATCATCAGCGATGACCAGATTGGCGAACTGCGTTCCAAGCTGGACGTCCCGGTGACCGCCACATTCAGGGCTGAATGACACCTTTGGCAGGACGGTGCGCTCATGCAAGGGGTGTCAGGGTTGTGCGAATTGGTCACAGCCCATTTTGGCAAAGGGGCTTCCCAAGCTCGTCAAACTTATCTTCTATAACAAAAGGGCCTGTTAGATTCGTGGTCGTAAACAGCGTCGCGAGACCGTAACGATGGAGTACGGGGCACG
>MDTB01143536.1_pt1 | contig 12741 bp, 10 predicted proteins | sample 811161 | NCBI WGS metagenome assembly MDTB01 (sample SAMN05326650, study PRJNA326480) | marine metagenome | isolation source: seawater | place: Mediterranean Sea | collected 2009 | reverse complement strand
TGGTAGTTGCTGTCATATTCTGGTCGCCAGGAAGAATCAAAGCGAAGCTCAAGCGCTCCGGAAACACCAGAAACATCCAGAGGCCAGCTCATGAATGTGTCCAGATAGCCTTCAGCATGATCCTGATCATCCCACTCATCACCATCAGCGATGGCAATGGTTCCACTCGCCTTGGTGAATTCTGAGCGGCGTTGGTCACCGGTGGCTTCTGCCCACCAATCCTTGTCGGCAAAACTCCAACCAGCCCATTCAGTCACTCCATCCTGATCGGGAATCCCAACTCCGGGAACACCTGAATCATCAATGGACCAAGCGGATGGAGCTGTTTTTGTCCAGACAGCGTCACCAGCTAGTTCTTCATCCACATTGGGGCCAAGCACCAGACTGGAAAAGCCCTCTGATGCAGGAACCGAGGCGGGTTGCGGATCACCAATGGCAAGTTGCAGGTTATCGATGGCCCACCACCAGTCATTACCCGCATCAAAATAACCGAAGGTCACCACCATGCTCTGCGCTCCGGCAGGATTCGCAACGGATAACACCACACGCTCATTGGTGTTGGCATCATGGAAGTTGGGGCTTTCCGAGTTGGACTCCCACAACATGACTTCCATTGGCGCGCCACCATCAAAAGAAACAGTCACGTTGGCTGTCTGACGGTAGTAGCTATCGTATTCAGGGCGCCAGGAAGAATCGAAACTCAATTCCAATGTGCGCTCAGGGGCCGATGAAATGTCTATGGCACCCGTACTCATGAAAGTATCGAGATAGCCTTCAGCATGGTCCTGATCATCCCACTCATCACCATCCGCAATAGCTGCGATACCGGTAGAGTTGACGAATTCTGAGCGACGTTGGTCGCCAGCTGCTTCAACCCACCAGTCCTTGCTGGCAAAACTCCAGCCAGCCCATTCAGTCACTCCATCCTGAGCAGGATCCCCCACTCCGGGAACACCTGAATCATCGATGGACCAACCAGCAGGAGCGGTCTTGGTCCAAACAGCATCACCCGCTACCGATTCATCTACGTTAGGCCCCAAGGCCAGACCATCGAAGTCTTCGGTGAAAAGGATATTGTTGTTTGGCACGACGCCTTTGACCTCAATATTGTCAATGGCCCACCACCAGTTGTTACCTGCTTCCAGATAACTGAAAGTTAACTTCATGGTGCTCGCATCCGCTGGGTGATCAATGCTCACGGTAACGGTATCATTGGGAGCATGTCCCTTGTAATTATCATCGTCCTGAGAGCTGAAGCGAAGGATTTCGACGGGAGCTCCTCCATCAAAGGATGCCTCTACCAAACCCGTCTGAAGTACTTCCGGTCTCCAACTACTGTTGAAACGAAGGGATAAAGTTCCCGCTTCCACTTCGGCAAGAGAAATCTCAGGAGTGGTCATCATGGTATTCATCGTGCCTTGGCCTGAAGGGCTGCCTTTGTCATCCCATTCGTCACCATCAGCAATCGCAATGGTGCCTGTTCCCTTGACAAATTCCGTGCGGCGTTGGTCACCAGCGGTGTTAGCCCACCATGCACGATCTGCGAAGGCCCAGCCTTCCCATTCGCGCACACCTACTTCATCATCGTCCAGCCCTGGTAGATCGTTGACACGATCCCAGCCATCCGGAAGAGTATCAGTCCAGACGGCGTCTCCAGCGACACCTTCATCGATATTCGGTCCCAGTGGGAGACCTTCAAATCCCTCGAAAAACAACAATGATCCTGGAAGCGATGCCTTGACCTCAAGCAAAGCGGAATTGCTCGGAGGCGTCTGCCCACCTGCATTGGAAACAACGACGGAATAGTTACCAGCCGCGTCAGCGTTTGCTCTTGAAATAATCAGCGTGTCTGTAATTTCAATGGATTGTGAGACAGCGATGGAATCTCCGTTGAGAAACCATTCATAATTGAATGGACCTGTTCCTTCTACTTCCACGGTGAATGAGGCTTCAGCACCTTCATCCACTTCGATCGCCTGAGGGTGAGATACAAGTGTTGGAGGGGTCGCGCCAGCGTTGACTACCAAATTATCAATGGCCCACCACCAGTCATTACCCGCATCGAACATGCCGAATTTCATGACCACATTCTGTGCGCCTTCGGGGTTGTTCAGTTGAATGATGAGCATTTCGTTCGGAGCGTCGTCGTGAAAATTGGGACTTGCTGGATCCGAGACCCAGCGGTGGATTTCACGCCATTCACCGCCATCGAAGGAGACCTCAATGTTCACGGACTGACGATAATTGCTGTCGAATTCGTCGCGCCAACTGGAAGCCATTTGAAGAAAGGCTGTTCCGGGTGCAATACCTTCGAGGGAAACCTCAGGGCTGGTGACATAGGTCTCATACCATCCATTCTCCTCAGAGTCGGCATGGCCCTGATCATCCCATTCATCGGGATCAGCCACCAATACCGTTCCGCTGGCGAAGCTGAATTCACTGCGTCGCTGATCGCCTGCAGCTTGTATCCACCATTCCTTGTTGGCAAAACTCCAACCGGCCCATTCGGTCACACCATCCGTCTCATCATCTCCCACACCCGGAACACCACTGTCGTCCACATCCCATCCGGTCATGCCAATACGGGTCCATGCTTTGTCAGATTCGAGCCCTTCATTGACATTGGGCTCGAGTACTGCGGATTCGAAATCCTCGAAATAAATGGCCGCGTCAAATTCATGGGAATATGACTGCGCACCCACTTTATCATCAGTAAAATTGACGACCAGAACATGCTTAGTCGCTGGAGCAAACGGCAGTGAGCGGTCGACGGTAATGGTGATCACCCCACCGGCCTGACTGATCTGAGCGTTCTGTGCGGCATCATCCAAAAGGAATTCAATAGAATTGTTATCAATTTGTGCATCACCCTGATTGATCATCACTCCAATGTCGGTATTGCGATCGGCAACACTCCCACTTGGAGTCCAGGCTTCAATGAACGGAGTCACTTCGGGGAGGTCTTCAGGAAGACCGTCTGCAGATGCACCCCCCAAAGCAGCCGCGTGCCCTCTGGTAATCACATCCTTACGGAGCTGAACGCTGTTGACGAAACCTTCGGAGGTGTGCGCAAAAGCAATGACATCGAGCTGGGAATCCAAGGTATATCGCCCGAATGGAAGTTCATCGCTTGAGATCGGGCCTGAGCCTGTCAAAACACCATCCACGTAGCGCGTGATCACTCCGTTGGTGCCATCTACTGTAATGATGACTCGGTGCCATGTGTCAGGATTGATCACGCCACTGCCGCCCGCTGCTACCAGCGCATTGTTGGCTCCAATGCCAAGTTCAGAACCTGCAAAGTCGATGCTTGTATCTGCAAGGCCTCGTCCCGTGCCGTTGGAAGCAGAAGGATAGTAAACATCCGCCATGAAGGTGTAATCATTGGAGTTGCTCAATTCTGTTGAAACAGGAATCACGAAGCCGGTGTCATCCTCAGTGTTTGCAGGAAACTTCATGATCTGAGCGGTTTCGCCATTAATGGCGCCGATTGCGAATGATTCGGTGCTGCCGAAATCACCTGAAGTGAACAGTTCCGTGATGGGATCTCCACCATTGGCACTGTTCAGGTTACCGTTGAGCTGCCACAAACCCACATTTTGGGCTTGAGCAGCAATCATCGTTCCTGCCGCAGCGATCAGGGCTGCAACGGAACATTTTACTAGTCTCTTAGTCTTCATTGTTTGTCTAGTTACGTTTGATGGGAATGTGTTCCAGCCAAGCTGGACTGAAAACGTGGTTGTGTGGAACTATGGGCTAAAGCCTATTTGTTCGCATTGAGATGGCGAAGGTATTGCTCAGCCTTACGATCACCTTTTTCTGCGATAGCTCGCTTCATTTCATCATTGATAGTCATTAAGCATCGACTGGCCATCTGTCTTTGAGAATCGGTGATATCCGTGCGAGTAAGCAAGGCCTGCATGATGGCAGAGGCCTTGGTGAATTCATTCTTTGAGTAGCTGACCAGCAAATCCTGAACAACTTTTTTGACGTCCTCTGATGCGTCAGCAAAAGATTCGTTCATCACTGTGTTGACCTGATCGGGATTGACCGATTCGGGGCCCGTGTATTTTTCTTCGCCGCACCCAGAGATGAGAAGCGAGAGGACGAGTAGGAACAAGCAGCAAATAGTGTTGGAAATTTTCATTTTGGCTTGAGAAATAATTATGGCTGCTGGAGTGGCTGCTCGCCGGTGTACCAGCGGTAATCAACCCCTACGTCAAAACCTCTGAAGCTGACAGTTGAAACATGTCCCGGAATCCAAAGAATGTTGTTGCGTTTGTTGTGCCTGTACCACTCAAGCCACATTTCACGCTCAGGGTAGAGACCCGCAAGTCCAACACGCCATTGCGTGAGTATTTCGCTTTGCCCCGGGAATAATCCTATGGAGTCTGATTCCCCTTCCATTTTTTGCTCAGCAGCATCCTGTGCAAAAATGGTGGTGTTCGGAGCGATGTAAGATGAAACCTTCGGTTTTTTGCCCCCTGCTGTCAGCTTGCCGTTGATCCCGTATGCGGAATCAAGCCAGAACGAAGCTGGGAATTTAAGGCCTGTTTCTCGCCACTCATCGACATGTTTCGCACTTGGACAATTGAAAATCGAGCGAGCATTGCCAATGTAGTCCTTGTAGCCAATCCCCCAGTAGGCACGATCATGATCTTTTTCAAGCTGCACGTTGGACCTCGGGTTAATGGTCCACTGACCGTGATTGGGAAAACTGCCACTTTTATTCCAATATTCATCGTTATTATCATCCGCATACATAATGGCTGCCAGACCTATTTGCTTCAGGTTATTGATGCATTTGGTTGACTTCGCTTTTTCCTTTGCCTGACTCAATGCAGGAAGAAGCATGCCTGCAAGGATTGCAATGATCGCAATCACGACTAGCAGTTCGATGAGAGTGAAGCCTCGTAAAGATCTGACCTGAAGGCGGGGATTTGATTTTATTGGATTCCAGGGACTCATAGATAAGTTGAAAGAATGTTCGTACAACCAGTTGGTTTAGGTGTTTGCAAGGATGCGAAAACTTCTACTCGCGAGGTCTCATTTTATCGGTCTCGAGAGTACGATAATCGAACGATACTATTGGACCTGAAAATGGCAACCATAATCAAACTGCATTATTTGCATGGTTACCATGCGTTTTTTCTTGCCTTGTTAACGATAAAATTCTCATGCGCTTAATAGACTTTCTGTATCATTTTCAGGCTAATGAACGATAACTTCTCCTTCAATCAACGAGGAAAATATCTTTTTTCAGAGTGACAGGCAGAGGGAGGGCTGGTGACATTCACGCAACAACAGTCCTTAATTTTAATGACTGGATCCATCGCTTTTAAGACCGGACCGATCTGTATTTTTCAAGATTTCCAAAAATGCCCGTATGATTGGTGAAAAATGCTTCTTAGCATGATGGACAAGGTAAATTTGCCTCGGCAAAGGCATAGAAGCAACATCCAGCAGGATCAATTTACGATCGCGTAATTCATCTTTCAGCCCGTGAATGGACATAAAAGAAAATCCAAGACAAGCGGTTACCAACTTTTTGACTGTCTCAGAGGATTGGACTTCAATGACTTTACCCAGCTTGACGTCTTTATCAGAAAGCCAGGACTCAAAGAATCTCCTCGTTGAGGAACCTCGCTCGCGAACAATACACAACGTATCACTGAGTTGCTGAGGGGTAATCCTGCGTTGATCAGATAACGGGTGGGCAGGGCTTGCGAAACATACAACCTCGTCTTCCATGACAGGTTCAAGCCGAAGATCATCATTGGATAAGTAGGCCCCAACAAATCCAAGGTCCAAGGAATTATCGATAATCATTTGTTCAACGCGCTGAGAATTGTCCGAGACATATTTTAATTTGATCTCGGGGAACTTCTGATGGAAGGCTCCCAATACTTCTGGAAGCATGTAACAACCAGGGGTTGAACTAGTCCCTATCCTGAGCGAACCCTGTCCAGCAGAACTGTGCGCTTGAACAGCTTCCTTCGTGCGCTCCATAGCACCCAGGAGCATTTCTGATTCTACAACAAGCGTTTGCCCGGCTTTAGTCAGGTGAAGTGATTTTCCGAGCTGTTCTATTAGCTGGATGCCAAATTCATTTTCAAGTTGCTTGATCTGACGCGAAACAGCCGGTTGGGACAGAAATAACTCTTTGCCCGCACGCGTGTAATTCAAATGTTTGCGCACGCAAAGAAAAGTGCGAAGAAGTTGAAGGTTCACTGTGTTTGATGAAAAGGAAATTTGGTAAATATTCAACAGTCAAAGAAAACCATGCTGTTCGTAACAACATTATGGTCAATCTGAATTTCAGTAAACACTATTCACCGTAGGCACTGATTCCTTTAACATCACTGTAGGATCTCACATAACTGTAGTAAACAATACCGTTTGCAGAATCTACTGTGATGAATTTCCTGCCGTCCTCATAATAGACAGGGTCTGTAACAGACATTGGGCGCCACCACTCGTAATCCCCGACTCCTTGGTGCCAAGAAGCATAATCTGTGGGCACCGCTCTTTTAGAACCTAAACCCAGAGTGGATTCAACAAATGTATTGATCACTTCAGCACTAGCTTTAAATCTTACATATTCGCCATACACGTCACCCTTTTCATAAAATCCCGGTTCAAGCCGAAAGCACACCTCGGTAGCCGTTTTGGGGTAGGAGGTTTCGTGAGCATGCCTTGAAAACAAGGCGTGCTTCTCTTCATCTGAAAAAGATGAATCCAAACCAGCTTCAATTATCTCCGGAGCTAAAAACCACGACAGAGTCGCTCCAACCAGAATCAAGCCTATGACGGCGGCAACTGTTAGGTTTGTTTTCTTTGCATCCATGAGGCGCATTCAATCCCTGAGAAACTTATTTTGCAAGCAAGCAATCGAAGGAATAGTTGCCTTGCATTGAATGAAACTTGGGGTAATAATGAAAAGCAAGCTTGCTTATGCGTATGAAAAATATTGTCAATCTATTAGTTACAATCATGGTCGGTCTAAGTTGCACGCTCTGGCTTACGAGTTGCGGCAGTGCAAGCGACCATGCAGGCCACGACCACACAGGCCACGATCATGATCACGAACATTCTGAAAAGGGAGCTGAAGATCCTGCAACCAACACAGCTAATCAGCTAGCTGGAGCCATTTCAGAAGCGGCCAATCAGGTGACCGACAAGGTTGAATCAATGTCAGAGGAAGCTATTATCGCAGCACAATCAGCTGTTTACCCCCTAAAAAAATGTGTCGTGAGTGGAGAGGCTCTGGGAAGCATGGGAGAGTCGGTAAATTATGTTCACGAAGGCACGTTGATCAAGTTATGCTGTGATCACTGCAAACCTGATTTGGACAAAGATCCGGCAAAATTTGTCGCTATGGTGAAAGCCGCTACCACTAACTAGAATTATCCTGACAAGATTAGGGGACAGGTTTTCTGTTCATAAACCCTTTCCATCTCGAAGGTCCTGACAGCACGCTGTCAGGACCTTTTTCTTTGAGGTTGAATACTTGGAACAAGTAAAATGTGCACATGCAAGAAGCAAATCACGCTCAGTTCTTGCCTGTTTTGTCCCGACAAGGCAAATTGTTAAAATTATGTCAGGTTATCAGGTCATCGCTCGCAAATACCGACCACAACGATTCGGTGAGGTCGTGGGGCAGGACCATGTCACGCGCACTCTAAGTCATGCAATCAACAAACAAAGGATTGCACATGCCTATCTTTTCTGTGGTCCACGCGGCACGGGAAAAACAACTTTGGCACGGATATTCGCCAAATGCCTGAACTGCACAGACGGCCCAAAATCGGATTTCCCGGAAGATGACCCAAGGTGCAGGGAAATTTCAGAAGGCAGATCCCTGGACGTCATCGAAATTGACGGAGCCAGCAACCGTGGCATTGAAGAAATACGCGAGTTAAGGGATACGGTGAATTACGCACCCTCTGTTTCGCCTTTCAAAATCTTCATTATTGATGAGGTTCACATGTTGACCAAGGAGGCTTTCAACGCCTTGTTGAAAACTCTTGAAGAACCGCCGGAGCATGTAAAGTTCATGTTCGCCACCACTGAACCTGAGAAAGTATTACCTACCATCCTTTCGAGGTGCCAGCGCTTCGATTTAAGAAGGATTGCGGCTCCTCAAATCGTTTCACAACTCAAAAAAATAGCAGACTCCGAGGGGATACAAATTGAAGAATCAGCCCTGCAAGCTATTGCCAGGGGGGCGGATGGAGGTATGCGAGACGCTCAGTCCACTTTGGATCAACTGATCAGTTTTTGTGGAGATCAGGTGGAGGAGAAGGATGTACTTTCCATGTTTGGACTGACATCCAGGGACCAGATATTGAGGTTATCAGAGGCCATCGTTCATCAGGATAATTTATCGATCCTGAACGAACTGAGTGCGTTGGTCCAGAACGGCAAGGATCTGGGAAGGTTGCTGTCGGATTTACAGGAATACTTCCGACATTTAATGATCTTGAAAATTTCAAAGAGTGAAGATCAGCTTGAGGGGCTGTCAGAGGCGGAACTTGCATCGCTGGCTCAGCATTCAAAGGGACTGTCGGAACGTCAAGTACTCAGACTGCTCGAAACCCTTTCAGAGACGGATTACCGTTTGAGGGAAGCAAGCGCCAAACGCATTGCAGTTGAAATTGGGCTGATCAAAGCCGCCGATTCCCTCGCATCCAAGAGTATTGACGAGGTCATACGAACACTCAGGGATCTTAAACAAGAGTCCACTCCCCCCTCAGAAGCCCCTGAGATACGGCAAGCGGCTCCAAATGCCCCGGCAAGGAGCCACCGGACACCAACAACACCCAGCAGAAAAATAAATACGCCCTACCAGAAACCCAATTCCTCGCCTCAAATACCTGCAATTCAGCCTCCAGCAGCACCGGCAAGAGCTTCAAAGCCACAAGAAGTCGCCCGGGAAAGCCGTTCCCCCTCGGACATGGACCTATCTTCGCTCTGGAAGCAATTATTGCACAGGGTAAGCAAGGAAAACCCTTTTCTACACAGCTACCTGATAGACGGTCACCCGCTGGAAATAAACGGGCAGGTGATTACCGTGGGTTATCCCCTATCCCAGACAGATCAAATGGAAATGGTTGATAACAAAAAAAACCATTTATCCATTGAAGCCTTGTTGGATTCTCTTGGTTATGCGGGATTGAAAATAAGACTGATCAAGTCAGATCAAATCAAACCACTGGAAAAACCTCCACTACCAACGGAGACAAAACTGCAGACATCCTCAAGCACAAAGGACCCAAAAGACTCAAACGGCAGTAATGATCCTTCGCATACTGCTCCAAAAGTGCCCATCGACCCGGAAGAATTTCTGAATGACCCCCTTATCAAGCAAGCCTTGGAGGTTTTTAAAGGAAGAATGCTAAAGGTCGAATCATCGACTTGAACTCCAGTCGTCATGCAGATATAATTTTCTCACTATGTCAAGCATCGGGAAACTCATGAAACAGGCGAGCCGCATCCAGCGACAGATGGAGCAGGCTCAAGAGGATTTATCAGATCGTACCGTGGACGCAAGCAGTGGCGGCGGAGCGGTGAAAATTACAGCTAAGTGTGACGGCACATTGAAGACGATCACCATTGATCCAGAATCGGTGGATAAAGAAGATATTTCACTACTGGAAGACCTTGTATTAACAGCTGCCAACAAAGCTCTGGAGGAAGCCAAGGAAATTTCAAATGATGAAATGGGCAAATTAACTTCGGGATTAAAGATTCCAGGGTTGGTATAAACCTGAACTGCTACTGACAATTTTGTGAGTAGATCCGTGACTGCTGGACGATGAGTCTGTATAAGCTGCACTCTCTCCTGAATATATGAGTGACATGTTCAATCTGCCTCCGGCCATTCAGGAACTTAAATCTGCATTAAACAAGCTTCCAAGTATCGGCCCACGCTCAGCGGAACGTATTGCGCTGCACATTGTTCAATGTAAAAAAGACCCTATAGACAAGCTCTTACACGCCATTCAAGACGCCAAGGAAAAAGTCACACTATGCGAAATTTGCGGAGGGTTAACTGAAAACCAACCCTGTGGGTTATGTTCTGATCCATCAAGGCAGAAAGATTGCATCTGCCTTGTTGTCAAGCCAACAGATATCCTCAGCATTGAAAAATCCCATGCTTACCGGGGACAATATCATGTTCTGGGTGGACAGATATCCCCCATGAATGGTGTTGGACCCGATGACCTTCGTATACGGGAATTGGAACATAGAATTCAGAATGAAAAGATACATGAAATAATCCTGGCACTGGGATCCGATGTGGAAGGCGACGCTACTTCATTCTACCTGGCTCAAAGATTTGCAGCATTCGAAGTTAAAGTTACCCGCATTGCTCAAGGGTTGCCGGCCGGCAGTGAATTGGACTACGCAGATGAATTGACTCTCGGCAAAGCGCTGCAAGGAAGAAACAGCATGCCCCATGAATAAAACCCATCAAAAAACCATCGTTTTTGATCTGGGCAATGTCTTGTTGTCCTTTGATTTTCAAGTCGCCGCCGATCAGTTGGCAAAACACGCTCAATTGAGTGCAAGTGAAATTGTCAGTCTTATCAACCAATCAGAACTCTTGCACCAATTTGAACGAGGCGAGATATCCTCAGAGGAGTTTTACACTGAGGTGGCTCAAGCCTCCAAATATCAGGAAAGTTTAGATCAATTCCGAATGGATTTTTCGGATATATTTGAAGAAATCCAGCCAATGGTGGACTTTTTCAGGCAATTGAAGAGAAATGGAAACCGAGTTGCCTTGTTTTCGAACATCAATGAAATGGCAACAGAATTCATCCGGAAAAAATTCAGCTTTTTCAGTGCTTTCGATGCAACATTCCTCTCTTACCAACATGGATTGATGAAACCCGATGCGGCACTTTATCAAAAAGTAGAAACCTCACTGGAAAGATCTGGAAAAGAATTGTTTTTCATTGATGACCGACCTGAAAATGTCAAGGCAGCCATCGAGCGCAATTGGTCAGGAATCATTCATACCGATGCCCTGCAGACAATAGACGCTGCCAACACCTGGTTGACAGCGTAGAAATGCAAGTAAATCTGTTACTTACTTAGAGTTTTTTGAGGCAGTCATCGAGAACCTCATACAGCTGTTTCATGGTCTCTTCGGTCTCATCCCCCATATTCGATAAACGGAAGGTCTTACCTTTGATTTGGCCATAGCCACCATCCATCATTATTCCCTGGTCTTTAACCAAACTCTGAAGTTTGGCTACATCGATAATGCGACCACCTGCTTTGGCCCCATTATTGATACAGGTAAGTGCGTTGGATTCGTATCCTTTTTCAGGAAACAAAGTAAAATCATTACGAGCAGCCCAATCTCTGGTCATTTGAGACAAATACGCGTGGCGATCCCATCGGTTTTGCAGCCCTTCTTCGAAAATATCTTCTAACTTCGACTCCAATGCGTATATGTGGCCAATTGAAGGCGTGCTCGGAGTCATGCTCTTTGCTGCGTTTTTCTCAAATTCACAAAAATCAAAATAATAGCCTCGATCATTCACTGTTGATGCACGCTCAAGTGCTGCCTTGGAAACGGTAAACAATCCCAAACCAGGAGGAAGTGCGAGGGCTTTCTGTGATCCTGTAAGTAACACATCAATTCCCAATGAGTCGAAGGGAATATCTACCACTGAAAAACTGCTGACCGTATCCACAATGAACATCACTTCAGGATATTTTGACTTGAGCGAAGCAATGTCACTAAGTGGACTCATCACGCCCGTTGAAGTTTCATTGTGGACTAAGGTCAACGCGTCGTATTGACCTGTTGCAAGTTTTTCATCAATCATTTCAGGTAGAATGGGTGATCCCCAGTCTACCTTCAGTGAATCCGCTTCTTTGCCGCATCTTTTCGAGACATCTAACCATTTATCGGAAAAGGCGCCACACATGCAATTGAGCACTTTCCTTTTGACTAGGTTCCTTAAGGAACCTTCCATTACCCCCCAGGCGGATGAGGTACTGAGATAAACGAGTCCTTCGGTTTTGAATAGTTCCTGAAGACGAGGCTGAATACGGCCGTAGAGGTCTTTGAACTCCAAACCTCGGTGCCCAACCATCGGAGTTGAAAATGCTTTGAACGTTTTTTGACTGATTTCGACGGGACCAGGAATATGTAACTTTAAATGTGACATGTTGTTTAAATTCTGCCGTTGTCTGCTATTTGTTTCACAAAATTAAGTTCTTTTTGATTAAAAGATCTCCATTTACCCACTTTAAGATCGTTAAGTGAGAATGGGCCCATTGTAATGCGTTTTAGCCGAATGACTTTACCATCATGAGCTTTGATCATACGCCTAATTTCACGATTTTTGCCTTCGCAAAGAACGATTTCAATGAGATCCCCCCCTTTGACTGATGATATCTTTCTTGCACTTTTAGCTTTAAGTAACTCTCCATTATCTACGATTCCATCTTTGATGATGGTATTCAAGAATGATTCAATATTTAAAATAGATTTCAACCAAACTCTATAATGTTTCTGTATGCCAAAACTTGGATGCGTCAATTGATGTGAAAAGGCACCATCATTGGTGAGGATCAATAAGCCTTCGCTCATGAAATCGAGTCGGCCTGCATAGAAAACATGCTGCAAAGCAGGGGGAAGGATCTGATATAAGCAAGGAAGGCCTGCGGGATCCTTTTTAGAACAGAGGACCTTTGCCGGCTTGTGAAAGACAAAGT
>MDTB01079632.1_pt1 | contig 12743 bp, 2 predicted proteins | sample 811161 | NCBI WGS metagenome assembly MDTB01 (sample SAMN05326650, study PRJNA326480) | marine metagenome | isolation source: seawater | place: Mediterranean Sea | collected 2009 | reverse complement strand
TAGTTTGAACTACTAGGAATAACCTCAGTGATTGGGTAGATCCCAACCATTCATTATTAAAGCTTGAAAGGCACAAGCAAGTCATTTCGCTACTACCTACTGATTTAATTCAATATATTTTAATCAATGGACTCGGAACTGCTGTTGGCTTTATGTATGCTATGGATAGTTAGCACCTTGATAATGTTTGGATTTCTTTGTCTGTGGTTACACAATGAGGGCGAATGTTTCCATCCACATAGTGTTTGCGTTGATAGACGACATCAACTATTTTCAGTTGTCTCTTCGCAAACTATTTGTCAGAAGGATTTCGCAGTTAAATCAATTTCTTCGTTTATAGCCCCAAGAGGATCTTCATCCTCAAAGATTTTCACAGCTCTAATGGTCATGTTAGCAGTATCAGGAATTATGGGCTGTGGAAGATGGTATTCCGTAGGAGACGCTACCTTCCTCCAAGCACTACTCGGCCAATGCGGCTTCGCAGGATTAATACTTGTAAGTGCTTTTGAAGCTAACGTCAGTCCTCATCAATTTTATCTCGAAAAACTGCGAGTGACTTGCTGGTTGTTGGAAAAATTTAATCAACCATTACCTTTTAATTTGGACCCTAGGGATGCTCAATTTCAAAGGTTTATCAACCAATCTAAAAGCATACGTCATCTATTTGGTCTAAATCATTTACAAGGGGATAGTTATAACGCTATGGCATCAACAATTTCAGATTCACTACACGCGATTGGAGCCCTTGCATTTGTTTTTTGTATTCCATTAACCATATTCCTGAATGACTACGCCGAAGAGAAGGTAGCGTGGATCGTGTTTAGCTCATTTATTACTTTCACTACAATTAGCTATCTTACTGGTGAATATCTTCCAGTTATAAAATCATGTAGAGGGTGGATATTAATTTGGAATCCTTTCATCAGAGAACCTCTATTCTTACTAAAGCTACTTGAAGCAATCCATGAATTCGACTCGAAAGATCATGAAAAGAACAGGCAAGAAAATCGAGATAATGTAAAGACTACATTTGATAGAAAAATGAAGAAGCGTATGAAAGCAATGACTGTCACAGATGTCAAATATGATCATGATGCTCTAGCTGATTTAGTTTTAGACAATGCTTTTCTTCGATTCGCTAGAAGGGAACCAACTACCTACATTCGATATGTTGGGCATGCAATCATGATTACAGAAGGGTTGGCACTTATGACACCTGTGGTAGCGATGGGTATACAATGGATAACAGCTTTATGTGATGAACCTCCAACTGCCGCGATCCTTGAGCTCATCAAGACAACTATATCCTGCCTATTGACAGACAACCTATTCTCCACATACTGTTACAGAAATAGAAATTCCACGCATTGTATTTTGAAAGAAAGCTTCTAGTTCGAAGTATCATCTTTAAAGAAAAGAAACTACAGGTGATAAGTTACTTCTGTATGCTATAAAACTGCCTGGAAATATATGCATAGTAATATTAATCAAAATGTTCCTACTACTACTTATTTACACAAAAAAAACGAAGTTGCTGAGTGCGTGCATGCACTCCAGTAAATGAGGGAGTTGATGAAAAAATTGATTCCGTCCCGTCCGTCCATGGAACTGTTTCCTGCTCTCACTATAATATGCGATGCACACATGCTGTTGGTGGGCACACTAATAAAGCTTGCACACACTCCTGATGGGCCTGCCTTTGCTGCTTCTCCTCGTCTTCTTTGGGGCGTTACCCCTTGTCCAACCACAGGAAATATTTGACCCTATCGTTTACTACCCCGCCATAACAAGCTTTCATAACCTGCATTTGCCTTATGTGGCAAGCGTCGGATGCAAAGAGGTCGGGAGCACCGGGATCACAGATACCGAAATAAACATCAACACAGCCACTCTTACTTTCACTTCAGAGAACCTTCCTGAAGATGTCCCAGCAGGACAAACATATGCACATGTGGAAGTGACAGGAACCATCATAGCAAATATGCCTGATTCTTACAACTTTCACTATGAATTGTTTGTGATGTGCCCTAAATGTGATCCAAGCTACTACATTCACGATGAGCCTTGGACGACGTGTCACACAGAATATGAGTCCATACGATCCTATAATCAAAGACATGGAAGAATTGTACCAGTAGTACATGGCCAAGGATTCACTCTGTCGGCGTATTTCTCGCAGGTAGACTTTCGAGGATGTGGCGATAAACCAGATGTTGTTGTTAAACGAGTCAGCAAGAACAACGACCATCAAGTATTTGGGTGTGACACATTGACGAAAGTGGCTGCTTCTCCTCATACACCAATCACCACAACAGGCCCTACCTTCAGACCCTCCATATCGGAATCAATACAACTGCCAGGGATCCCCGCACCTACCATGGCTCCGACTGCCTACTACCCTGGCTGCTTCCCAATGGGAGAACTCGTGACTTTAGATTCAGGTGAAATGACAGGAATCGAGAATATTCGTGTTGGCCATCGAGTATTATCTGCTGATCGTTCCAAGGGGAGGTTGAGGTATGCGAATGTAGTGTCCGTGCCTCATCCGTACAATACCATCGCCAGCGAATACGTGCATATTGTGACTGCAAGTGGAGCAGATATAAGACTGACTCCAGACCATCTGCTGCCGATGACCAATCAGGACAATTGTATAATAGCACAGGGAAGTATAAAAAGTCTTACAATTCGGAGTGCTGATAGTGTTAGTATCGGGGACTGCTTGTACATTGCTGAAGAAGAAACCTCCAGGGGTTCAAGCAAACTTGACCAAGTCGTTAGCACAAGAATAGTACAAGGCCATGGATTGTACTCCATTATTATCGATAATGACTTTATAGTATTCAACAAGGGGGGTTCAACAAGGGGGGTGTTTGCATCCCCCTACAATTGTGATCACGAAATAGCGACCAACTTCTATATGATTTATAGATGGTCGTATTGGATGTTCCCATACACTATGCAGTCAGAAGAGATGAAATTTTGGCACCAATTACCCGTATATTTGGATTTTATGACAAAGATATTTATCACTGTATGAATGTGTAATGTGTGTACCAAATAGTGCATTTTGAAGGGACAAGCTTCTCCTCTTCCTTCGCTCTTGTTCCTTCATCATTATTTTTCTATTTCTTAACCTAAAGTTTAGAGCTGTCTTGAAGGTACACAGGAATTCTACCTAGTTTCTATTTGATTTTGTTTTATGTTTTATAATTTTATGCATTATTATTAGTACTTTAGATATTAGTTGTTAGTATTAGTATTAGCTATGCAGTGTTAGCTAGTGTTAGTGTGGTTATTAGTTATCAGTTATTAGTGTTAGTGTTAGTCTAGTATACTAATTAATATTAATTTTTAAAACTTAATTTATAAAGCAATATTAGAATATTAGTATTCATTAATTAATGTATAATAATAAATTTAATAAATTTTAACTTTTTATAACTGCTAACTGCGCGCCAACGCACTAATTCTACTTCTACTTCACCCTACTTCAAAGTTCAAAGCGCTGATGCAACTAAAAGCTAAGAGCTAAAAGTCCTCAATACCCAACGCGGCAGCTCTCATACCTGTGCTTGTATCATCACCATCTATTGCTATACAATTGTGAATTGCATAAAGAAATTTGGATTTCATGATTTCCTTGCTCGTGTATTGTGGTATGTCAATGCTGAAGAAGCATGTGTGAGATACAGGAAGAAATAAATCCGGTGAGCGGCCACTGCAACTCATCCTAGATATCTTCATACGTTGTTTAAATCCTGCTCGATTCAATGGCAGACGATTGCGACCCCATGTAAATCGCAAATAGCTCTTCCGATCATTCTGAGAAAATTCAGTCAAAATTTCCCAAAACCATCTAATGACGTTATCTCTTTCCGAATATGAACTATATTCGGTAGCTGATTTCAGTAATTCTACATCTACGTTAGGATTTCCACACACCATTGTCTCTAAATCTTTCCATTTTATGAGATTGATCATCAGAGGCGGTAGAAGAGTAGACAATCCTCTACGAACAGCTGCTGCCACCACATACATCTCCCTCAGTCGATATGCCTCCAGCTCACCACAATATATAGGCAGTGTTTCCCATGTCACCTTTTGCATTCTACCATGCTTGTGTAACTCAACGGTGGTTCCACCGAGAGAGGTCGCGGTGAAAGTCAAGTCATCGTAGCCGGACATCAGAAACTCATCTTCGCTCTTAAAGCCTCGAAGTCTTTTCATGCTTTTGCTATCACTGGCATCAACCCCCATATAATCCTCGAGAGTCACTTGCTCCCCTACAATCATCTTCCATGCCATGGGTGATATCATGATGTCTAAATAGTTTGCACACCTAACGGCCATTCCCATCAATTTCCCCAGGAACTCAAACATTTGAATCTGTTCTGCACTAGTGGAGTCAGGATTCAGAACAAAAGTCTCTCGGTTTTGACCAAACAAGGCAGTGCTATTGGCACAAGGTAAAAGCAATGGGAGAGCGTTAGACATGATCTCCGCGGCGAACATAGACCACAACTCTCTATACAATCCTCCCGCATCGTGTCCTCTTTCACCAGCAAACAAGCATCTCCACAGCTGTTCCTTATTCTGGCGGAACAAAGAAGGTGACATGCCGTGCAGAATTCTGAAAGATTGTCCGAACATAGACCACAGCCCAGAGCTGTCACACTCACCTCTGCCTGTAAATTTCATGGCCTTTGATCTCGACACAGTGATTTCACCAGCATCCCCAGATCCATTGGAATCACTCATAGCTTTGTTGAACAGCTGTTGCTTTGTCACAAACAATAAATATTTTCGATTAACACTGATCAAGTATGATATTGCATATGGTTTGTCACATTGAGCAAAGTTAATCATCTCCACACAGGCCTCGAAGTCAAAGTTCAATTGCTTAATTAATTCATAGCGAGAACTTAGAGAAGCACTAGATCCAATATGAGACGAAACGCTTTCCTCTTGTTGTTGCTGTTGTGTTTGGCTACTTCCTTTACCCTCAAGTAGCAGTGCACTGGTTGCTTCCATATCCCATGAGTTTTCTTCACATATAGACAAAATAACCGAAGGGCTCGTGTGCGGGAATACCTCCATCAAGTTCTTTGCTTGGTTCCTTTGATCCTCATCAATTTTTTTTCCTTCAAAAATGTCATTTTTCCCATTTCCATCTCCTTCCTCTGGTGAGGATAACTTGTCACTCGACATGACTGCAAGGAGATCAGGATAGCCAGCCAATTGATTTGGGTTACTATCCTTGCAAAGGGTTTGCCAATCTAAATGTCTCAACGAGTTGCAACTGGTAATCTTATCCTTCTTCTCTGTTTCTATGAATAGGATCAAAGCTTCATCGATTGATCTTGTCGGGGCATCAAGTTTTGATAATGCAGTAAGGTTTTCATGAAGGCGCACGAGTGTTTCGATCTTACGCATGGAGTTCTCCATGGCAATTGTTTCATTGTGAGGAGTCACGATAATTTTATATCCCCAATCGTTTCTACTACCATCACTTTGGAAATGGAAGACAAATTTAGAAGCTGGGATAACCAGAGGTGGATGACCATCGACACCTGGGAAGTTTCTAGATGTACCTCCTTGTCCACCGCTGTATTTGTTCTCACCCCAGTATTCGTTGTGACGATCGTCCTTGTAAAATCTCACAAAATCATAACTATGCTCAGTTCTGCTTTCCGGTGAAAAAGTGATGTTGTACCCAGAGGCACCGGGTATCTCAATGGTCTTGTACTCATTCGCGCTGTCTGGGTAGGGGTGGGTGCTTTCAATGATCCGAGGCTCAAAATCTCCCCACTTAACTGTTTTAGTTGGTTTATTGCTCACTCGCATCACGAATCCGTGCCTATGTCTGTATGGATCAGCTACTCTCGACGGAGGAGACGATTTTGTGAATCCCCGGCAATCTTCGCATTGAGGACCATTGCTGGGCCCACACCGCCCATCAGAATCAGGTATGGCTTCACTTCCCAAGCGACGACCACAATAGTAGTTACTTTTACCAGAACTTGTACCGAGCGCGACTGGCACTCCAGCAGAATTAAGCAAGAAACAATCAACACAAATGTCACTGGTGCACTTTACACAGCAATATCTACCACTGCACCAAGTGGGATCAGAGGACATCATTTTCGCTGTTTTTCTTTTGCACTTGTCACAATTCCAGCCAGTCTTGTATGTACCGTCATGTCCTCCCTTTGCCCATAACACAAACTGCATTTCGTGTCCACAGGAATCGACAGGATACTTTGGTGAGGACAACAAGTCAAGATATACCTCACCACCTCCCATATAGCTGGTCCAACCTGAGCCATCACTCAAACGGGTGCGGGTAATACCTTCGTTGTTGACCAGAGTCTGACACACATCGAAGATACTTCCAGCACTGAGTGTGTGACAAACACTGCTGGAAATCTCCACTCCTTCCCGGACACGCATTTGATACTCATTTTTCACTCTGTACTTAGAGTCCGCCAGGTCTACTTCCTCCCAATGGTAGTCTGAGCGACGAATGTATCCCGATTCATCGTGCAGCATCACAGCACTAACCGACTCTCCATAAGTCACGCCCGATGGTTCCAACACTTTGATCAAAGACTTTAGAGGTATAGTCTTCTCGGCAAGGGTGTCCAATGCACTAGTAGTGTATACTTGGATAATGGAAGTTTGTATTGCCTCGTCTTCTTCCTTTGCACTCACGAAGTAGCGACGAAGAATTGTAACAGTTCTTTCATTAGGCACAACGATCTCTTCAGCTTGAATAGCGTTACCTGCATCATCACATCTGGTCAAGTACACATCAACGCCTCCACTCGCATTGTAAGTGGAATGAGTTACATATCCCCTACCATCAGCGAGCCGAAAGCGTCTATCTTGACACAAGACCTTAGTTGCTCCTCTGGACTTGGGATCTACAAACAAAGCTTCCTCCTCTACAATAACCTCTACTCTATCATCTCCAGTAAATTTTCCACATACTTTTCCACTCAAGTCTATTGTGGGGCGGATATTAAGGTGGATAGATGGATCGACAAGTTTGTAGATATGCTTGGTGCCTTCAACCGCGCTTACACCCGAGGCTACTGTAACAGGAGGTAGAAATTCCCGTAGTTGGATGGCAGCACGCTCGTAGCCCCACAACATGCCCGGGTTTTCTCCTGTTATGGCTTCAACTGCAAATACACCCTCTGAATCAATAACCACTCCGAAATCTCCTGGACGGAGTGGACCCTCAGTAGCGTTTCCTATGCCTTCGTAACCTGGGGCAAGCTCCACTTCATCACCATTTCTAATTGTCACACTCGCTGGAGGCGGGCGAGAAGGAACTGAAGATTCTATTATTAGACCCGATGATGGAAACAGTCGCGATCGATCTTTTTCGCTCAAGACTTTAGAGTTGAGAAATTGAACATAGACAGTGTCGGAAGGGACAGCTAGAGGAGGAATGTCTCCTCTACCAGGAAGGCCAGTGGTAACATGAGTATAAAATTCTTTTCCCCAATAGGCAGTCTTTGTGCTATCTCTGAAGATTCTCACCATGTCATGTACAGGGTCTATATTGGTGTCTAAATCAAAAGACACGAAGCACTTCTTCGTTTTGTTGCCAGCAAACGTCACTTTATAAAATTCATCAGAAGTGTCTGTAAATGGATGCATGGACTCAACCGTCTTAATAATTTCTCCTTCATCTTCTATGCCTTCCTCGATTTCCTTTTTCTGTCCTTCTTTCATTGACTTACTTTCCACTAAGGGCACAGACAAATAATTGACACACAAAACCGCTCCTTGTAGTAGGTCATGATACATCTCTGCTCCGGATAAATTCATACCGAGAGTTTTGGAGAATTCAAAGGTGGTGGATTTGGCTAGTCTGACCACATTGGCTGCACACGTCTGGAGAGCAATCAATGATCTTGGTATCATTTGGGATACTTTACTCCTTGCAAAGTTAAAGATTTTGGTGTGCAGAGAAATTATGTAACGAACCATTTTGGGTGGCGCATATTGAAGGAACGGAAGAACTTTACTCAAACCCTCCAGTAGATGACTGCCATGCTCGTGTTGAAACAAGACAGATCCCTCATTGACGTCAGATATGATGTCTAATAACTTGAATGCGATCACTAGAGAGGGTTTGATGTTCTCCTTGATAATGTTTCGCTTTTCCTCATCGTGTACCATAAGCTTGAGCACTTCTAGCTTATCAACATCAAGCTTCATCTCCAGCTGCTTTTCCAGAGGAGCTCCCTGTTGTAGTCTCCTTAGATCATCCAAATTGTCAGCATCCACTGGCACACCATACCTCGCACTGACCAGAGAGGCGTGTTTATCCAACGCCTTTTCGTTCACATCTTCATGACATGTATCATCTTCCGTCTTATAGCTGAGAGCATATGGAGATCCCAGCACCTTGATGCTAGCTACTTTACAGTCACATCCTCCTTGGTGATTCTTCGTCACTTCGATGCGGAGGACTCTGCCTTGTCGACAGCCTGCTGTCTTCAAGTCGTCTTCTGATGCGATGGTTGTCCACTCCTCAGCAGCTCTAAGCTCCACACCTGATCGCACAGTGCTGCCATCGATGAGGACATTAATATTCTGAGGAGAATAGCTTTCATAATCGTTGGTTAACAATACTACTTCACTGATTACACAACCATCTGGAAGGTTGACTTCAAACCAATGAGGAATGGATCCACTACTGTTCCAATAACTCGAGGTAGTCTCATTCAAGATGTTGTTTGCACTTCGAGAGGCAGAAGAAACATTTCCGATAGAAATATCCAATTTTTCTATGTTTCCACCGCCAGTGTCTCCAGTGACAGTGGCTGTAAACAACTCCAAAGCTGCTTCTGGGTTAGAGATGTTTTCAGATGCAAACCGATATGCACTCTCGAAGTACATTCTACAAAATGCGAACAAAGCCGCACAAGTAGATGGTAATGCCAAGGAGCCCTCGTGCCCATTCTTGGCTGATTTTTCAATGGCCTCGATCAATGGCGATGTGACAATTCCAACAGCTGTATCTACATCGTGGAATCCTCCCAATTTTAAAAGCAATTCAATATGCGCAAGTGTATCTACAGTTTCAACTGAATGCATTGATGGGTCTTTCAATAAGGGCACGCTCGAGGGCCAAGCTGCGAAGATTTCTGCAAGAAGGGTATACATCTTGTTGGTAACGTTGGCTTCCAGACCCTTAATTATTGACTCAGCCAATGCAGAGCGAACTACCAAAGGACATGTCTTGAAATTACCTGAGATAATATCTCCACAGAGTGCCTGTCCACAAAAGTAACACAAGTCATAATTACATTTAGAGCAGTGATAGAACTTGTACTTTTTATCGGATTGAATATCATCAGTTTCACACTTATCACAAGTGACCATATCGGCGTTATTATATTCCTTTGGCATACCTTTAGCTCTAGGCATGAAATGACCTGCTTTACATTTGGGCAGCTTGGCAGTTTTAGGTGGTTGTTTTTTCGGGTCAGATATTCGCAGTGTGTTCTGACTTTCCTCATCTGATCTGTCGAAAGGTTTGCTACAATCGATTGCTCCAGAGCGAGTGTTGAAAGCTTTCACAAGAGGAGTTGGTATGCTATTGTCGCCTCCTAAAAACTGCCCTGTGTCTGCTCCTGGCGGCTTTGTTTCTTCACTTGCTGGAGTGGTGGAAGTACCAAGCAGGTTTTTCCACATCGTCATGAGAGAGAGGAGATGACTAGTATGTATAGAATCACTAGAATCATCTGTGATATTCTCATCTTTATTTTCACCACTTGCTACTCGGCGATCAAGCATAACCTGTAGCAAAGTCATTGATTTTGCCTCGATGTCTGTCGGCGGACGCGTATTCAATGGGGAGCCCATGGCAAGATCTGACTCTGCAATGCAAGTTGCCAAAGTACTCCAGTGTCCACATACTTTTGCATACATCTTATCTAAACTCTCTGAAGGCTCAAGTTTACCTTGGTCATAGTTGTGCACAAAGGAGGAAATGACGTCTACAGCCATAGCTTTCAACAATGGATCCAAAAATGAATACACAAGGCTAGATGAGCCAGGTCGCGTTGACGAAGATGCTTTCATGCATACAATCTTCAGTAGCACCGCAAAGAATTTTTCTGGGAAAGCACTCATACATCTTGCCACTAGTTTTGGCAAACGTGTAGTATTACTGGTGTCTAATATGATACTGGACTTGTGGGCTCTGACGAGCTCCAATCCACTATCGAGGCGAGTGTGATCATCAGGAGCGATGTCATAATACTCGCCAAAGCTGCCTTCATTTGCATTGCTAAGGACTATATGCCTCTCAGGCACGCCATTTTCATGTTGCTGCAATAATACACAACTTCCAGGTGAGATACCAGTCAGCATGTCGTTTTGTCCCTTACAAAGTGACAAAAAACCAAGAAGCTTACAGAGTTTTGTATCACCATCTTGTTGGTCGCAAAAGTTCTCGATGCCTCCATCAATGATTTCATGTGCACTATCTAACAGACTTTGAACTAAACCTGTAGCTTCCTTATCCCATTCGCCATCTTCTTGGCTATCGTCAAGTAGAGAATGCAGGATGTGGAGTAGTTGTGATGCCTCAGTGAAAGCAAGAGGAGGTTGGTTCATCAGCACCCTGTTCCCCGAAGTATTCATGTATGTCTCGTGTTTACGGAATGGATTCAAATGAGCGCCTATTCTTTGCATAGCAAATTCAATAAATGACTTGCAATCAGTAATACCCATTTTCTTTATGATGGATGTTCCTTTATCGGGAGAAGAATGTGGGAGTAACAATGATACAGCTTTGGAAGACGCCAAGCGAATATTTATAGAATTCGCGCAGAAGGAGATTCTGAGTAAAGGGTCCAGTATATCATCTGCAAGTATTCGTTCAACCCCAGAACTACCCTTCTTGAAAGATTGATGAGCGATGCGGCATATGGCACCAATGATACCTATCGTCTCACTAACATCACAGCTACCGAAGGTACTGATGTTCTTTGGTCTACTCATCACGCAGAGGCCTATATCAAATTGTTTCACGGAGAGACCTCCCTTCTTCATCTCCATATCACTGGCCTCCTTCACTGTGGGAGCAGGCGGCTTGTACAATTGAAGAGCATTTGCTTCGTACCACCAAGTTCTACCAATGCTATCACCAGTAAGAGATTCGACCTTGTAGGGCTTTGCACCTCGATCGTCTACTTTTAAAACACCGATGTCTCCAGGTTTAAGTGGTCCTCCTGATGCGTCACTGAAGGCTGTGAAATTAGGAACCACCGTCAAATGACATCCAATGGCGAAACGTCCATCGTCGGTCAAGGTTACAGAAGGAGGTGTGAGTCCTGCGGGATATTCCAGTACTGGCTCTAGCAGCTCACCGTTCCAAGTGTACGTGCTTCCCCCGCTAAACTTGACCGACCACTTATTTCCCGCAGAGCTCGACTCGATAACACCTGTTTTCCCCAGAAATTCGCCCATGCGACTGACCCATCCTCCATGTGAACTTTGTAGCGATTTGGCCTCTTCTATAGATACTGCTTTTACTTGAACAGACAAACCTACTGATAGGGGAGGAGATTGGCCTTCGGCTTTCTTTGCCTCTTCCTCCTCTTTCAATCTACAAGCATTACAAATCAGCCAATCGCATGGAGCACAATAGTAAGATCCTTGTTTATATTCGTCATCGTAATTGTTATATTTCGAATCTCCAATAGTTTCAGAATTGCACACATCACAATACGCGCCGTCATAGTACTGCTTTGGGAGAGGTTGAAGCTTACATTCATGAGCAGGAGACTTGTCATAAACACTAGATGACGATTTTGGACCAGAACAATCAACTACTTTACTCACTACAATATCCTTATCTTCACGTAAAGAGACCTTCTGCCCGGCTCCTAAGCTCACACCTACCAAGTAATGATCTGGTTCAGCAGTCCCAGCAGCCAGCCCAAATTTCTTGGCTGAGTCCAAATTTTCACCTTTAACTTTCAGCTCGATGAAGCCTTTGTATGGATCAAGCAGCACCGTTATACAGTCTCCCTTTGCAAGTTTCCGAGAAGTCGTATAGTGTTTCTTACCTGTGGAGTTGCGCATATCGAAATTTTGTCCATCGAAGTAAATACCATATGAAATGGCATCCAGTCCAAACAGGATAAAATCGTCTGGTTCCTTCATAGCAATAGAAGTCTTTAATAATATACCACAAGAAAATCCAACGAAGTTAGAAATATCGTTGATAGTCACAGAAAATATTGTACAAGTAGAGTCAAGAAAAGAGAAAGCATTTCGAGGTACAGGGCTGTCTGTAGAACAACTAACACAGGCATTTTTGTTTTCAAATATCATGCGGTCATCAGATAATTTTCCTACTTGACTTGACGGCGGTATCAAAAATGGTAATTTCGAAAATTGTTCATCGTCTAAAATATGGCGAAAGATACCTACATTAGCCACTGCACATGTGGCAGCTCTCTCTTTGCTTGCATAGGCCGAGGGTTGCCCAATCACGATAGGATGTTGGCTGATATTTTGATGCTTCTCATCGCCACCTTGTCCTGGTACATGATAGACAGCTGTAATATCAGCCTTGAATCCCCAGTCAGTACCAGAGCTGTCAGAATAGAAAAACGCTTCGAACTCTGGTGCGTGTATTTCTAGGGGTGGAGTAGAATCTACGCCAGGAAATTGCCGACCTGAGTACTTATCTCTACCTATCACCT
>MDTB01046920.1_pt1 | contig 12743 bp, 10 predicted proteins | sample 811161 | NCBI WGS metagenome assembly MDTB01 (sample SAMN05326650, study PRJNA326480) | marine metagenome | isolation source: seawater | place: Mediterranean Sea | collected 2009 | reverse complement strand
TTTGTCAGGAATGCCTGAAATAGTTATTTTTGATTCATTTTTGCTATAACTTACACCACTTACAATTTCTTTTTCAATTAGTTTTTTTTCATCAAGAATTAGTGTGCCAGGATTATTAGTTATTGATGATAAAACTTGTAAAACTAAATTATTTTTCATTGCTAATTCTACAGATCGAGTATGTAAAACCTTTGCGCCAGTTGATGACATTTCTAGCATTTCCTCAAAGGCTAATTTAGATATTTTTTTTGCTTTTGGAACAATATTGGGGTCAGCACTATAAACACCTTCAACATCAGTATAAATATCACATCTATCAGCTGATACGGCTGATGCAATTGCTACTGCAGTAGTATCAGATCCTCCTCTTCCAAGAGAAGTAATATGACCATCAAGGTTAACTCCTTGAAATCCAGCTATAACAATTACATCATAATCTATGAAAAATTTATTTATTCTACTTTTGTTAATATTTAGAATTTTAGCTTTTTGATAATAATTATCAGTTATAATTGGGATTTGCCATCCAAGTAATGGGATTGATTTAATTTTTTTCTTTTTCAAAATTGCTGATAAAATTGCTATTGTTACGTTTTCTCCAGATGTTAGTAGCAGATCGTTCTCAATTTTTTCACTGGAGTCTATCTCATCTATATAATTTTGCATTTGATTGGTTACTCCTGCCATGGCAGATAAAACAACAATTAATTTATTATTTAAGGATTCTTTTTTGACAAGATTGGCAACATTATTAATTTTATGAATATCACCTACAGATGTCCCACCAAATTTCATTACTATAAGACTCATTGACTTAAACCATTATTATATTAATTCTGCTAATATAATTATTAGCTTAAAAAACAAGAAATTTGATGAAAAGAAAATTAATTAATAAAGAATATGAATTATTTAATAATCTGTCAGATGAGTGGTGGGATGAAAATGGAGAATTTAGAGTTCTTCATGAAATCAGGCCAATAAGAGTAAAATATATTTTGGATCAAACAATTAATAAAAATATTGAAAATTTAGAAATTCTAGACCTAGGCTGTGGTGGAGGATTAGTAAGTGAGTCATTATCAAGATTAGGCGCCAATGTTACAGGAATAGATTTTGTTAAAAATAATATAGAAGTTGCAAAACTACACGCAGCTAAGAAAAAACTAAAAATTAACTACAGAAATGCTAATATCGAAAAATTAAAAATTAATAATAAATATGATATTATTATAATGTACGAAATTTTAGAGCACTTAGATGCTTGGCAATCGTTACTTACAAATATAACTAAAAATCTCAAAAATAATGGAGTTATAATAATATCTACAATAAATAGAAATCTGCTTTCTAAATTAATGGCAATATATGTGGCTGAAAATGTACTAAGATGGATTCCAAAAGGTACACACAACTATAGTAAATTGATCAAACCTGAGGAAATAATTAATTGTTTGGAGAAAAGTAATTTAAAACTTAAAAATATAAAGGGATTAGTATTTAACCCAATTGAAAGAAAATGGAAATTTTCAAATAATACAAAAATAAATTATTTTTGCAGCTTTAGTTTTGTCAATTAGTTTTCTTAGAAGAAAAAGGTAATGGCAAAACATCTATTTCTTCATCAATTAGTTCTTTAGTTTGTTCTATAGTTGCTTCTCCATAAATTGATCTTTCTATTGCTTCACCATATTTTATTTTTTTTGCTTCTTCTGTAAATTTATCTCCAACATAATCAAAATTTTTTTCAACCATTTTCTTTAGTTTAGAAATGTTAGATGCAACAGTTCTTTTCTTTTTAATGTTTTTTGAATTACTTTTTTTGTTAAGATTAGGGGTCATTAAACCTTTATCTATGTTACTACTATCGCATGTTGGACAGTTGATTAAATTTTTTTTCTTTTGTTTATCATACGCATTTGAATTTTCAAACCAGCCTTCAAATTCATATTCACAATCTAAACATTTTATATTAAAAATTATCATTTGATTTATATTGTACTTACTTCTTGATTTTCAATATTTAATTTTTTATCTACTAAATTTAATTCTAAAACTATGCTGTTTTTAGTATATTTAATAGAACATTTAGAGTGCTCAGAAAGAATTATTCCAGTCATAGGAATACACTTATAACTAAAAGATTTTTTTGTTTGAGTGTTTTCAATATCAATTTTTAGAACTTCATTTAAAGAAAGAATAAGTTGGTTGTCTTTAATAATAGGATTTAAATTTATAAAAGGTGATTTAAATGATATTAACTTAAAATTAATTTTCCTTGATTGATCTTCAATATTAAATTCTTCCTTCTGATCGACAATAGTTTCAGAATTAAGATTAATATTATTTTTTAAATTATCAATTATTTTATACTTCAATATTTCCAGCAAAACTGGTCCATTTATTTTTTCATTTATATTAGATAATTGTTCTTTTATTATTTCATTTATCTGTTTAGATAGATTTATCATAAGATTACATTACACTCAAAAAAAAAATGATAAATACAAAATATTTACAATTAATACGTTCATATCGTAAATTGGATGTAAATAATTTTATTTATGATGTTTTAGCAAAAAGAATTATAGATTCCCTAGACTTATTAAGTATTGAAATTGATCAAGCACTAGAAATAGGTATAAACGATAACATAGTATACAATTATCTAAATAATAAATTTATAAATTCAAATATTGATAGAGCTGATGTTTGTCTATCTAAAAATAATATTAATGAGAATTCTAATTTCTATAAAATTCAAATTGATAATTTAGATTTTAAAAGTAATTATTACAAACTCATATACAGTAATTTGTTTTTACATTTAACAAACAGTTTTGAAAAAAGTTTGGGAAATATTTTTAGTAGCCTATGTTCTAATGGATTATTTATTGCAGTTATACCAAGTAAAAACAGTATGTTCCAACTTTTAAATTCAATGTATGAAACAGATTTATATTTTTATAATGGAGCTTTTCAGCGATTTAATCCAACACTCGAGATAGATAGTATATTACCTATTTTAAAAGGTATTAATTTTGATACTCCAAGTATACATACAGATACAGTAACAATTAATTATAAAGTTTTTAGTAAATTACTAAGAGATGTTAGAGATATGAAGCTTTCCTATTCCTATAATGATAAAAAACAAAATTTTGAAAATAAAAATTATTTTAGAAAATTAGAAGATATTTATAAAAAAAAATATTTTAATAATAATTATATTTTAGAAATAAAAGTTAACATTGTCTCAGCATGGAAAAAATAATTTCAAGATCGATAATCAGAATTTATTCTGATGTATTCATGTGTTAAATCATTTCCATAGACCGTATGATTTATTTTTCCATTATTTAAAACAACTGAAATTTCTATAATATTATTTTTCATAAATCGATTTAATTTCATTAAATTAATTTTTTTATTGATTGATCCATTATGACAAACTAAATTTTTACCAAAGAAGATTGTTATTTTATCTTGATCAATCTTTTCTTGAGATTTTCCAATAGCTGCTATTATTCTTCCCCAATTTGCATCTTCTCCTGAAATAGCAGTTTTTACTAAAGGAGAATTAACAATTGAAAGGCCAATTTTTAATGCTTGTTTTTTTGATCTACTTTTGTAAATATTAAGTTTAATAAGTTTTGATATCCCCTCTCCGTCTTTAACAACTTGAATTGAGAGATCTTTCATTATTTCAAATACTTTTTTGTTTAATATTTGATAGTTATTATCATTAAAGTTTATTTTTTTAATCCCTAGTGAAAATAAAGCCAGTGTATCGCTTGTAGATGTATCGCCATCAGTGGAAATTGAATTAAATGTATCATCTACATTTTCTCTTAATAATTTTGTTAATAATTTTTTTGATAATTTAGCTTCAATAAAAATATAAGCTAACATTGTGCCCATTTTTGGGTTTATCATTCCAGATCCTTTTGCAATTCCATAAATTTTAAAAGTAGTGTCTTTAATTTTAATTATTTTTATTGAAATTTTTGGATAAGTATCAGTAGTCATAATAGATTTTGCAGCATCAAGAATATTTCCGTATGATTTTTTCTTAATGTTTGATACTTGATTTATAATTATATTTGGATCAAATGTTTCTCCAATTACACCAGTCGATGAAACAAAAATTTCATTTTTCTTACAACCAATTTGCTTACTGATAAAATCAGCATATTTATTAATAATTTTAATTCCTGTTCTACCTGTATGGGCATTTGCATTACCTGAATTGACAATTAGCACCTTAACATTTCCCTTATTATATTTTTTATCCCATAAAATTGCAGCAGATGGCGTTGAAGTTTTTGAATAAACAGAACTTAAATTTATAGTTTTTTCAAAGACTATTAAAAGAAGATCATCCAGACTTTTTTTAAAACCTGCATGAAATGTATAAATCTTAAATCCATTTGGTATTAATTTTGAGTATTTTTTTGGACTAAAAATTGATTTATTATTTAAATACAATCTTTCGTTGCTACTTAAGCTTAAATCCTTTGTAGAAGATTCCTTCTTCATATGCTAACAGCCGTTTAGCATATTATGATTGATATTGTTAATAAACTTTTTAGTGCCTTAGGATCAAATACTCTTAAAAAATACAATAATTTTGTTAACCAAGTAAATAAAATTGAGAGTACTTTAAAGGGTTTGAGTGATCAAAAACTAAAAGAAAAAACATCCTTTTTTAGAAATAAATTAAATGAAAAAATTAATATAGATGAAATTCTCCCAGAAATATTTGCAGTCGTAAGAGAGGCTGCAAAAAGAACAGTCAATATGAGGCATTTTGATGTTCAATTAATAGGAGGAAAAGTTCTACATGAAGGCAAAATTGCAGAAATGAAAACAGGTGAGGGTAAAACTTTAGTTGCAACACTAGCAGCGTATGCAAACGCATTGGATAATAAATCTGTGCATATTGTGACTGTTAATGATTATTTAGCAAAGAGAGACTCTGAGTGGATGGGTAAAATTTATTCTTTCCTCGGATTATCTGTTGGATGCGTTACCTCAGAGACACAACATCAACTAAGACCAGAGCAGTATAATTGTGATGTTGTATACGCTACTAATAATGAAATAGGTTTCGATTACCTTAGAGATAATCTAAAAAATGATTATGAAGCACTATGTTTTAAAAAAGAAGCTTTTGCAATTGTAGATGAGGTAGATAGTATACTTATTGATGAAGCAAGAACACCTCTAGTTATTTCTGCAGAAGCGAATACAGATATTAATATTTATCCAAAAATAAATAAAATCGTAAACTTTTTTAAAAATGAGGATTATGAAATTAATGAAGAGAGTAAAAATGTTTTATTATCTACAAAGGGTATGGACTTAGCCGAAACATTATTAAAAGATAATAATATAATTTCAAAAGGAACACTTCAGGATTTAGAAAATATAACTTTAAACCACAACATAATTCAAGCACTAAGAGCGCAAAAAATTTTTACAAAAGATAAAGATTATATTATCAAAAATAACCAAATAGTGATTATTGACGATCTTACTGGAAGACCTATGGAGGGAAGAAGGTATGGCGATGGATTGCATCAAGCTATAGAGGCCAAAGAAGGTTTGAGCATTCAAAAAGAAAATCAAACCATTGCATCTATAACATATCAAAATTTTTTCAGAGGATACTATAAATTGAGTGGCATGACTGGAACAGCGTTGACTGAGGCTAAAGAATTTGAGGGTATTTATAACCTAGAAGTTGTTGATATTCCTCCTAATATGAAAGTTAACAGAACTGATCAAAATGATCAAATATACATGACTAAAAAAGAAAAGTATGATGCTGTGATAAATCTAACTAAGATAAGAAATAAAAACAATCAACCAATTTTAATTGGCACAACTTCAGTAGAAAATTCAGAAATTATTTCAGAGCTTTTAAAAAAAGAAAATATAAATCATAAAATTTTGAATGCTAAAAATCATAAAATGGAGGCAGAAATTATTCTTCAAGCTGGAATACCTGGCAACGTAACAATTTCAACAAATATGGCCGGGAGAGGAACAGATATTAAGCTAGGAAATGAAAGTGCTGAGTTAAAAAAGGAAGCAATAAATTCAGGTGGACTTTTAGTAATAGGAACTGAAAGACATGAAAGTAGAAGAATTGATAATCAGCTTAGAGGAAGATCTGGTCGTCAAGGCGACATAGGAGAAAGTATCTTTTTTTTATCACTTGAAGATGACTTGATGCGAATTTTTGGCTCTAAAACACTTGAAAGCGTCCTTAGCAAAATTGGCTTAAAAGAAGGTGAAGTAATTACACATTCTATGATTTCTAAGTCTCTTGAAAGAGCTCAACAAAAAGTTGAGTCTCATAATTATGATATGAGAAAGCAAATTTTAAAGTTTGATGATATTTTAAATGATCAAAGACAAATTATTTATCAAAATAGAAAAGAAATATTAACTACAATAGATCAATCAAAAATTATTTTAGAAATGATTGATGACTTTATTGATAAACTTGTTTTAAATTGTATTCCAGCAAAAAAATATAGCTCCGATTGGAATAGTGACCTTATGTTAGAAAAATGTAAAGAAATTTTTGACCTATCTCTTCCTGTTAAAGATTGGTTTAATGAGGAAGGTGTTGATGAGGATGAAATTAAAAAAAGACTATCTTATGAAGTTCAGCAAAAATATGATGAAAAAAAATACAAATATTCTCAAGAATTGTTAAAATTTGCTCAAAAAAGAGTTATGCTCTTCCAAATTGATAGAGATTGGAGAGATCATCTTGCTGCAATGGATACATTAAGGGGAAGTGTCAATTTGAGAGCCATGGGAGGGAAAGATCCATTCTATGAATACAAAAGAGAGTCTTTTGATTATTTTGATGAAATGTTATCCAATCAAAATGAAAAAGTATTAAAGACTTTTTTTAGTATTGAATTAGTAAGCAATAATCAAAAAACTCAGGATACTAATCAAAAAGATACAGATAGCACTAGAAGAATAATATCAAAAAAAATTGGTAGAAATGAACCATGTCCATGTGGCTCAGGTAAAAAATATAAACAATGTCATGGAAGTTAAATAGTTGAAGTAATATTTAGATATTTATTTTTTCTTAACTCAATTAATTCTTTGATTGATATTTTTTGTAAATCTTCAATATTTTCAAATATAAATTTTTTTACTATTTCAGCTTGAGAGTCGGGATTACGATGAGCACCACCTGGTAACTCAGGTATTATTTCATCTATTATCTTATATTTTTTACAATCTCTTGAAGTTAATTTTAGGGTTTTAGCAGCTTCTTGAGAATAATTAGTGCTTCTCCACAATATTGATGCGCAACCTTCTGGAGATATAACAGAATAAGTTGAATGCTCCAACATTAAAACTTTATCAGATGTAGCTATGCCAATTGCACCCCCTGACCCACCTTCGCCAATTATTATTGATACTGTTGGGGTTTTTACCTTTAAAAAAGATAAAATTGAGGAAGCAATAGACTCTGATTGTCCTCTTTCTTCTGCGTCTTTACCTGGGAATGCTCCAGCAGTATCAACAAAAGTTATAATTGGTAATTTAAATTTTTCTGCAAGTTGAACTAATCTTTGGGACTTTCTGTATCCCTCTGGTTTAGCCATCCCAAAATTATGTTTTATTCTAGTCTCCATTGTATTTCCTTTTTCAGTACCAATAAAAACAATAGACTGATTATTTAATTTTGCAAAACCTCCGATTATTGCATTATCGTCTGCATATTTTTTATCTCCATGAAGGAAAACCAAATCTTCAAATATTTTTTCTATGTAGTGAATAGTATGTGGTCTGTCATTATGCCTGGAAACTTGAACTTTCTGCCAAGGGTCTAAATTAGAGTAAATTTTTTCAAATTTTTTTATTTTTTCAGAATTAAGTTTTTCAATTTTTGATACATTTGTAACTTTATCTTTATTTAAATCATTTATATATTCGTCAATTTTTTCAATATCTTTTTCAAATTCAAAATAATTAATCATTATAATAAATTATAATCTTCGAATATTTCTATGATAATATTTTTTAAAATAATATCATTTTTATAACTTAAAAATCCTTTTAATATTAATTTTAAGTGGCTTGGATGTATCTGTCTCCAGTTCATATTATTTAAAGATATAATTGAATAAATTAAAAACTTATTATGTTCCGAATTTACGATTGCATTTTGTAGGCTTTCAGAAATAAATAATGAAGCACTTAATCTTTTATCATAAATATTTTCGAAATCTTTTTGGAGAGTTTGGGTTTTGGTTGAGTCAAAAATTGAATACAAAATAAAAAATAATTCCTCACTATTTTTGCTGCTAAACTTTATAAGATTTTCATAATTTGTACTGATAATGTTTATAATTTCATTTACATCATTTGTAGAATGAATATTAATTAAAAATTTAACTAAAGTACTTTGATCATCAATACCTTTTACATCTTCATAAAGGTTTATCCAATTATTAGCTTTATCTAAGTTCTTATTATTTATATAAGACATGGCTATAAGAGGACCATGCTCTAAAAAATCTGACTTAATTTCAATTGAATCAACAATTTTATTGGAGAGTGAGTAAGCTATGTTTTCTAGATTATTATCTTTAGCAAAATTCCAAAAATGAATTAATGCATCTAATCTTTCAGAAGGAAAAATTTGGATATTTACAAACTGAAAATGATAAGCCATTAAAAGTTCTTTGCTTTCTGATAATTTATTTTTTGTTTCTTCAGGATTATTGAGCTGATCAGAGTCAAAATCTACAGATTGATATAAGGCCGCAAGACTTTCTATTGATATATATCCATTAATAAAACTTTTATTTGCCGCTTTCAATCTTAGGTTAATTGGTGTTGATTTATTGAGAATTATTGGAATTGCAAGGTTAAGTGGATCTAATTTTAAAAATTCTTCATTTAGAGGAATTTCTGCAATTCTTGCCATTGCGCTATATAAAAATATTAAATCTGAATTAAAATCTGTTAAAGATAAATTTTGTTTATAAATTTCTGTATCTTTTTCATTAACTAATATTGAAAAAAGTTGTTGAAAGTTTTGATCAACTATTTCTTCGGTCTCTAACATTATTGAGTTTAACAGTTCTGCTTCAGAAAATTTATTTTCAAGAATTAAGCAAAAGATCTCAACCTTATCTATAAAATTGTTTTGTAAGTTTAAATCTATGCTTAACTCATTTTTAAAATTACAAGTATCTTCTAATTGAGATGTCGATAATAAATAGTTAATTTCTAAAAAATTATAGAAATTCAAATTTTGATCATTTTGTTTAATCCTAGATTTTATTAATGAATAAGATTTTGAAATAAATCCAATTTGATAAAAATAATCAACTATCGAATAAAATATGTGTTCACTATCACTGTTATCATAATCTAAATTTAAATTTGTTAGATAATTGTTTAATTCATCTTGCAAAGTTTGTGATTTAATATTTTTAGCATTGTTTAAGATTTGACTTACTTGATGTTGTTGGATTTCAAGTAAAAAATTTTTTTTATCTTCTATATTAGCTAATTCTAAAGTATCAACTTGATCAGAAATATTTTGATCTAAATTATCTTCATTTAGTTGTTTTGATGTATGATCTACAGTATTTTCATCTTCAATTTTTAATTGTTCATTTGATAGGTCTAAAACCATTTGATCTAAGCTTTTATTTTCATGAATTTCAATAACTTCTATTTCATTTGCATAAACAGCAAAAGGTATAATTAAAAACAATATTAAGATTTTCATTTTAAAATTAAAGAATAACTCTCTGAAACAATTGTTGATGGAACGGGAATGTCTATATAATAAAGTCCTAGGCAAAAAACTGCAACTATTGTTATAAAAAGGTATAAAAAGTATTTGTTTTTCATATAATAATTTAAAAAAAAGATTAATATAGGAATTTATAATTTTTTTAAGTTATTTCTTATTGCTATATAACTTTGTCAATAATAAGAAATATCGAATATAATGTTAAATTTCAGAAAAAAAATGATAAAAAATGTATGTTTAGTTGGACTAATGGGTTCAGGAAAATCAGTAATTGGCAGAGATTTAAGTCAGATTTTAAATTTAAATTTTTTTGATACAGATTATGAAATTGAAAGAGAAGTTGGTTTTAGCATTAATAATATTTTTAAAAAATATGGTGAGAGTTTTTTTAGGCAGATTGAAGAAAAAGTATGTCTACAGGTACTCGAAAGTGAAGATTGTATAATATCTTTAGGAGGAGGAAGTGTTTTAAATAAAAATATAAGATCTAGTATAAAACACAACTCGGTTTCCATTTTTTTGAGAGCTGACATTGATATAATTTTAAAAAGACTCAAAAATTCTAATAAAAGACCTTTGTTAAATGATAAAGATAAAAAAAAAGTACTTGTAGATTTATATAATGAAAGAATTGAATATTATAACAATAGTGATTTAATAATTAATAATATTCATGATAAAAAACAAATAGTTAAAAAAATACAATCTGAATTAAATAAATATGATTAAGAAAATTAAATTTAATAATAATTCTGCAAATACTAAAATTATAATAAAAAATAATTTCACTTCAAAATATTTAAATTCATTATTAGGTAGTAAAAGAAAAGTTTTTTGTGTTGTAGATATTAAAGTAAAAAAATTAATTAAAATTTTTCCAAAAAAACATTTAAATTTTATTTATTTAAAGTGTGGTGAAAATATCAAAAATATTCATAATTATGAAAAAGTTTATGAAAAATTATTATCAAAAAATATAGATAGAAGCTCGATTTTAGTTTGTATAGGGGGGGGAACTCTTGGTGACTTATGTGGCTTCATTGCAAGTACAATATTAAGAGGAATTGAATATAAATTAATACCAACAACTTTACTTTCACAAGTTGATAGTTCTATTGGTGGGAAAAATGGTATAAACTCAAAATATGGTAAAAATTTTATTGGCACATTTTATCATCCTAACGAAGTATTAATTGATATTAATTTTTTAAAAAAATTGCCAAAGAGGGAGCTTAAATCAGGGTACTCTGAAATTGTTAAACATGCATTAATTAAAGATTTAAAATTTTTTAAATGGCTTGATACGAATTACTTACAAATTTTAGCTTTAAAAACTGAGGTATTAGAAAAGGCTATTCTAAAATCTATAATGATTAAATTATGGTATGTAAATAAAGATACCAAAGAAAAATTAATTAATAAAAATTCTAGAGCAATTTTAAATTTTGGTCACACAATTGGTCATTCTCTAGAAAATTTTTATAATTATAGTAAAAATTTGAATCACGGAGAAGCAATTTCAATAGGAATGGTGGTTGAAGCTAAAATTTCAAATAAGCTGGGGTATCTTTCAGATCAAAATCTTAACTTAATCTTAAAACATTTTAAAAAAACTCAATTGAAGATATCTGACAAAAATATAAAAAATAGAAAGTTGATTGCAATTATACAAAAAGATAAAAAAAATATATATGGTAAAATAAATATAATTTTATTGAGAAGTATTGGTAAATCTTTTTTTGCAAGAAATTTAAAAGTTGATATGATAGATAAAATTATTCAAAATATTTAAATTGTGACATCACTAATTTTATTAATTTTATTAGTTATATTAATCTTTCTATCTGGTTTTTTATCAGGATCTGAAACTGCTATTACTGCAACTTCAAAGGCAAGGATAATATACAAAATTAAGCAAGGAAATAAAAAAGCGGAGTATGTTTTAAAAATTCTAAATCAGAAAGACAATGTTATTTCTTCTCTACTTTTATCAAATAATTTAGTGAATATTTTAGCATCATCTTTAGCAACAGTTTTTTTCTATGATATCTTTGGGGTTAAAGGGATTTTTTATTCCACACTTATTATGACAATAGTAATTGTTATTTTTGCAGAAGTTTTACCCAAAACTTATGCAATAAATAAACCTACAAGAACGGCATTACAAATTTCTCCAATAATTTATTATTTGAATAAAATACTATTTTTCATAGTATTTGTTATTAATAAATTTGTAAAATTATTATTTAGATTTAAGGATAATGATAAAAAAATCAATGATCAACAGTCGGAAGAAGAACTAAAGGGTGTAATTGATTTATATAAAACCTCAAATCCAGATTATGAGCAAGAAAAAGAAATGCTTCAAAGTATTTTGCAATTAAATGATATTACAGTACAGGAAATTTTTACACATAGAAAAAATATTTTTTCTATAGATAGCTCTCTAGAAACTAACCAAATAATTGAAATTATAAATAAATCAAGATTTACTAGAATACCTTTTTGGAGAAATAATCCAGAAAATATAATAGGTGTATTAAATGTCAGAGCTTTGAGTATAGATTTAGATAATCATGAAAAATCTAGAAAAATTATTTTTGATAAAATAACAAAACCTTGGTTTATACCTGACACAACTAATTTGCTTGAACAACTTGTAGAATTTAGAAAAAGAAAAGAACATCTAGCATTTGTAGTAGATGAATACGGTGAACTACTAGGACTAATTACTTTAGAAGATATTATTGAAGAAATAGTTGGAGAAATTGTTGATGAAATTGACATACCCGAAAATGATTTTAAAATTAATAATTATGGAAAAATAATTGTTAGTGGAGAAAAAAATATAAGAGATCTATTTAAAAATTTTGATCTCGAACCTCCAGAATGTAAATCATCAACAATAGCTGGTTATTTATTAGAAATT
>MDTB01039961.1_pt1 | contig 12743 bp, 15 predicted proteins | sample 811161 | NCBI WGS metagenome assembly MDTB01 (sample SAMN05326650, study PRJNA326480) | marine metagenome | isolation source: seawater | place: Mediterranean Sea | collected 2009 | reverse complement strand
GTTGACTGGTAAAATAAGTTGTTTATCTACTTCCTGCAGATAATTGACATTTTTTGCCTCTTTGTTATAAATTTCATCATAGGGAGTAGACAACTTACTGTAAAAAGATACGTCTGTATTTAAATACTCGTATTCCCATAACCATTGGTATCCTGTAATTTTAATATGTATTTCCGAATCACTGTGGTCATACATTTTTATAAGTGTTTTTGTGGCTGGTACAGCCATGCCAATAAGGATCGCGAAAGGTACAATAGTCCATAGAAATTCAAGTTTTGTGCTTTCATGAAAAGTAGCTGGTGTAACACCTTTGGATTTTCTATGCATTAATATTGACCAAAACATTGCACCAAAAACTATGACTCCTATTACAACGCATATCCACAAAATTAACATATGAAGACTAAAAACTTCCTGACTTAAATCAGTTACTCCTTTAGTCATATTTAAATCTAGCCAACCTGCGTTGGCTATACTGAAGGTGAAAAATAACGCTATAAGCAAAATTGCATTTTTAATCAAAAACATTTTATACCTACTCCTTGTATATTAGTACTACACATTTCTTTTTAGCATGTTTGCTAATTTTATTCTTTCGTCATCAGTTAACAGAGCCCCGATTTCCATCTCTCTACCGGCAGATCTAAGAAGTAATTTGTGCGGATAACCATTAATGCGAGGTTTATCTAAAACAAATTGCGCCCAATATTTATTACAGTCAAATACTTTCTTACTTCTCATATTAATCAAAGCCACTGAAACCTTTTTTTCATCAATTTTTACAATTTCACATTGAGAATTTTTTACATAACAATATGTAAGTGCCGATCCTAGTAAAAGCATTTCTAAACCAGCAAATGGAAGTATCATCCACATACCGACCATTGCAAATGAAATAGCTATTATGAAAGAAACAAAAAAAAGCATAAAAAAGAATATCTTATTACCTCTCCAGGATAATGAGCTATTTGGCCTTATAATAAACTCTTTAAAATCTCCTTCTGTGTACTGAATCATATTGTTAAATAACCTTTAAATTCGATGGCGTCAGTATACTAAATTAGGCTTTAATAATATAGTGTACAAAACAAATAATTTGGTAATTTATCCACTTATTTAGTGTACTCAATAATATTATCCATCCTTTTCCAAGCTGAGCCATATATTACTTCGTAAGTTGCTGGCAAGTGTCCTAATTTCGATCTAAATTTTTCATATTCTTGATACATCGCACTCATTTTTTGACTACTGTACAAAGGTATTTTTTCAGCATCGTCATAAAAAACTTTCGATCCAACATTCTTCAAGTCTTTTTGAAGCTGAGCTACTTCATTATACTGTATAACAATTTTTTCAACATCTAAAACCGAATCCATAAAATTTAAGATTTGCATCAAGTCACCAATATCATGCATATCATAAAAATCATTTACATGCTTTTGATCATCAATTTGTGCCCAAGCCGACCTTAATTCAATTAAAGTATCTGGTCCGTAGGTTGAAAATAAAAATAGCCCTCCAGGTTTTAAAATTCTATAAATCTCCTTAAAAGAATTTTGTATATCAATTTCCCAATGTAAGGCGGAAGAAGAAAATACAAAATCAAAAGTATTATTTTCAAAAGGTATATTTTTAAAATTTGCACAAACAGGTAGGATATTATTATTTTTAAGAATATTAAAGTTTAGAGATTCTGAGGAATGATCCATCATAAAAAATTCAGCTTTAGGATATATTTCAATTAAACTTTTTGTACTTAATCCTCCCCCCGAGCCAATATCAATAACTCTTCTTGGAATTAAATTAATAAATGTTAATCTTTCTATCAATCTATTTATAATTTCTTTCTGAACAACAGCAGAATTTATGTATTTTTCTGAAATAGATTTTCCAATTTTCTTCATATATGTTGACGCAAAATCTTAATGAAATCTTTAGGATTAGTTATAAAAGGTATATGCGATGAACCAGACAAAATAATTGTTTTAGACTTCGGCTCCAAACCTTTAATGAATTTTTCCACAGCCAGAGGTGCAATTAAATCTTTATCGCCATATATATATAAATTTTCAATATTCTTATCTTTACAAAAATCTATATAATTTGATTTTTCTAAAATTTCAAGTGCCAACATCAAATTTTTTTGTTTAATTTTATTAGTTGTATTAATGTAAGGAATAATTTCCTTATATACAAATGTTTTATTTTTAAGATCTCCAATTATTAATAAATAAAAATTCTTCAAAGTCTTTAATAAATTTTTATTTAGGTTAATTTTAAGTTCATCAATAGTGCTTTGATCGAAGCCAAATTTCCATTCAGCAGACTTCACAAATTTTGGCATATATGCTACATAAACCATTTTTATAGAGTTTTCGATATCTAAAGCTTCAATTTCTTTTGCCAAATGACAACCTAATGACCATGAAATAACTAGATCAATACCTTCATTCTCTCTCAAAACTTTTGATGCAGCTTCTTTTAGGTCGCCTTTAGTGGCTTGAAGGTAACTATATAAATCTAAAAAAATACAATTTTCAAGTGGCATAAAGGACCTTGCAAATTTCTCCCAGATTTTATGATTAAAACCCCAACCATGTATGAATAGTATTTTTTTATATTTTTCTTTAATTTTATCTCTATAATTGGTCATATTAAGTTAAAAACATTATAAATTTTCAGGGGACAAAGTGGATAATATTTTTATTTCTCTTATTCTACTAGTAATTCTTAGCTATATCATTGGTTCTATAAATAGCTCTATAATTTTTTCTAGGATTTTCAAAATGCAAGATCCAAGAAATTATGGTTCAAAAAATCCAGGAGCTACAAATATTCTTAGAACAGGAAATAAAATACTAGCTGCAATAATACTTTTGATTGATATTTTAAAAGGCCTTGTTCCAACTTTAATAGCTTACTATATTTTAGAAAATATTTTTTATACACAAATTATAGGCGTAATTGCAGTAATTGGCCATATATTGCCAATATTTTACCGATTTAAAGGGGGCAAAGGAGTTGCTACAGCATTAGGCGCAGTACTAGGCTTTGATGTTATTTTAGGGTTGATTTGTCTGTTCACGTGGCTAATAGCAGCATTCCTATTTAGGTACTCAGCTTTATCTGCTATAGTCACATTTACTTTTTTACCTATTTACGCATGGTTAAGTTATGAAAACATAGTAACAACTTCTATATATTTAGCTTTATCAATTATAGTAATATACAAGCATAAAACGAATATTAAAAACCTTATAAATAACGAAGAAACAAAGATTGGCAAAAATAATAAACAATAATAGAAAAAATATGGCAAATGCTATAAGAGCTTTGTCGATTGATGCTATTGACAAAGCAAAGTCGGGGCATCCTGGAATGCCTCTCGGGATGGCTGATATAGCACAAGTGCTTTGGAATGATTTTTTAAAACATAATCCAAAAAATCCCGATTGGATTAATCGAGATAGGTTTGTGCTATCAAATGGTCATGGTTCTATGCTGCTATATAGCCTTTTGCATTTAACAGGTTATGATTTAAGTTTAGATGAAATTAAAAATTTTAGACAGCTTCACTCAAAAACTCCGGGCCACCCTGAGGCGCATCTTACTGAAGGGGTAGAAACAACAACAGGTCCACTTGGGCAAGGACTTGCAAATGCTGTCGGTATGGCAATCGCTGAAAAAACATTAGCATCCAAATATAACAAGCCTGATTCAAAAATAATTGACCACAATACCTATGTGTTTACTGGAGACGGATGTTTGATGGAGGGAATTTCACACGAAGTTTGCTCATTAGCTGGAACTTTAAAACTTAATAAATTGATAGTTTTCTACGACGACAATGGTATATCTATCGATGGAGAAGTTAGTGGTTGGTTTACTGATGACACTGTTAAGAGATTTGAATCATACAATTGGAACGTAGTAAAAAATGTGGATGGACACTCTCCAGAAGAAGTTGAAAAGGCAATCGAAAATGCTTTGAAATCTAAAGATAAACCTACTTTAATTTGCTGCAAAACAAAAATTGGATTCGGCTCTCCAAACAAAGAGGGTAAAGAAAGTTCACACGGTGCACCATTAGGTAATGACGAAACGAACTTAACAAAAAAGAATATCGGGTGGGACTTCGGTCCTTTTGAAATACCAAAGAGTATTTATGATGTTTGGAATGGTTCAGAAAAAGGCTTTCAACTTGAGAATGATTGGAATAAGGAATTTGAAAATTATACAAATAAATACCCTGCCGAAGCAAAAGAATTAACAAGAAGGATTTCTTCTAATTTACCAGAGGAATGGTTAGAAAAATCACAAGCGTTCATAAAATCATGTAATGAAAAAGAAGAAATTATAGCAACTAGGAAAGCATCGCAAAATTGTATAGAGGCGTATGCAGAAATTTTACCAGAAATGATTGGTGGGTCAGCAGACCTTGGTGCTTCTAATCTAACTTTATGGTCAGGCTCAAAAGAAATTAAAGAATTTACAAATGGTAACTACATAAATTATGGAGTTAGAGAATTTGGAATGTCAGCAATAATGAATGGTTTAAGTGCTCATGGTGGATTTATTCCTTATGGAGGAACTTTCTTAACTTTTTCAGATTATTCAAAAAATGCTATAAGAATGAGTGCGATAATGAAACTTAAAAATATTTATGTTTTCACACATGATTCAATTGGTCTTGGTGAAGATGGTCCTACTCATCAAGCTATTGAACAGATAAATAGTTTGAGAGACATACCAAATAATACTGTTATAAGACCATGCGATACTTTAGAAACTGCTTTTGCTTGGAAATATGCAATAGAAAATAATTCTGGGCCGACTTGTTTAATATTGTCGAGACAAAGCTGTGAATTTCAAAAAAGAAGTGGAGAGCAAATTGCTCTAATAAATAAAGGAGCATATATATTAAAAGACACAAAAAAATTAGATATTATTTTCATTGCTACTGGAAGTGAAGTAAATATAGCAATGATCTCAGCGAAAAAGTTAGAAGAAAAAGGTATCGGGGTAAGAGTCATATCTATGCTTTCAAATGAAATTTTTGACAATCAGGATTATGATTACAAAGAAGCGATTCTTCCCTCTCAAATAGATAAAAGAATATCAATAGAAGCAGGGTCAACTTCTTCTTGGTATAAGTATTTAGGTATAAATGGAAAAGCTATTGGAATAAATTGTTTTGGTGAATCTGCTCCTGGTGGAAAACTTTTAGAATATTTTGGTTTTACATCACAGGCTATTATTACCCACGCAGAAATAATGCTTCAAAAAAAGTAAATATAGGATATAAAAAATGACAATAAATATTGGAATAAATGGATATGGTAGAATTGGAAGAAATATTCTTCGAGCACTTTATGAATCTAAAAATTATAATAATTTAAAAATAGTTGCCATTAATGATGTTGGAGATAACTCGGTGAGTGCTCACCTAACAACATATGATTCAGCGCATGGAAAATTTAATAAAGAAGTAAAAGCTGATGAAAATTTTATGTACGTGGATAATGATAAAATTAATATCACGTCTGAGAGAGATCCAAGTAAAATTATTTGGTCCAAATATAATGTAGATGTCGTTTTTGAATGCACAGGAAAATTTAATTCAAAGGAAGAAGCTGAGGTTCATATAAAAAATGGTGCAAAAAAAGTAATAATATCTGCTCCAGGAAAAAATGTTGATGCTACTGTAGTTTTTGGTGTGAACGAAAATATTTTATCTAAAAAACATACGATAATTTCTAACGCCTCCTGTACAACAAACTGCATAGCTCCTGTCATAAAAGTTTTAAATGATAAAATTGGAGTTGATCATGGATTGATAACAACTATTCATTCATTTACCAATGACCAAAGACTTACTGATGCAAATCATAAAGATATACGGAGAGCAAGAGCAGCTACAATGTCAATGATACCAACAAAGACAGGGGCAGCAAAAAATGTTGGGCTCGTAATCCCAGAACTACAGGGGAAACTCGATGGTCTTGCAGTAAGAATTCCTACAGTGAATGTCTCAGTTGTTGATCTTGTAGTTCGCACAAAGAAAAATACTTCAATAGAAGAAGTTAACAAAGTTTTACTTAAAGCTTCCCAAAATGAAATGAAAAATATAATTGAATTTAATGATATACCTTTAGTTTCAACTGATTTTAATCATAATCCTGCTTCAGCGATATATGATTCAAATCTGACAAAAGTAATGAGTGATAAACTTTTAAAAGTTTATGTTTGGTATGATAACGAATGGGGTTTTTCAAATAGGATGTTAGATGTGACACTAGCCCTAATGAATGCAAAGTGATGTCAAAATATAATGAACTTATAGATATTGATATTCGTGATAAGAATATATTGATTCGTGAAGATCTCAATGTTCCGATTAAAAACAATAGAATTATCAATGACGCTAGAATTAAAGCTGCTATTCCTACCATTAGTTATGCATTATCTGAGGGAGCCAACGTTGGAATAATTTCACACTTAGGCAGACCAGTTGAAGGTAAATTTGACTCAAAGCAAAGTTTAAAAATAGTTGCTGAGAGATTATCAGAAATTTTAAATAAGAAAGTTTTTTTTGAGACGCAGCCATTAGATTTTAAATCGCCAGAATATAAAAATAAATTAACACTATATGAAAATACAAGGTTTCTTGTGGGAGAAAAATCTGGTGATGTGAAACTTGCAAAAAAAATAATAAAGAACTGTGACGTTTTCGTTATGGACGCTTTTGGTACTTCACACCGCAAACACACCTCTACATACACTGTTTCTAAATATGCTCCAATTTGTTGTGGCGGACTACTTCTGATGCATGAAATTAAAAATATAGAAAAATTCTTAAAAAATCCGGATAAACCAGTTCTCGCAATTATCGGGGGTTCAAAAGTATCTACAAAATTGAACATTCTGAAAAAACTTACTGAAAAAGTTGATATGATAATTTTAGGCGGGGGAATTGCTAATACATTCTTACTTAGTTCAAATTTACCTATAGGAAAATCCTTAGCTGAAAAAGATATGGTATCTGACGTAAAAGAAATTTTACGTTTTGCGGAAAAAAATGATGTTTATATACCTCTCCCAAAAGACGTTATATGTCAGAACTCATTAAATATTAAGAATAAAAATGTTAATGATGTTCAAGAAGAAGATAGTATAAAAGATATTGGCTCAAAAACATCAAGAATATACGAAAAATTAATTGAAGAAGCTGCTACAATACTTTGGAACGGTCCTGTCGGGGTTTTTGAAGATGCTCTATTTGAGAATGGAACAAAAAATATAGCTAAATCAATTGGTAATTCCAAGGCATTAACTATTGCAGGAGGAGGAGATACAATTTCTGCGATAGAGAAATTTATTAGTATGGAAGAAATAGACTATGTATCTACTGGAGGAGGAGCCTTTCTAGAATTCTTAGAAGGAAAAAAGTTACCAGGGATTGAAATTATTAAAAAATTATGACAGCTATCAACGAACAAATTTACAGACAAACAAAAATAATTGCTACGTTAGGACCGTCAACTTCTTCAGAAAAAGCTATCGAAGGTTTAATCGATGCAGGTGTGGATGTTGTAAGATTAAATTTTTCCCATGGAAACAAAAATGATCATGTTGAGAGAGCAAAATTAGTAAGAAAAGTTGCTGAAAAAAAGCATTATCATGTTGGAATTATTGCAGATTTACAAGGTCCTAAAATAAGAATTACTAAATTCGTAAATTCAAAGATTGAATTAAAAAATGGGTCTAAGTTTACTATTGACGACAAGCATCCATTTGACAAAGGTACTGAAGAAATTGTAGGAACAACATATAGTAATCTTTTCGAACAACTTAAGGCAAATGATATTTTATTATTAGATGACGGAAGAATTGAATTACAAGTAGAAAAAATATCTGGGAGTAAAATAATTACAAAAGTTATCCATGGTGGTCTTTTATATGATTCCAAAGGTTTAAATAGAAAAGGTGGTGGACTTTCTGCATCAGCTATTAGCGAAAAAGATTTAAGTGATATAAAAACGGCTGCTGAAATTGGAGTTGACTATTTGGCAGTATCATTTGCTAGAGAAGCACAAGATATAAATATGGCAAGAAAATTACTTAATGAAGCAGGTAATAAAGGTGGTATCATTGCAAAAATTGAAAGAGCAGAAGCCTTAAAAAATATAGATGAAATTATTGAGTCATCTGATGCGATAATGATTGCTAGGGGAGACCTTGGAGTGGAAATTGGTGATGCTCAGCTCCCAGCAGTTCAAAAAAATCTAATTAAAAAAGCCAGAAAAAAAGATAAAGTTGTAATTACAGCAACTCAAATGATGGAATCTATGATTACAAATTCTATTCCGACAAGAGCAGAAGTATTTGACGTGGCAAATGCAGTCATTGATGGGACAGACTCAGTTATGCTATCAAGTGAAACTGCCATGGGAGATCATCCTGTAGAAGCAGTTGAAGCTATGAGTAGAATATGTGAAGGATCTGAAGGACAAAGTCCTGTTTCAGTCATAGATTCAGATTATTCAATAGAAAGTATAAAAGTTGACAGAGGAATTGCTATGGCTTGTATGTTAACTGCGGATAATTTAAATGCAGTGGCCATAGCTGCTCTAACTGAATCTGGTTCTACGGCATTGTGGATGTCACGAATAAACCATAGAGTACCTATATTTGCTTTAACAACTCACACGGGAACATTAAGAAAAGTAACTTTGTATAGAGGCGTATACCCTGCAAGGATTAAAACCACTGATACAACTCATGCAACTGTAAATAAAGATGTAGTGGATGTTTTATCTAAACTAGGTATTGCAAAAAAAGGTGATTTAGTAATAATAACAAAAGGAGATTTAGCTGGTTTAACTGGCGGAACAAATGCAATGAAGGTAGTAACAGTTGGAAATCTAGCCAAAGAAACATAAAAATTTATTATGGATATTAATATATTAAATAAGATTGCAGTTAAAATGGTTGCAGATTCTAAAGGAATTCTTGCTATAGATGAAAGCCATGGGACTTGTAAAAAAAGATTTGATGCTCTTAATATAAATGTAACCGAAGAAAATAGAAGATCATATAGAGATATGCTTATTTCTGCTAATTCACTTTCAGATTACATATCGGGCGCAATTTTGTTTGATGAGACAATTAGACAGAAAACTTCAGATGGATCAACTTTCCCCGATTATTTAAATAAGGTTGGAATTATTCCAGGTATTAAAGTAGATGCAGGTGCTAAGCCTTTTTCCTGTCACCCTGGCGAAAAAATTACTGAAGGGCTTGATGGTTTAACAGAAAGAATGAAAGAATATAGTGCTCTAGGTGCTAAATTTGCAAAATGGAGGGCCGTAATATCTATTGGTGAAAGCATGCCTTCGAATGCTTGTATGCTTGCAAATTCTCATGCTTTAGCAAGATATGCAAGTATATGCCAAGAAATTAATATTGTTCCCATAGTCGAGCCAGAAGTTTTAATGGATGGATCACATAATATTAAACAATGTTTTGAAGTTACAAATACGATGCAATCAATTTTATTTGAGGCACTAGATAAATTAGATGTCAATTTTTCTGGCGTAATTCTTAAGCCTAATATGGTGACACCAGGAACAAATTCTGTTGAAAAATCTAACCCTGAAGAAATTGCAGAGTTAACCGTTAAATGTCTTGGTAATAATGTCCCAAAAGAAGTTCCAGGAATAGCTTTTTTATCTGGTGGTCAGTCGGATGAGGATGCCTCTAATAATCTTAGTAATATTAATAAGATAAATAATAACCCTTGGAAGGTTACATTCTCGTATGGAAGGGCACTTCAATTAGAAGCTATGAAAAAATGGAAAGGCAATAATAAAAATATTGTTGAAGCGCAAAAAATTATAAGTAAAAGAGCACATATGAATAGTTTGGCGGCTTCTGGTAAATATGAATTGTCAATGGAAAATAAATAAGTTTATTCATCTTGAAATTTTTCCCATTTATCAAGGCTATATTCGCATCCAAATTTTTTTTCTTGACTATCCCAAACTGAATAACCTGTCTTTTTATTTATAACAGCGTTTGCAGCGTCCTTTGGCGTGGCAAATGTTAATGTTGGCATAGAATTTATCCAAAGATCCCAAAGTCCCAATGGTTCTGTTTTTATTTCAAAAACTGCAATATCAGTTTTTAATTGATATCTTGATTTATGCATTTGATATTCCTTCAAGCTCTACTAGAAGCTCTTCTCTACATATTTCACCTTGCATCAAGGTATATTTATTTTCAGAAAAAGTCTTATTTAAAATTTTCACTATGTCTTCATATTTATATGCTTGAGATTTTGACAAGTATACTCTTAAAATATTTGAATTATTTTCATCTAACTTAATAAATGTTTTGTAGTTTTTTATAGACTCGTCGAGCTGTTTTACGACTTCCATTTCATGCATTGATTTATATCCTTTTATACTCGCAGTACCTGAAATTATTATTTGTTTATTCATATAACCTTGCGATTTAAATTTTATGGCTCTTGAGAACATTGGCTTTTCAAGAAATATGCCTTGTGGATAATTATAGGCACTAACCTGTCTTTCATTTTCTATTGCATCATAACTTTCACAAAGTGATGCTAAAAAATAAATTAGGATTTTACTACCTTCAATACCAATAACAGTTGCTGCTGGGAATTTGATATCATCATAATATAGCTTATATACTATTTCTCTAGCTTCACATAGTAGAGAGTAATTTGTTTTTCCATTTGATTGCTTCTTAAGTAATTGTGGGAGGTAGTGCCATATTTTTACCATTCGCATTTTATGATCTTTCACTAACTTAAAAAAGCTTAGATATTCGTTACTTATTTTTAACTTTAGTTCATCGTATGACCCATTTTTATCAAATATTGTATAACCAAAAATATAATTTTTGCTAATAGATATATTTAAGCCATCAATATTTTTATATTTTACACTATCATTTACCTCCCATATTTCATACAAATTTTTCTTATTTAATATTGGGGTACCAGTTGATAAAATTTTATTAAAATAATTAACATCCTTACCAAAAGATATTATAGATATAACTTTATCTTTATTCTTGGGTAATTTTTCAGATAAAAAAACGTTTATTGACACAAATGATCTCTTTATATAATTTAAGAATAATTAAGGTTAAACTTTTTCTTATATTTATGAATATATAAAAAATTTATACTATATTATAAATTAAATACAGATATAATGGAAAAAAAACTAATATATAGGAGTCTGCTATGTTTTTTAGATATACTTTTGCTGGAATAGTTTTTCTGATGCTATCAGGTTGTTCCACAGTAGGGGACGTATACGATTGGGCATTTGACAAAAACGAAGAGATTGAAACAGAAATCACCAATGAAAACGAATCACAATTTGAATATGTTACCGTTAATATTAAAGATAAAATAGCTGTTAAGGTTGCAGACCCATTAGGTCCTCGGGCAACAGGCGTAGGTTGTGCAATGTGGAAAAGTAGTAATGGAGAAACCGGAAGATGTGCATGGAATGCAAAAGGTCAATGCTTTTGTCCTGCACCAGAATAAGAATTTATTTTATTTTTGACTCTTTATAAAGTACGTGCTTTCTCACTACTGGATCAAACTTTTTTATTTCAATTTTATCAGGGGTAATTTTCTTATTTTTTGTTGTTGTATAATAATGCCCAGTTTTTGCAGAAGACACTAATTTGATTTTCTCTCTCATATTTTTTTAATTTCCTTAAGTACTGTTTCAATTCCTTTTTTTTCTATGATTCTCAAGCCTTTTCTTGAAACCCTTAAAGACACCCACCTTTTTTGTGTCTCTAGCCAGAACCTATGAATTTGAAGATTGGGCAAGAAACGCCTTCTTGTCCTATTTTTTGCATGAGAAACATTGTTTCCAGCCATAGGTTTTTTACCAGTAACTTCACATATTCTTGACATAATAAAATCTCTCTAACATAAAAAAGAAAAAAGATAGCAAATATTAGCTATCTTCACAACATTAAAATGAATAATACACTATAATTAATCATATATGGACAAAATATTCTTAAAAAACCTTAGATTAAAAACTAGAATTGGATTATTTGACTGGGAAAAGCAAATTGATCAAATAATTAATATTGATTTAGAAGCTGGTTTTGACATATTAAAAGCCGCCAAAACAGATGATGTAAAGCATTCTCTGGATTATAAGACTATTTCAAATAGAATTAAGGAATACGTAAAAAATAATAATCATGAATTAATTGAAACCTTAATTGAAAATATTGCTCAAATGATTTTAAAAGATTTTAATGTGGAATATATAACCCTATCTATAAGTAAACCGGGTGCAATTAGAGATTCAAAAGATGTTGGGATAACTATAACAAGAAGTAATTAGTTACCTACTTAAACTCCTGCCTCCATCCACATTAATTATTTGACCAGTAATGTAATTTGCATCATTAATTAAAAATGCGCATGTTGAAGCAATGTCTTGTTTATCTCCTTGTCTTTTAAGTGCAGTACTATCAATAATTTCTTGTTGCTTACTTTCATACTCTTTATTTTCTGGCCACATTACGGAACCTGGAGAAACACCATTAACTCTTATTTCAGGGCCGAATTCTAATGCCAATGATTTTGTCAACATTTTTAAACCAGCTTTTGCCATAGAATAAATTGAAAATTCATCAAGTGGTCGATCTGCATGAATATCAACAATATTTAT
>MDTB01221536.1_pt1 | contig 12744 bp, 16 predicted proteins | sample 811161 | NCBI WGS metagenome assembly MDTB01 (sample SAMN05326650, study PRJNA326480) | marine metagenome | isolation source: seawater | place: Mediterranean Sea | collected 2009 | reverse complement strand
GAACTAATGACTTCATTAAATATCTCTGGTTTTAAATGTCCCAAACCAATATTAAATAATAATAAAAATGCAATTGGTGATTTTAAAAATAAAAAGTTAATGATTGTAAGTTTTGTAGAAGGAAGACCTAAAATAAATTTAAGTCCTGAAAATTGTAAATCTATTGGTCTTGAAACTGCCAAACTTCATGGATTAACTAAAAATCTTAAAATTTTTAGAGAAAATGATTTATCAATAAATTCTTGGAGAAAGATTTTTGATCAAGTAAAAGATAAGTGTATAAATATTCATAAAGACTTACCTAGTCTTATCGAAAGTAATTTAGTTGATGTAGAAAAAAACTGGCCTAAAGATTTGCCAAAAGGAATTATTCATGCTGATTTATTTGAAGATAATGTCTTTTTTAAAAATAATAACTTTAGTGGAATTATTGATTTTTATTTTTCATGCTACGACTTTTATGCTTTTGAGATAGCAATATGTTTTAATGCACTGTGTTTTGATGGCTCAAAAAGTAATTTAAGTTTTAATGTTACTAAGGCTAAAAATTTTATTGAAGGTTATACAAAGGTAAGAGTGCTAACTGATAAAGAAAAAAATAGCATAAAAGTTTTATCTCAAGGTGCTGCTTTGAGATTTTTACTAACTCGGGTTTTTGACTCATTAAATACCGTAGAGGGTGCTGTAGTAAAAGTTAAAGACCCAATGGAATATTTAAAGAGGCTTGAATTTCATAAGAATTCTAAGTCTTTTGAGGATTATTTTTTTTAATGAAGTATATAATTTATACTGACGGGGCATGTTCGGGAAATCCTGGGCCAGGAGGATGGGGTGTTGTAATATTTGATAAAGACAAAAATCAAAAAAATCTTTCTGGCAAAGAGAAAAATACTACAAATAATAGAATGGAATTAATGGCTCCAATAATGGCTTTAAAGAAAATCAAACATAACTCAGAAATTACTATTTATACGGACTCAACTTATGTAAAAAATGGTATCACGGAATGGATAAAAAAATGGGAAAAAAATGGTTGGAAAAGTGCAAATAAAAAATTAGTTAAAAATAAAGATCTTTGGATAAAATTAAATAATTTATGTAAAAAAAATAAAGTTTTATGGAAATGGGTTAAAGGTCATTCTAATAATGAATACAATGATCTAGCAGACGAACTTGCCACTCAAGCTATAAATAATTAAATACTTTTTATAAAATTTTCTGCTGAAGAAATTTCACAAGTTCCAGTATCTTTTTCTTCTTTAATTGTTTTTATAATTTCATTTTCTATTAGCATCGTATATCTTACAGATCTTAGGCCAAGTCCCTTTTCAAATTTATCAACTTCTGCACCAATTGTCTTTGTAAACTCACAAAAGGGATCTGCGGCCATGATTACTTTATCTTTCACATTTTGGCTCTCACCCCAAGCTTTCATCACATTCGGATCATTTACAGAAATGCATATAATTTTTGTAACCCCTTTTTTCTTTGCTTCTTCAAAATTATTGACATAGCCAGGTAAATGTTTTGCAGAACAAACTTTTGTAAAAGCTCCTGGAACCCCAATTAAAATAGCTTTTTGGTCTTTAAATATAGAGCTGGAATTAATTTTTTGTAGGGCATTCTTATCATCTAAAATAAAAAAATTTGCTGTTGGTAATTTCTCACCTATTTTTATTTTCATGCCACTTTTCCCAAAATATAGTTTTTAACATTCAAGACTTTATTTTCTAATATATCATATTTTTCTTTTTTATCTATTATGTTTGCTAATTGTTTAGGAGGTTGCACTTCCTTGCCTGTAGCTTTTTTTATTGTTTCTAAAAATTTATATGGATGAGCAGTTCCTAGTATAATACTGTCAGAACTATTTTTAATTCTACTTGATGCAACCACTGCGGTTGCAGTGTGTGGATCCAAAATAAAATTATATTTGTCTTCAAAATCTTTTATAATTTCTAAAGTCTCTTGATCACTTACCCTCTCTGAACTAAAATCTTTTTTAACTTTCTTGACTTCTTCTTTATCTAAACTAAAAAAACCATTCGATTGTAGTCTTGACATTAATGCAGCTACTTTTTTATCATCTTGATCTACTATATCGAATAACAGTCTCTCAAAATTGCTAGATAATTGAATATCCATACTCGGTGATAAAGATGGTTTTACTTCCCTCGGTTTATACTCGCCGGAGTTAATAACTCTCTGTAAAATATCATTTTCATTAGTAGCTACTATAAGTTTATCCATTGGCAATCCCATCTTTTTGGCAATATATCCAGCATACACATCTCCAAAATTTCCAGTTGGAACTGAAAAATTTAATTTTTTATTATGAAATTTTAATGCTGTATAAAAATAATAAACTATCTGACAAACAATACGTGCCCAGTTAATAGAATTTACGCCTGACATATTAATATTTTCTCTAAATTTATTATCTGAAAACATATCTTTTACAATCTTTTGACAGTCGTCAAAAGTCCCTTTGATAGCTAAGTTAAAAACATTATTTGAGTCAATAGTAGTCATGATCTTTCTTTGAATGTTAGAAATTTTATTATTAGGATGAAGTACAAACACATTAATATTTTTTCTATTGTTAAGTGCTGCTATAGCTGCTGATCCAGTATCACCTGAAGTAGCAACTACAATATTTATTACTTTTTCTTGAGATATATTAAGCTCTTCATACAGGTTGCCAATTACCTGCATTGCAATATCTTTAAAAGCTAAGGTAGGGCCGTTATAAAGTTCTAAAATATTAATTTTTCCAATTTTTTTTATATTAACTACTTCTGGATGAATAAAATCTTTATAAGACTTTTGAATAAGCAGTTTTAATCTGCTTTTATCTAGATCAGATTTGCAAAAATTTAAAATAATTTCAGTAGCTAAATCTACATAAGATAGTTTGCTTAAATCTTTAATCTCTGTATCATTATATTTCTTTAATTCAGAGGGAATAAATAAACCCCCATCTGGTGCTAAGCCTCTAAGAAATATATCTTTAAAGCTAAAATTTAAGTTTTTATCTCTTGTACTAAAATATCTCATTAAATAACTTTATCTATTAAGAATAATACAAATATTAAAAATAAATACAAAATTGAATAACCAAAGACTTTTTTTGCTTTTTTCAAAATAAATTTATTTTTTACACATTTGTATAAATCAAAACATATAAAATTATAATATATTGTTAGCATTAAGGCTGGAACTAAATAAATAAGACTAGAAAAATTAATAATATAAGGAAAAATAATAACAGGTAACATCAAAAGAGAGTAAATAAATATATAAATTTTTGTTTTTTCTATCCCATCGGTTAAGGGAAGCATTGGGATCTTTGCCTTTTTATAATCATCAGCTTTGTACAAGCTTAACGCCCAAAAATGAGAAGGCGTCCAAAAGAAAATTATTAAAAAAAAGGATAACGGTTCAATAGAAATAGAATTAGTTGCAATAGTCCAACCTATAACAGGTGGCAAGGAGCCTGCGACTCCTCCAATAACAATATTCTGTGGAGTTTTCTTTTTTAACCAAATTGTGTAAACAAAAAGATAGAAAAAAATTGTAAATAATAATAAAGATGCTGACAAAGTGTTAGCAAAGTAGTTTAAGCCTACTACTGAAAAAGCCGTAAGCAATAATCCAAAAATTAAGGCATCTCTTTTATTAATTTTTCCTGTAGGAATAGGTCTTAAACAAGTCCTTGTCATTAAAGCATCTAGATCGGCCTCATACCACATGTTTAGACATCCGGCAGCACCAGCTCCCATTGCAACTAAAATTATTCCTAACATTGCATTATAAACGCTTATAAGAGAGTCAGATGTTAAATATCCAACAGCACATGTAAAAATAGCGAGAGACATAACACTTGGTTTCATAAGGAGCCAAAAACATCTTATGAGATTTTTTAAATTTAATGAGGCAGATCTATTATTAGTTACGTTATGTGGCAAGATTACTCTACGTTTAGCGAAATGAAAACAGCTAAAAGTATCATTCCTAAAATAAGAAAATGATTACCTAAATCAAAAATTCTTACTTTTTTATTTTTTTTATCAATTAATTTTCTATGCAATGGTAATTGATCATAAGGATTTATTTTAATATTTGACTCTTCTTTTTGTTTCTCAATTTTAAGTGAGGTTAAAAACCAAGTAAAATATACAAAAAGAAAAAAGAAAATTAAAAATCCAGCAACTACGTTATAACCACCCATTAGTTAACCTCCCACAAAAAAATAAAACAGTCTAGAAAAAACTGTATATTTTCCCTCTGAAACCATCAGTACGACAAAACAAGCTATTGCTGTCATAGGCCACAACAAAACATTTACCAAAGCATATCGTTCCCAAAATAGATGCATAAAGAAGGCCATAATTAAACCCGCTTTGAGGAACATAAAGATTAAAATTAATGACCATCTTAATAAGCCTTGAAAATTATACCAATCAACCATGTATGAAAAAAAACTTAAGACAAATAGAAGGCCCCAAATCCAAAGATATATCCCTATCTTATGTGTTGTTGATTCTTCTTTTTTTTGTGTGTCGACCATAATTCAATTTACCATAAATAAAAAAAGGCAAAAATAAATACCCAAACTAAATCAACAAAATGCCAATAAAGACCTAGTATCTCTATTGCTACATAGTCTGATTTCATTGTGGTAAAATAACCCCTTCTACCCGTATCAAAATCTCCTCTATAAACTTTTCTAGCAAAAATAAATAAAAAAATTACTCCTATAGAAACATGAGTCCCATGAAAACCAGTAATCATAAAAAAGAAAGCTCCAAATTGCTCTGCCCCAAAAGGATTTTCCCAAGGCCTCACACCATCATGAAAAATCAATTTTGACCATTCAAATGCCTGCATCCCAACAAATGTTAAGCCCCCTATAGCCGTAAGGAGAACAAATAGTCCACACATTTTCCTATTTTTCTCATATCCATATTTGACTGCTAACGCCATTGTGCCGCTGCTAGTTATTAAGACAAAAGTCATAATAGCAATTAATAGAAGTGGGACCGCTACTCCAAATACTTCTAGACCAAAAACTTCACTTGGGTAAGGCCAAGGTTCAACTACAGAAGCTCTTACTTTCATATAGGCTATTAAAAAGCAGCTAAAAACAAAGGTATCGCTAAGTAAGAAAATCCACATCATAGCTTTCCCCCAATTTACACCCTTAAAGGTAGTTTGGTCCGAACCTATATCTGTGGCCATGCCTTTAAATCCACCCGGTAATTTATCTAGAGAAGGATCAGACATTTAAAATGAATTAAGTTTTCTCCACTTCTGCTTCTATAACTTCGCTTGGTGGAGTTGTTTGAGTAATATAATCTTCTTTTGCTCCAGGAACGCTATAATCATATGCCCATCTATGAACTACTGGTAGCTTATCTCCCCAATTACCATGTGCAGGAGGAACATCGGGTGTAAGCCATTCTAAAGAGTTGGCTTTCCACGGATTTTTTCCCGCTGGCTTTCCTAATCTTATACTTTTTACAAGATTGTAGAAAAAAATAAATTGAGCAGCACCAACTATAAATGCTGCTACACTAATAAATTCGTTCATCCCAACAGCAGATGTCATGTAAGGACTATCATACATCTCAAAATATCTTCTTGGAACTCCTATAAATCCTAAATAGTGCATAGGGAAATAGATTGAGTAAGCACCTAAAAAAGTTACCCAAAAGTGCCATTTACCTAAAGTTTCATCCATAAGTCTTCCAGTGATTAAAGGAAACCAGTGATATATAGCTCCAAAAATTACCATAAGTGGGGCTATACCCATTACCATATGGAAATGAGCAATTACAAAGTATGTGTCAGAGAGTGGGACGTCAACTGCAACATTCCCTAAAAAAATTCCTGTAATTCCTCCATTTACAAAAGTGACTATAAAACCTAGACAAAAAAGCATAACGGTATTTAATCTAATATTTCCTCTCCAAAGAGTAAGTATCCAATTATAAACTTTAAGCGCGGTTGGTACTGCAATAATAAGAGTAGTAGTTGCAAAGAAAAATCCAAACCAAGGACTCATTCCGCTAACGTACATATGGTGAGCCCAGACAAAAAAGCTCAATGCACCAATTCCTACAATAGCCCAAACCATCATTCTGTATCCAAAAATATTTTTTCTAGAGTGTACAGAAATTAGATCGGAAACTATTCCAAATGCAGGAAGTGCTACAATATAAACTTCGGGATGGCCAAAAAACCAAAATAAGTGTTGAAAAAGTATTGGGCTACCACCATCATAAGAAAGTGCTTCACCTGCTTTTATAATAGTTGGCATGAAAAAACTAGTTCCTAAAACTTTGTCCAGTGTCATCATGATAGAACTTACCAATAAAGCTGGAAAAGCTAGTAATGCAAGAACTGTTGCCGTAAAAATTCCCCAAATAGTTAAAGGCATTCTCATCAAGCTCATTCCTCTTGCTCTTGCTTGCAAAATAGTTATTACGTAATTTAATCCACCCATCGTAAAACCTATTACAAATAAAGATAAAGATATTAGCATTAAAAGAATTCCATAGCCTGATCCCGGAGTTCCTTCTAAAATTGCTTGAGGAGGATATAAGGTCCAGCCGGACCCAGTTGGTCCACCTGGTACGAAGAAACTAGCCATAAGAACTACCACCGCTACGAAAAACATCCAATAACTGACCATGTTTACATAGGGAAAAACCATATCTCTTGCTCCAACCATTAGAGGAATTAAATAATTTCCAAATCCACCAAGGAACAGTGCAGTTAATAAATAAACCACCATTATCATTCCGTGCATCGTAACAAATTGATAGTATGACTCTGCAGTTAGAAATGGAAATAGTTCGGGAAAACCCAGTTGCATACGCATCATCCAAGAAAGAATAAGACCAACTACACCAGTAAAAACTGCTGTAAGCGTATACTGAACCCCAATAACTTTTGCATCCTGGCAAAAAATCCATTTAGTTATAAAACTATGACCATGATATAAATCCTGCTCTGGTAATTCTGCAGGTCTAACATAATCTATATCCGTCCCTCCACCAGACACACTAGAAGATTTTATTTTTACTTTTGAATTCTTTTTTATATTTAGATCATCTGACATTTTCTTCCCTTAATATACTTTTTTTGTCATTTAATAAATTATTAATTTTAGCTATTTTTTGATTTTTAAAATTATTAGTTTTCCTTTTAGCTAAAAAACTAGAGAAAGTTTCATGTTGAGTAAGCCATTTCTTATAATCTTCTTCATCTTCTACTACTACTGATCCTCTCATAGCGTAGTGACCAACACCACAGTACTCTGCACATAAAACTTCGTATTCTCCATTTTTGTTAGGTTCAAACCAGTAGAAAGTAATAGTTCCAGGAACAGCATCCATTTTTGATCTAAATTGAGGAACATAATAATTATGTAAAACATCTATTGATCTTAATAAAATTTTTACTGGTCTGTTCTTTGCCAAATGTAATTCATTACTTTCAACAAAAATATCATCTTTTCCATTTGGGTCATCTGGATTCATTCCATAAGGATTTTCGTCACTAATACTTTTATTGCTTGATGTTCCTAGTTTTCCATCTTCACCGGGTAATCTGTATTTCCAGCCCCATTGCCATGCCATCACTTCAACATGAATAGCATTGTCAGGAACTCTTATATAATTATTCCACACTACAAGTCCTGGAGCTAAAAGAGCTACAACACCAATAGTTGTCAACCAAGTTAATGTTTTTTCTAATTTTTTATCTTCAGGTTTATATTCTGATCTACGTCCTTCTTTATATGAGTATCTAAAAATACAGTAAGTCATAAACAAGCAAACTAAAATAAAAACACCACCGCCTATCCAAAAAGTTAAAATTATAGTGTCGTCCATTGCTCCCCAATTTGAAGCGATATCAGTCCACCACCAAGGTGTCCAAACATGAAATACTATCGAACCAATTATTACTGCTAAAAATACTAGACCTGTGATCATATAAATTAAGTTATAAAATAAAAGGTCGCATTAACCTAGGGACAAAATGTCTTATAGTGGTTATTTAAAAGGAATAAATGATTGGAAAACTTGGAATTTTGATAGCTATACTTTCTCTAGTATTCATTTTCTTTATAGTCATATCTTTTGGAGCTGGAGTTTTTTCAAAAGAGGAAAAAAAACCTGAAATAAAAAGATATTTGAAATCTGTTTATTTTCTATTATTTGTAATTGCTTTATTGGGATCTATTCTTGTTCTGTTTCTCTAATTTATTTTTAAGAAATTAAAGCCTTGCACCAAGCAATTACAGAGTCATTAAAAACATATACAATTAAAAAAAACACTAACCAAACGATTAATAAAAACATCCAGTAAAGGGATAAAGCTTCTACTTTGTTTTTTTCATTTATAATTTTTTCTTCTTCTAGTCTTAGTATTTTAGAACTAACCTTTCCCCAAAATAATAAACCTCCTAAAAGATGAAGTCCATGAAGTGCAGTAAAAAAATAAAAAGATGTGAAATAAGAATTAGTAGATACAAATTTTCCACTTTCCATTAATTGAAACCATAAAAATATTTGTCCAAATAAAAATAAATAGCTTAGACCCCCTACTATAATTAGATTTTTTTTTATCTTGGAAGTTTCCTTAATCTCTAAATTTTTTATAATTTTTCTAAATACATAGGCTACTAAAACTAAAACAAAAGTATTAAACCAAAATAAATTAGGTTTAAAAACAAACATTGTATCTTGGTCAGGAGGTATAGTGTAAAGGTAAGCTGTAACTACAAGACTAAAAATTACAGTACTCACTCCAAAAATTATTATCACTGCTGAAACATATGAGGACATTCCATTGAATGCTTGGCCTACATTATAATTATCAATCTTTGCTTGGCTTTCTTCCCAAGGCTTTTCTGCAAGTGCGCCAAAAATTTTCTTTATAAAACTAGACATATTGATTAATTATACCACTAATGAATTTAAAAACATCTATAACAATTCTTACTGGCTGTTTAGTTATCTTCTTGTTCATCATGTTACCAATAATTTTATCGGTTCAAGATAAGAAAGATGAATATGTCGCATCAATTACTGGGTCATCCTTTTCATTGAAAGATGTAGATAATAATAAAATAACTGAAAAATCTTTCCAGGGACCCGCAACTGCACTTTTTTTTGGTTTCACTAATTGTCCAGATGTGTGTCCAATTACTTTAAATAAACTAACTTTGATTATAGATGAATTGAAAAAAGAAAAAAAAACTTTAAAAGTTTTTTTTATTAGTATTGATCCTGAACGGGATACAACAAATGTCATGAAAGATTATTTGAATTCTTTTGAAAATAAGATTATTGGTATAACTGGAAAATCTGAAGAAATTTTTGTTTTATCCAAATCATGGGGTATTAAAAGTCAAAAGATATTTTCTGATAGTGGAAGTTATACTGTAGATCATAGCTCACCTGTTCTTTTATTAAAAGATGGAAAATATACTGATCGAATTACACATCATGATAATCTGGAAGAGTCTTTAAAAATAATTAAAAAAATTTTATAAATTTAAAGAATAATTAATTATAGACAATGCTGAAATCACAGCTGTTTCAGTTCTCAAAATATTTTTTGAAAGTGAAAATGAAATAGTATTATCTCTATTTAGAATCATTTCCCTTTCGGCAGGAGAAAAATCTCCTTCGGGGCCAATAAGAATGCAAATTTTATTAAATTTTTGAACAAGTTTAATATCAATTTTTTTTTTACTGTTAATATCAGCAAAAAGTAAGTTAACATTATTATCTAAAGAATTAATAAAGTTTTTTAGTTTTTTCGGCTCTTGAATTTCTGGAACATTTAACTGGTTTGATTGCTCCGTTGCTTCAATAATAATCTTTTTAGCTCTTTCAATATTTAAATCTTTAATCTCTGTCCTTTCTGAAATAACTGGGATAATTTTTCTAACTCCAAGTTCTGTAGCTTTTTGTAAAACAATTTCCATAGACTGTTTTTTTATTAAGCATATAATTAATTCAATATTTCCTAATACTGAAGGCTCTGCTATCTTGTTTAAAAATTTAACCTCTACTCTATCTCTTTCCAAAAATACTATTTGACTTATCCACTCACCATTTTTATTAAAGAAATTTACATTTGATCCTCTTTTTAATCTCATTACATTTGCAAGATAGTGTGCATGCTCTTTGGAAAGCAAGCTTATAGAGTTTTCAATTATTGTTTCCGGATAATATAATCTTATGTTACTCATATATTTTATATACAATAAATATAATGCTAAATTAATTATAAAAGGTAAACATAATGAAAAAAGGTAAAAGAGCTGGAGATACACCTATTGGAGTAGATGTTATTGAGGATAAAACATATTACTGGTGTACTTGTGGAAAAAGTTCAAAACAACCTTTTTGTGATGGATCTCATAAAGGAACAGAATTTTCTCCTTTAGCATATAAGGCAGAGCAAACTAAAAAAGTTTTTTTTTGCACTTGTAAACAAACTAATGATCAACCATTGTGTGATGGGTCACATAATGCAAGATAGCTTAACTTCAAAAAAAAAAATTTTATAAATCTAATATGACCGTAAAAGCAATAGTCTTTGATGCATATGGCACATTATTTGATGTAAATTCAGCAGCTGAAAAATGTAAAGATAAAATTGGTAATCAGTGGGTAGCCTTCGCAAATTATTGGAGAACTACTCAGCTTGAATATACATGGCTTAGAAGTTTAATGAAAAAACATAAAAACTTTGAGCAAGTTACTGAGGATAGCTTAGAAAAATCTATGAAAGTTTTTAATATAGATAAAAATATGAAAAATGAATTATTAAATCTCTATAAAGTTTTATCTCCATACCCAGAAGTAAGAGAAGTTTTAAAAAATTTAAAAAAGAAACCTTTTAAACTCGCTATACTTTCTAATGGAACCCCTTCTCTTTTAAATGAGTTGGTTAAAAGTAATGATTTAGAGGAATTATTTGATGATATTTTTTCAATAGAAACAGTTGGAATTTATAAGCCCGACCCAAAAGTATACAATATGCCTATTAAAAAATATCAGATTAAAGCTAAAGAAATAGCTTTTTTAAGTTCTAATACTTGGGATGTTTCAGGAGGTGGAAATTATGGATATAATGCTATTTGGGTAAATAGGAATAAAAGCATTTTTGATAATCTTGATTTTAAACCTAATAATGAAATTGATAAGCTAACAAAGCTACTTGATATAGTTTAATCAGTATTTATATTAATCAAATGAAAATAATTGAGGTAAAAAAAATAATTAATGCTTTAAAAACATCAGATGGTGCTGGAGTAAAATTAAAAAGAAGTATTGGTACTCCAGAAGCAGATTACGTTGATCCTTTTTTAATGCTAGATGAGTTTGGCTCTGAAAATAAAGATGATTATTTAGCAGGATTTCCTCCTCATCCTCATAGAGGTATAGAAACTGTAACTTATATGTTGAAAGGAGAGTTTGAGCATAAAGATAGCACGGGATCAAAGGGGAAAATGCTACCTGGGGATGTTCAGTGGATGAAAACCGGAAGAGGAATAATTCACTCGGAGATGCCAGCTATGTCGGATGGTAAATTACTTGGTTTCCAGCTTTGGATTAATATGCCAGCAAAACTAAAAAAGAATAAACCTGAATACCTTTATATTAAAGGATCAGAGATAGGAATACACAAGGATAATGAAAAAATAGTTAAAGTTATAGCTGGAAAATTTGAAAAAGCTGAAGGACCACAAAAAGATCATAATGTAGAGCCAATTTATTTTCATACCATTTTAGAGGAAGGTAAAAAATTTCAGTATAGACCTCCTGAAAGCCATAACTCCTTTATTTACTTGCTTACAGGTGAACTAAATATTGGATCAGCCAATCACTCCAAAACAAAAAATTCTCAATTAATATTATTAGAACAGGGAAATAAATTAGTTATCAAAGCAAACAAAAAAAGTGAGTTTTTATTTATTGCAGGAAAACCAATCGGGGAGTCAATAGCAAGGGGCGGTCCTTTTGTGATGAATACTAAAGCAGAAATTCTAGAGGCTATTCAAGACTACAATAACGGAACATTTGCAAAATACTAAAGGTTCAAGTAGATTTCTGAAAATGCCAAGATCAATTATTATAAAAAAAAATGGCGGTCCGGAGGTTTTGGAGATTAAAAATGTCGCCTCTCAACCTCCAGGTCCTCAAGATATAAGGGTAAAAAATATAGCTATTGGACTAAATTATATTGATACTTATCATAGAAGCGGGTTGTATCCTGTAAAGTTACCTCATGGAATTGGATTAGAAGGCGCTGGAATTGTGATGGATGTTGGGTCAGAAGTAAAAAATTTTAGTAAGGGTGATAATATAGCTTATGCTGCACCTCCTCTGGGATCTTATTCAGAGGAAAGAAATATACCAGAAAAAATCGCTGTTAAAATACCTGATGGTGTCACTCATAAAATTGCAGCTAGTATTATGACAAAAGGTCTTACGGTATTTTACCTTTTAAATAAAACATTTAAAGTCAATGCTAGGAATATAATTTTATTTCATGCTGCGGCAGGAGGAGTTGGGCAAATTTTTTCTCAATGGGCAAAAAGCATTGGTTGTAAATTAATTGGCACTGTAGGTTCAGATGAAAAAATTGACATTGCAAAAAAAAATGGCTGTGATTTTGTTATAAATTATAAAAAAGAAAGTTTTGATAAAAAAG
>MDTB01122482.1_pt1 | contig 12744 bp, 13 predicted proteins | sample 811161 | NCBI WGS metagenome assembly MDTB01 (sample SAMN05326650, study PRJNA326480) | marine metagenome | isolation source: seawater | place: Mediterranean Sea | collected 2009 | reverse complement strand
TCTATCCAGGCTCCTGCACCTGAACCTGATGAATCTGAATCGGTCCAGATATGGAGCCAATGATCTAGAGTAAATGTAAGATTAGAAACGTAATTAGGTACGGGATGAACTGGGCTTTCTATCCAAGAATGGACTCCAGAATCTAATGATTGATCTGCTTGAGTTAATGCAAGCAATGAGCCGTCTGTAGTTTGCCTTGGAGCATGCCCTCCTCCATTTTCTCTCGCAGTTTGAGTTTGATTGAAAGATGTGTTAATTGTGACTACGTTTCCAGAGAGTGATGAGGGATTGATTACTTCCCAAACACTAGTTGTTCCACCTGGAATCCATTGATTGAATCTATATTCTAATTCCTGAAAATCATGAATCCTTCCATGATTCGCAGCATTGTCTAAACTTAACTCTCCAGGAAATAAAGATGTAGAAGTATTGTGATTCACTCCATTTGAGAAATTTCTTCCAATATTTTCAGCCTCCCAGCCGGGTGCTGAATAAACATCTGAACCATCAGAATCCAAAAGTATCCATGCATCTGTTACTGTACCATTTGACTCAATTTCAAACCCATCAATAATCGCCTCTTCAAGTAAGAATGTTGACGGGCCAATCCATGGTACTTCTTCGGCTTGAATAAGAAAAGGTGACATGGACATTGCAAGCATTAGTATCGCGAGACTCACAGCCGAACGACGTGACTCGGCAGATTCCATGCTGATGAAAGGACAAAGGTATGTTTGAATCGTCCGGCTCCCCGATAAACTCCAAAATGTGTCGAATGGTTCATGAGTCGGCCCGATTCAATAGGGAGGGATGGCAGTCAGTTCAGCAGAGGTTTCGGCACCGACTGCACTGTCTGATCAAGCTGTTCAAGCAATTGAGTCAAGATTAATGGCTTTACAAAGATCTCAAGCAGAACAGGATTTACCAGTACCACTTCCGACTTCTGATTTCTGGAAATTAGTTTCTCAACTTACTCAATCAATTGAAATTGAAATGGATGAATGTATTCGAAGAGAAGGATGGGGAGCAAAAATTCAACTCCTACAAAAAAGACAAAACAACATCAGATGGGCAATAGGATCGATTATTCAACATCGTCTCAATGCATTCGTACGACACGCAAATATGAGGACTCTACTAAATCGAGGAAATTCTTCTGATATATCTGAACCTAATTGGGCCCAACATGATGCATCAGAACGTGCATTCTACGAAGGAGTATGTAGACTAATTGAAAAATTTCAAACGGAGATTGATTGGGAACAAATGCAGAATGGAATTGGAGATACATCAATTTCTTCTACCATTCAAGGAATTGCTCCTTTGACAGAATTTGTAGAAAAGGAGGATGTTATTCCATTAGAACAAATGGAACAAGAAATGCCTCCTCCTGATGTTCATTTAGAAGAAGGATGGGACGAAGATATTCCTCATGTACAAGAAGAGGTCAAAGATGAAACTCCTAATGAATTAGACGATGATTGTCTTAGAATTCGTTTTATCAAGGATGTAGAACAACCAGTGATAGATTTTGATGGAAACGAAGTACAACCATTAGTTGGAGATGTATTTGTTTTCCCTGAAGTTTTAGCTAAAGCAATGATCAAGATGGATTATGCTGAAAACGCTTCAATATGAACTGATTAGTTCACTTGACGCAGATTAATTTCTATGGTCACAGAGTCTGGAATTGGAATACGGATAAGATCTTCCAAAGCTTTGTGATCTTTTGCTGTATTGGTAACCAATTCAATCAATCTCTTATGAATCCTCATTTCCCAATGATCCCAAGTCTCAGAACCTTCTCCATCAGGAGACTTTCGAGTAGGAACCACTAAACGACGTGTTGGAAGAGGGATAGGACCACGAATTTGAACCGATTTATCGTCGCTAATCTGCTTGATTAACTCAGCAACTCCATCTACAGCTCTGTGGTCTTCTCCAGTCAGTTTGATTGTAGTGATTACAGGCATGGGAATCCGACTCCGAACTCCTTAAACTCTCAAAATCACTTCTTCTGGACTTTCATACAGACGCCGGCAGCAACAGTCTTACCCATATCACGAATTGCGAAACGTGCTAATTCAGGGAATGCACCCATCTCTTCAATCGCCATAGGTTTAGTTGGTTGGAACTGAATCAATGCAGCATCACCAGACTTGAGGAATGCTGGATTCTTCTCCTTGGTCTTTGCATTTTCTAGAAGTTCAACGAAACGAACTGCAACTTGAGCAGTGTGAGCATGGAATACAGGGGTGTATCCTGCACCAATCGCCTTTGGAATATCCATCAACTGAATTTGTCCTACGAAAGTCTCGTCGTGACGAACGAAATTTGGTTCGTTATCTGTGTAACCAACAACGTCACCACGACGAATGTCGGTAGCTGCAAGTCCACGTACATTGAATCCAACGTTATCTCCTGGTTCAGCCTTAGCAACCTGAGTATGATGCATTTCTATACTCTTTACTTCAGCTGTTTGCTGGCTAGGATTGAATACAACATTCTTACCTACATTTAGAGTACCTGTCTCGATCTTTCCTACTGGAACTGTACCAATTCCGCTAATCTTGTAAACGTCCTGAATTGGTAAACGAAGAGGCTTATCAATCGGCTTATGTGGCTGCTGAACTGCATCAATACACTCGAAAAGAGTCTTGACTGACTTTCCATTAAACTCAGTACCTTTCCACCATCCCATGTTGTCTGAACTATCATACAGATTCTCACCATTGAACGAGGAACAAGGAATCTTAGGAACATCTGCTGGATTGAATCCTGCCATCTTTAGAAGCTCGTCAACTTGTCCACAGACGTCATTGTACTTGGCTTCTGAATAATCTACACCGCTGATATCCATCTTGTTAACGTTAACAATCAACTGTTTGACTCCAAGAACACGTGCAAGGAATGCATGTTCCTTAGTCTGAGCATTCACTCCATCATTTGCAGCACAGAGTAAAACTGCTGCATCTGCTTGGCTAGTACCTGTGATCATGTTCTTTACGAAGTCACGGTGACCTGGAGCATCGATAATTGTATAATACCAGTTAGGAGTAAAGAATTCCTTGTGAGCTACGTCGATAGTAATTCCACGTTCTCTCTCTTCCTTTAGCCCGTCCATAACATAAGCAAGTCCGAAACCGGCCTTACCTTGCTCTGCTGCGAGCTTCTCATTCTTCTCAATTACGTGTGCTTCAATATGTCCACTGTCAAGAAGTAAACGACCTACCGTCGTTGACTTTCCATGGTCTACGTGACCAATAAAAACGATGTTCAAATGTGGCTTGCTTTTGTCTTCCCATTGCGATCCCATGTGTTATCACTCCTGTGTTAGGCAACTTGGCGACCGAAGCGGCCTATTTGAGTCTATTCCTAGATGATATGTGATTTTCAAATGACATATGACTACAGAGAAAGAGCCAAATCACTTGTAAATTAATTCAATTGCCAATTCAATGATATCTGCATTATGCTGTTTCTGATTCTGAATCTTCATAGAATATTCACCATCTAAATATTCACGCCATTGGGATGAAGTAAGTTGAAGCCAAAGACAACGATTTCCGGGGTCCTCTTCTGTTCCAGTTTCACAATCACCATATGTCATTTGTTCGTCAGTAACTCCAGTAGTGTCTACTACATCTTCACCTGTATCATTTGTAACATACATGTCGAAACGATTGTGACAGGAATTATTTGGGCATGCAACGAAATCTTTGTCTTCAATAGGATAAGTCAGTTTAAGCTTGACATATCGAATTGTGTTCTTTGATTCATCATCGTAAACAACTGGGAAATCAAAAGAAATTTCATCGCCACTTGTACCGTTACGATCTAGTTCGAAATCATTCCATTCTCCACGATAATTGACGAATAATAGAGAATCATCGATATCTGTAAATCCATTATTATCCTCTACTTCAAGAGAAATCTTGTATTCCCCAGCAGTTACTGAAGACCAAGAATATGTTTCTCCTGTAGCATCAACATCATTGGAATTATCACCATCTCCATCGGAATCGGTGTAAACTCCCAAATCCCAATTATAGTCTGTCAGATATTCTTCTGCATAACATTGTGAATCTTCAGGGTCACAACCTGCCCAAGAAGCGCTGCCATCAAGATCAATATTGATTGAAACCGATATACTGCGGTCTGAAATACTCATATCTTCATCACAAACCCAATGAAGTATGTATGTTCCAGATGGAGGAGAATCTCCTAAACAGTCGTCTTCTTTCTCCCCAGTTATTTCTGCGTGTGGTAATCGTGCACTGGCATCGACTACGGTTACATCTTTTGTAGCTTCAGCTTCATGTTGGCCATCAGAAACAGTAAGTGTAATTGTAAAGTCTCCAGGAGAGGCATAGGTATGCTTTGCAGTAAGTCCTGTTCCAGTATTACCGTCTCCAAAATTCCAAGTAAATGTCAAAGAATCTGCATCCGGATCTGAACTTCCTGTCGCATCAAAGGTAACTTGCTCTTGAGCCTTCAACGTTCCAGATGGAGAAATCGTCATTGTAACGGTAGGTGGTTGATTATTCGAAATGGACTCTAAACATCCTGCTAAAGGTAGTGCTAAGAGCAAGCTGGTAATTAGAAGGGTCCGTAGCAACGCTCCTGTCATATGATGTTCTCAGTGTAGGTCACCTATCAGACATTCGACTACTTGGGAAGAAAATGAACGGTTTAGATTACATCCATGAATCTAGAGTTCCTTGTTTTGAACCCTGTAACAAGTCCTTCTCATTCCAACCAAAAACTTCTGTGATTCTGCCCATTGCTGTTGCAATTCTTTTTGCATAATATTCAGGATCAAAATCTGATTGATTTTCACCTGTTTCATCTTCATGCCAATCAATTACCGTCATTGGACTATTTGATGCATCAGTAACAAGATAACCTACTTTCATTCCAGGTGTAAAATTTAGACCGCGGGCTATACGACTTTTTGCTGCTGAAACGTAAGGCATACTTCCAGGATTCTTGTATGCTTTTGAAAAATATACACTTCCATCAGATCTTAGATGACCTTTACATGAACGACTGATTACTAAATCTCTAGGTTCGAGTTTTCTATCTCTTACATTCTGAATAAGTGAACGAATATCATCTACTGCTTTTGTAGTTTCACCGGCGAGGATTAACTCAAAGGATGACATCATACATTGAGTTAGTAAAACAAAAGAATCTGACCTCCGAACTTCATATCCCCGAATTAGAAGATCTTCCTCAGGCCATACTACTTGACCGAAATATCTCTTCTTCGCCCCGTGACTAAACATAGCCGCTAATGCAGCTTCGAATTCAAGTTCCGCGCCCGATTTACTAAATCGACGAGCAAGGTCTTTACCAAATCTAACAGTAATTTCTCTGGCATCTTCGAAATCAGAACGATCATCGTCTTTCTCATCTGGAATTTTAGTTGAGATTCCAGGAGGAACTGGAGAACTAATGAAAATCGAATCTGTATCTCCATAAACAACTCTTTGTTCTTCAGATTCAAGGGTTGATATTACCGACTGGATATTTGATCTAGCCCAAGAAGTAATCGATGCACCAATTTCTGGATGAGTGAATCGGTAAAATGATGAAGCAAATACTCCGTAAAATGAATTCATTAGAATCTTAACAGCATACTGCATTCTGTCATGGAATTTTACTAGAGAAATATCTCCGGCACTTTTTGCCTTCTTCATCGCATCTTTTTGTTTATCTCTCTCATTCATCAAATCCTGAAGTAATCGGGGGACTAATCCAATTCTATGACTCCGATCTAGATATGTCGTACCGTCAGGAGCAATATTCAAACCATCTTCAGGAGCATCAGTAGAATCTATTCTAGTTGTGAAACAAATATTCTGTTCAATCATTATTGAAGGATACATTGACTTGAAATCTAAAACAGCAACCCAAGGATGTAATCCAGATTCAACATCTTGTACATGTCCACCAGCAATTTGATCACCTCGGCCAACATTTCGAGTTTGAGGGACAGCGATATTTTCTCTGTCTGCTAGACGGATCATCAATGAGTCAATCCATTGACTGGTAGTCCCAGATATTGCTCGTTGAATAGGTATTTTTGAAACTGAAGCTAATGCTTCCTTGCTTCTTATTGCGTGGATTGCATCTAATATTTCAATAGGAAGTATAGTATCCATTATACAATATTTGAGTACTTCATCAGGACGGTTCTTCCATTCTTCATCCATCTTACTTGCATCAATTTCCATTTTTCTTAATTCGGGACGATCGGGGAAAAGTAACTCTGCTACAAAACGTAATGATTCTCTTTGAGGACGAAGAGCCATTCGGGCCTCCCACCATGCATCCATGACACAGCGTCCGGGAATACTCCATCTACGAGATTGGCCACGAGATGGAAGAGCGCGTTTACCATCTCTTAGAGGTCTTCTGCTCCATCCAAACATTTCCAATGAATATCCTTCATCTGAACCTGCTAAATCTGATCTACGTTGCTCGATTCTAGGAAGATCGAAATTATCTATATTGTAACCCGTGATAATGTCCGGATCTTCATCTTGAATAATTCGAGTTAATCGTGATAAGATTTCTTTCTCAGGTCCATCTATGGCATATTCTGTTCTTTTCCCATCACGATCAATTACCACTGCGGCGCAGAGAATATCTGGACGAATAACACTGGTTTCAAGATCGAAAGATGCAATAACAAATGGAGTTCTAAACGGCTCAGTCTGAAGAATATCATTAACATTACAATGCAAAATCATATCTGTTGGATAAAGACCTGCTCCGCCATATTGACGAATTAAATCACCAATTTTACCTCTATCAGAATCAGAGAATCTTGAAACGAAATCAGTAGGAGCTTTTCTTTGAGCCCAAATTACATCTCCTTTAACATCTATATGAGGTCCTATATCTCTCTCCAAAAAAAGTCGGAGTGGGAAAACGATGTCTGCGCTACTAACAATCCATTCTTTACGCAATTTTTCACGTAATTTAGGTACAATATTTGGCTGAGTAACATCCACTCTCCAATGTGGAACTTCACCTTTCTCAGACCAAAGTTTTCGTGATTGATGAATTTTTACTACACGATCATCATTTCTAACATCAGATAACCTCGATTCAAGCATCGAAGGAGATGGAGCATCTGGTGCAGCTATTACCACATGCGGAGATAATCCTTCAACCAAAATTGTGAGTGAAAAACCTTCTTTTGATCTTGCAAAAAGTTCGATAGTTGTACCTCCATTTTTGCGTATCTGATAAGAAGAATCGATCACACAAACCGATCCCGACCATTGAACAGAGGGCGCGACCATAAACTTCGATTATTGCGGCCAGTCATGAATGTACCCAGAATTTTCTAATGATTATGTGGGGGAATCGTTCATAGACGAGTTTTGATTCTCGTGTTCACCGGACATAGTCCAGGGAGTGAGAATCGAGATGGAGATTGACTGGGATAGCCTTACTTTCTCGTTCACTGCAACCGATGTGATGTATCGTCAAGTTATTCCATCAGGATCAGAATGGGGAGATGGAGAGTTACTTCCCTACGGAGATATATCTATCTCTCCTGCTGCTGGAGTTCTAAATTATGGTCAGGGTATTTTTGAAGGAATGAAGGCACAAAGATCAGACGATGGTTCAATAGTTTTGTTTAGACCTAAACAAAATGCTGCTAGATTTGCTCATGGGGCAAGTAGGTTAGGAATGCCCCCAGTTCCAGAAGATATCTTCATTCATGCAATAGAATCAGTTGTAAGAGAAAATGAAAGGTGGATTCCACCAACTGGAAGAGGAGCTTTGTATGTCCGTCCAGTTTTGTGGGGTAGTGGAGCGATCCTAGGGGTAGCACCTGCACCTGAATTTACTTTCATGGTATTTGTTTCCCCAGTAGGTCCATACTTCAAGGGAGGAATGAGTCCGATTTCTCTAAAGGTATCTGATGAATTTCACAGGGCAGCCCCCGGAGGTTCTGGGGGAGTAAAGGCAATAGGAAATTATGCACCTGGGATGATGCCATCAAAAATGGCAAAGAAAGAAGGGTATGCAGAAATTATCTATTTGGATGCTGTTGAACATCGTTTTGTTGAAGAAGTAGGGGCTGCTAACTTTTTCTGTGTAAAAGATGGAGTAATTTACACTCCGGAACTAACTGGAACAATATTACCAGGAATTACTCGAGATAGTATTGTACAATTAGCTAGAGATTCAGGATATATGGTCAATGAAGAAAAAGTTGATGTAGATTTTGCAATGCAGGCAGACGAAGCATTTTGTGCGGGAACAGCAGCAGTAATCTCTCCTATCGGTCGAATAGAACATGGAGAGAAGGTTACCGAATATTGTAATGGCGAAGTTGGGAAAATTACTCATGAATTATATCATTCATTATTAGATATACAATTACGTCGTTCAGAAGATATTCACAAATGGATTCATATTGTCAAAGTTTGAAAATTATCTTCTGCCGAACTTTTTCTTTCTTCGAGAAGATTTGATCTGAGGTCCTTTTCTTTGAGAACGAGCTGATTTATCTCCTTTTCTTGGGCCTTTAGCTTTTGATTCCTCTTTCTTTTGTTTTGCTTCTTCATGACTGGCAAATAAGCTAGAACCAATGGCTTGCATTAATGCCTCTTTAGATTCTGTTCCAGTTGCACTAAATGCATCTTTAGATGAAACAATCAGAAGTCCTTCACTTAATCTAGGCCTCTTAGGATGAGATTTGTTAGTTACTCTCTTCATCTTTCTAATACCGAGAGATTTTGCAGCATATGCAAGTTGTTCCAAATTTGGATTTGGTATAGAACAATCCCGATTTACTCGTCGGCCTTGACGTCGAGTTAATCTAGAGTCAAAATAGCCTGTCCATATCGAAATCCTCGATGGATCTCCAGCCACAAAATCTACCCCGTAAAACATTCGAGTGGACTAACCCGTTTGGGTTCTTCGCTCACTCGTCAACAAGAACGCCGCTAATTACGCCGTCCATTCCAGGTCGGCTAGTGATTCTAACACGACCTATTGATGTCTCAACGATAGCCCCTTTAGTCAGAATATTTCGTCGAACATAGTTAGGATCTGCAGAGTTTTCAACAACATTTGTCATTTCAACACGCTGTGTCTTTCCTGAAGTGTCGCTTACGTTGATCATCTTCTCACCAAGAACGCGTACAGTGACATTGCCACTACGCTTACGGTACACTTTATTCTGAGGTTCTTCAGCAATAAATGCGAAAAGTTTCTCACTTGAAATCTCGGTTCTTCGCTTTCCACGATACCGGTTCGGACGCTTTAGTCGAGCACCCGAAGGCTTGCGTCTAGAGATGCCGTGCCACTGTGCCACTTTGTCGCCTCCGTTTTCGGCCGACCCTCTCTCCTTATTTGAAAGAAGCGCCCAATTCGGATTTCTCAGAAGTTACAACTTCGGCCTCAAAATTAGTAATACAAGTATTATTTTTCCATAAACTGGCCACCAATCTGTCTCCAGGAAACAAAGGACCTACACCCTTTGGAGAACCGGTGAAGATAATATCGCCGGGTTCAGGAATAAAACGAGAATGTATAGCTAGGAATAAATCATTCAAATTGTAAACCATATCAGAAATATTGCCATGTTGCCTAATTTCTCCATTTACTTCTAATTTTATTTCATATGGAATTGATTCATAGGGAACTAAAGTACTGTAAGGGCCCGACATTGGAAAGGCCTTGGCATCAGTCCACGGCATACCTTCTGACTTGGCTACCTCTTGGGCAGTTCTATTGGTAAGATCTAATCCTACTCCACAGCCATCTGGTTTACCGTCTCTTCCAATTTGAACAACAAATTCAATTTCATAATGCAAAACAGTATTGGGACCTGTATGAATAATTTTGTGAAGGCCATTTACTTGCAAGAGACTACTTGGAGGCATTATGAAAAACATAGGGGATGCGGGCGGTTTCGCCCCCATTTCTTTAGCATGATCTCGAAAATTTCGAAGAACTCCCCATCCTACTGGCATAAACCTCCGAAGAAGAAGGTGCCCTTCATGGGTTCGGCCCAAACGGGAACTTGATGGAGTAGTTGCATATCCAAAGGAATGTGGCCGCAAGGAAAGTGAAGAAAAGAAAGCCGGTACGAATCAAAGTGGTTCGTAAATTGGTTGAGCGTATTCAAGAAGATTTTGATATAGAAGATAACTTGGATGGAGCATTTCTAGAAATAGCAGAATTTGGAGAGTTACAATTACTTCTTGCTGACAAAGATCCAATTATTATGACATTAAAGCGACCTGAAGATCTAGGAATTGATGAAGAAATCACATTTCCAACATTGAGAGGGATATTGAGATGGGATTTAGGGAAAAGATGGTGTGCAGTAGATAGAGGCGCTATTCCGTTTCTAATGAACGGAGCGGATTGTATGGCTGCAGGAATTCAAGTTGTAGATCCAATAATCGAACGTGGAGATTTGGTTTGGGTTAGAGATGAAGAACATGGTAAACCAATTGCGATTGGATGGGCGTTAATGGATGCAGAAACAATGGACAAATCAACCAAGGGTAAATCAATTCGGACTATTCACTGGATTGGTGACGATTTATGGTCAATTGATAAATAATTACATCAGTATTGAATAGGATAAGGAACATCCAGTACATATGAGAACTAGGATTGCCCTTTCAATTTCGATTCTTATCTTTGCATCAACTGTTGTATCTGCAGCTGGTGGAGGGGGTGAAAATCAAGTTACAGATATACAAAATTCTGATATTTCAGAAGTAACATTTTCAGACGTTTTCTATGGAAATCAAGATTTTGACATTAATGTTCAACTACATAATGAGTCTAATATCTCTTCAATTCAAATTTGGACTCAGATTTGTGTAAATAGTGGACTATGTTATCCTCCAAATCCACAAGATATGATGAAAGATAATACTACTGGAATTTGGACTGTGGAAGTTAATCCGATTGATGATCAAACATATGTAAATTGGTATTTTGATTTAATCGAAGGAGACAATGAAACCAGAATTCCAGATACTGGATGGGGATGGAAAGTTTGGTCCGATTGTTGGTTTGATAGTGAAGAGTGGGGTGGAGAGAATTATAATGAAGATGAAGGAATCTGTGGTGAAATTGAAAAAACCCCTGCACTTGGAATAATGGGGATAACCATGAGTATCTTAATTGCCGCTGCAATTATTCATCGTCGTTAATTTGTGAATGTTCAACAAATCGAGAAATACAACGTCTTGCTTCAATTCCCCATGCTTGAATTTTCACATTCCCAGATAATCCGTCATCAGACAAATTCCCTTCTGTGAGTCCAGGTGAAGCTAGATCACTTGGAACAAAGGGGAGACGAATTGAATGATTAAATGTAAGATTGACACCATTATCCTCAATTTTCACCACTAAACCAGAAATTTGAATTTCTCTCTCTTGATTATGGTCAAAGTTTTGTTGTAAAGAACGAAGATGCCGCAATACTGCATCAAAAATTTCTTCTGGAGGGCTTTTTGCTTGAGAGACATCATCTTCTACATCAGAAGCAGGACCATATGTAGATAAAAATGGTAAATCTATTTCATTTTGAGCCATTAAATCATCAAGACCTCTGCCAAGACCTCTTGTGTCATCATTCATTATTGAGACCCCCTGGGAACCATAATGCTTCTAATTCCGAAGAAAGAAGTGAATAATCTTGGCCACCGTGGCTTTGAGGTGCATGAAATTGAATTGGTACACCTTGACTTGGAGATTCAGCAAGACGAATATTTCTTCTAACAGGCGGCTCTAGAACTAAATCCCCAAAAGTCTCTCTCAGATGGCCTGCTACCTGTGTATTAAGTAGAGTAGGAGAATGCATGGTCATGATTACTGCATCTACTCCGAGTGAATTATTCAGTATTCTACGAACTTCCTGAATTGTTCCCATCAATAATGCTACACCTTCGAGTGCCAAATATTCTGTCTGTACTGGAATTAATACCCCATCAGAAGCAGTCAAGGCATTAACAGAAACGATACTCATTGACGGTGCAGTATCTATCAGTATCAAATCGTAATGTGGTCGGAGAGTTGCTAATGCTTCAACTAAACGTCTCTCTCTTCCAAGTTGAGCAGATAATGATTCTTCAACGCCAACTAAATTATGATCTCCTACTATGAGATGTAATCCTTCAACGGCAGTTGCATGCCTTGCTTGAATAGAAATGCTAGGAGTAAGTATAACATCCTTAGTTGTAATTTTTGTTTTAGACTTATCAATACCCAAACCAGATGCACAATTTCCTTGTGCATCGCAATCGACAACAAGGACTTTTGCGCCTCTCAAAGCAAGATGAGTTGCAATATTAATTACCGATGTTGTCTTCCCTACACCTCCTTTTTGATTTGTGACTGTAACTATTCTTGCTAATCCTTGTTTAGTAGGTAGAGAATGAGGGATATCGAATAATCTACGTGATTTAGCATCTGTATCTGTAATGTCACTAGAGATAGGATGTTCCTCTTCAACGAATGAAACATCATGAATCAAATAATCATCTAGCGAATTATCCATTCTTGAAGAAAATGAGTCATTCAATTCCTCACCCATCGAACCATCTCAAACCTAAGAGATGTTCAACATGACGCTCAATAAATCGTTGAAAACTATATTTGAGGTGTATTATCATGCTACCGTAGTATGAATCCATCCAATTATTCGACCCCTTTCAGCATCTATTGCAAGATCATAATTGTGTTCAG
>MDTB01102421.1_pt1 | contig 12744 bp, 15 predicted proteins | sample 811161 | NCBI WGS metagenome assembly MDTB01 (sample SAMN05326650, study PRJNA326480) | marine metagenome | isolation source: seawater | place: Mediterranean Sea | collected 2009 | reverse complement strand
TTGAAAAAAATGAAGTTGCTTTCTTGAGTGCAAATACATGGGATGTTTCAGGTGGAGGAAATTATGGCTTTAACTCGATTTGGGTAGATAGAAACAATAGTATTTTTGATAATTTGGATTATAAACCTCAAGACAAAATAAAAAATTTAAGTGAATTAACAAAATTGATTTAAAGGGGAACATGACTAAAGGACAAAGAGCGGGCAAAGGAGCAATTGCAGTAGATGTCGAAGAAGGTAAATCTTATTACTGGTGTAGTTGTGGTAAAAGTTCAAAACAACCTTTTTGTGATTCATCTCATAGAGGAACTGAATTTAATCCAGTAGTATACAAAGCTGAAAAAACTAAAAAAATGTTTTTTTGTGCTTGCAAGCAAACTGACAATCAACCATTCTGTGATGGTTCTCACAACAAATAATTATTAATGAGCAAAATAGAAGTAAGTAAAATTATAGACCCTCTTCCAGCATCAGATGGTGCAGGAGTAAAATTAAAAAGAAGCATTGGTGTAGAACCAAATTATTTTGATCCTTTTTTAATGTTAGATGAATTTGGTTCTGAAAATAGTGATGATTATGTTGCTGGTTTTCCACCACATCCTCACAGAGGAATTGAAACAGTTACTTACATGCTTGCAGGTGACTTTGAGCATGAAGACAGCACCGGTGGAAAAGGAAGAATGACTGCTGGCGATGTCCAATGGATGAAAACAGGAAGTGGAATTATTCATTCTGAAATGCCAGCAATGAAAGAAGGTAAACTTCATGGATTTCAATTATGGATTAATATGCCTGCAAAATTAAAGATGAGTAAACCAGAATATATCTATATTGATGCAGATAAGATGAGCCTTCATAAAGATATCGACAAACAAATTAAAGTTATAGCAGGTAAATTTAAAGAAGCTGAGGGACCAATTAAAGGGCATAATGTTGAACCAATTTATTTTGATGTTGAATTAAAAAAGGATAAAGAATTTAATTTTGATCTACCCTCTACACACAATACATTTGTCTACTTAATAAACGGTGAAATAACGATTGGTGAAAAAAAACACGAAAGAGTTAAAGATAGTACTTTAATCTTGCTCTCAAGAGGTGAGAATTTAAATATTAAAGCACAATCTAATGCAAAGTTTTTAGTTATTTCAGGTAAACCTATAAATGAAGAGATAGCTAGAGGTGGACCATTTGTGATGAATACTAAAGCGGAGATCTTGCAGGCTGTTCAAGATTATCATAATGGTACATTTGTAAAATAAAAAATGAAATCAATTCTGATTGATAAATTTGGTGGACCAGAAGTATTGGTTATTAAGGATGTTCAGATAGCTAAGCCTGGACCAAAGGAAGTTTTAATTAAAAATTTATCAATCGGTCTTAATTTTATAGATATTTATCATCGGACAGGTCTCTACCCTATTCCATTACCAAGTGGTATTGGGCTTGAAGCTTGTGGCGTAGTTGAAGAAATTGGATCTGAGGTAAAATTATTTAAAGTTGGTGATAGGGTAACTCACGCTTCAATGCCAATAGGTGCGTACTCTGAAAAGCAAATAATGCCTGAGGAAAAATTAGTTTCTGTCCCTGATGGTGTTTCTGATGAAGTTGCATCTTGCATTACATTAAAAGGAATTACTGCAGAGTATTTGTTACATAGAGCATATCCACTAAAAAAAGGTGACAAAGTTTTATATCATGCTGCTGCTGGTGGACTTGGCCAAATTTTGTGTCCATGGGCTAATGCATTGGGTGCTGAAGTTATTGGAACAGTAGGATCAAAAGCCAAAGAAGAGATTGCTAAAAGAAATGGTTGCCATCACGTAATTAATTATTCTGAAAAAAATTTTGTTGAAGAGGTTGAAAAAATTGTTGGTAAAAACGGTATTGACGTTGTCTACGACGGTGTTGGTATCAAAACTTTCAAAGGATCGATCGAAACATTAAAGATTAGAGGAATGATGGTTGCATTTGGAAATGCATCTGGATATGTCGATACAATTGATGTCAAAAAAGATATTAATGCTAAGGGGTTATTTTTTACCAGACCATCTATTGCACATTATACTATAAAGAGAGAGGAACTTGTTGAGTCAGCAAAAAAAGTTTTTGATGCTATTTTATCTAACAAATTTAAAGTAGAAATTTCAAAAAAATATTCTTTAAACGAAGCCCATCAAGCTCATAAAGATTTAGAGGCAAGATTATTAACTGGGCCTGCAGTAATTATTCCCTAAATTGGATATCCATATCTGATAGATGAAGTCTGAGAGCCTTAGTTGAAATTTGAATTTCGATGATAAAAAATATGATTGAAATCATCATCGACAAACAACACGAACCAAAAATTATTCTTGCGATAAAAAGCTCTTCCAAATAAAGCCCAAAAACAGTCAGCATATTAAATAAAAAACCAAAAGCAGCAAATAGTATACTTAATTTCAAAACACCAATTCTTTTTTCGAGATTTATTAATTGATCTTTCCATTCAGGTGGAGTGTGTTTTTCAAATACGTACTCATCATGAATTTTTCTTATCAAAGAACTTAAAGTGTGAAATCTATTAGAGTATACCCCCATTATCAGTGGGATTGCAGGGAACATTAAAGCTGTAACAGTATAATCAATATTCATACGAATCAGTTTGATTATCAATCTTGGCTTTGCTATTTACAAGTAAAATTTTATGAACCAACTAAATCTTTTTATAGAGCTTACTAGGTTAAAAAAACCAATTGGATACATGCTATTATTTTGGCCTTGCGCATGGGGATTAACAATAGCGTATGATTTTTCAATGAATAAAGATATTTATTTATTTTATTTGTTATTATTTATTTTAGGATCTGTATTAATGCGTTCAGCTGGATGCATTGTTAATGATATTCTCGATAGAAAATTTGACAAGAGAGTTTTTAGAACTAAGGATAGACCGATAGCTTCTGGAAAAATATCTGTTGGACTTGCGATATTTTATTCAGGAATTCTATGTTTAATGGCTTTTATTGTGCTAATAAATTTTAATTTATTTACAATAATTATTGCATTAGCGTCAATGCCATTAGCTTTTACCTATCCTTTAATGAAAAGATTTACATATTGGCCGCAACTCTTTTTAGGAATTACATTTAATTATGGTTTAATTTTAGGTTGGACTGCAATTAATGCTCAAATCGACCTAATACCAATTATATTTTATTTTGGAGCCATATTTTGGACACTTGGATACGACACAGTATACGGATTTCAAGATATTAAAGATGACGAAATTATAGGACTTAAATCAACCTCTATAAAATTTAAATCTAACCCGATTATTTTTTTATATATATGTTACACAATCCTTCTATTAAGTTTAATAACAGTAGGTTATTTAAATGAGTTTAATCAATTATATTTTATTTTCTTAATTACAATCATTTATCATATGTATTTTTTTCAATTAAAAAATTTTAATTCAAAAGAACCATCAGTTTGTTTAAAAATATTCAAATCTAATAATTTTCTTGGGTTGTTAATTTTTATCTCATTACTTATAGGAAAGTTAAATTGATGATGGACGTAAAAATTATAAAAAGGCTTTTTAAAGATTATACAAAAAAACATTTAAAAAAGATTATCTTTGCTTTACTACTCTCTATAGCTGTTGCAGGAAGCACATCATCTATTGCTTATCTTTTAGATCCAGCGATAAAAGAAATTTTTATGAATAAAGATGAAAAACTGATGATAATTATTCCTCTATTGATAATAGTTGCTTTTTTTATCAAAGGGTTATCTTTATATGTTGCAAAAGTTTTAATGATCACTGTTTCTGAAGATGTAAAAAGAGATGTTCAGGTTGATATGCTAAATAATTTAATTGATGCTGATACGAAGTTAATTGATAATAAACATAGCGGAAAATTTATTTCTAATTTGACAAATGATGTGGCTCATTTAACAAACATGGTTTCTACTGGAATTTTAAATCTCTTTAAAGACACGTTTACACTAATTGGATTGATGAGTGTAATGTTTTATCAAAATTGGAAATTATCACTAATCGCCATAATAATGATTCCCTTAGCATCATTTGCTGCAAGATCATTAGGGAAAAGAATAACCAAAGTTTCGTTTCAGCAAATGGAGTGGGCTGGAGCTTTAAGTTCTTATTTAATAGAAGTTTTTAAGAATCATAAGTTAGTCAAGATTTTTCAAAAAGAAATTTATGAAAAAAATCGTGCTCAAATTTTTTTAGATAACGTAAAAGAAAAAAGTAGAAAAATGTCAATTGTTTTTGTTAGAGCTTCTCCAATTATGGAAACAATGACTGGTATTATAATAGCAATATTAATTTATTTTACTGGAAGGTTGATAATGAATGATGAAATAGAAATTAGTAATTTTTTTTCTTTTTTGGCAGCAATGATGCTTGCATATCAACCTGTTCGATCTTTGGCTACCCTGAATATAGTTATTAATAATGGTCTTGTATCCGCAAAAAGAATTCTTCCGATTATAGATGAAAAATCAGAGCTCAAACAAAATAATGATGATAAAAATTTAACTTTGGAAAATGGAAATATTGAATTCAAAAATATAGAATTTTCATATGATAATTCTAAAGATGAAAATTTACCAAAAGCTACCTTAAAAGATATAAATTTAAAAATGTTTGGTGGAAAAATGACAGCACTAGTTGGTCATAGCGGGAGTGGTAAATCTACAATTCTAAATTTAATTCCTAGGATATATGATGCGCACAAAGGTGATATAACTATCGATAATCAATCAATTTATAGGACAAAAATTAAATCTCTAAGAAATCAAATTTCATTTGTGAGCCAAGATACAAATTTATTTGATGATACAATAAAAAATAATATCGCTTATGCTGATGTAGATGCAAGTGATGAAGATATCTACGATGCAGCAAAACTTTCATTTGCCTCTGAATTTATTGAAAAATTAAAGGATAAATACGAAACAAAAATTGGCGAAAATGGAATTAGATTATCTGGAGGTGAAAAACAAAGAATATCTATCGCAAGAGCAATCCTAAAAAAAAGTAAAATTATTTTACTAGATGAGGCTACCTCTTCACTCGATGCTGAAACAGAGGATAAAATACAAAAGGCAATCAGCTATCTCACAAAAAATAGAACAACTATTGTAATAGCTCATAGACTTTCAACAATATTAAACTCAAATAAAATATATGTAATAGACTCTGGTAATGTTGCAGCTGAAGGTAGTCATGAGGAACTAATGAAAAACTCATCTATCTACAAAAACTTTTACAATAAACAAATAAAGATGTAATGCTTTTCATCTATAGAATTTTAATAAATATTATTCTTTTAATCTCACCAATTATATTAATTTTAAGACTTATTAAAAAAAAAGAGGATCCAAGAAGATTCAAAGAAAAATTAGGGTTTTTTTCAAAAAAAAAAAAATCTGGTAAATTAATTTGGTTTCATGGAGCAAGTGTTGGGGAAATTCAAAGTGTAATACCTTTGATTGAAAAATTTGAAAAAAATAAAAAGATCAATCAAATTTTAATTACATCGAACACTGTAAGCTCATCGAATATCATAAAAAAATTTAAATTAAGAAAAACTGTTCATCAGTTCTTTCCAATAGATTGTAATTTTATTTCTGAAAAATTCATCAATCATTGGAAACCATCAAAGGTTTTTTTTATAGATTCTGAGATATGGCCAAACACAGTCAATAATTTATACAGGAAAAAAATTCCAATGATTCTTTTAAACGGTAGAATAACAAAAAAAACTTTACAAAAGTGGCTAATTTTACCAAATTTTGCAAAATCATTATTTAATAAATTCAAACTTTGCTTATCATCAAGTTTAGAGTCAAAAAAATATTTAAGAAAACTTGGAGCTCAAAATATTAAATTTTTTGGAAACATCAAATTTAGTCAGTCAGAAAGTGCTAGTCCTATCCTGGATAAAAATTTTAGAAATTTTATTAAATCAAAAACTTCATGGTGTGCTTCAAGCACTCACTATAATGAGGAAAAATTTTGTGGCCAAACCCATTTATATCTTAATAAAAAATATAAAAATCTCTTAACAATAATTATACCTAGACATATTAATAGAGTTGATTCAATTAAAGATGAGCTAAAGAGCCTTAAACTTAAAGTACATTTAGATGAACCCAAAAGAAAAATAAGTTCTAATACAGATGTTTATTTAGTGAATTCTTATGGCAAGACAAAATCATTCTATAGGGAATGTAAGAATGTATTTCTGGGAGGTTCGATGATAAATCATGGTGGGCAAAATCCATTGGAAGCTGTAAGATTTGGATGTAACATATTTCATGGTCCCAACGTAACTAATTTTAAAGAAATTTATTGGTTTTTAAAAAACAAAAATCTATCTCAAAGGGTAACAAATTACAAAAATCTAGCAAATTTACTAAGCATAACCCTCAAGAATAAAAGTCAGCCTAAGAAAATAAAAAAAAGTTTATATTTGATCGGAAAAAATATTTTAAATAAAACTTATAAGGAAGTTTGTTAAAAAATTATTAGATGAATTTTAAAAAGCCTAAATTTTGGGATTTGAATAAACCAAATTATCTAGCTTACCTGTTGTTACCTTTAACTTTACTTATAAGAATAAATATTTTTATTTCTAATTTATTCCCAAAAAAAAAATTTTGTAAAATCAAAACGATATGTATTGGAAATATATATCTAGGGGGTACAGGAAAAACACCCACTACTTTGAAACTTTATCAACTACTTAAAGATAAAAATTATAATGTTGTGAATGCAAAAAAATATTATTCTTATCAACAAGATGAATATTTATTACTAAAAAATAAATCACAAGTTATCTCATCAAAAACCAGAAAAGAAATTATAAAACAAGCATTAAAAAAAAATTATGAAATAATTATTTTTGATGATGGTTTACAGGATAAGACAATTGATTATGATTTAAAGTTTGTTTGTTTTGATAGTAAGAACTTAATTGGAAATGGTTTATTAATACCTGCGGGGCCATTAAGAGAAGAAATAAATAGCTTAAGAAAATATGATTGTGTAATTTTAAAAAATATAGACAAAAATGTCGATTCGACTGAAATTATATCAAAAATTAAAAAAATAAATCCAAAAATTGAGATTTTTAATACATATATAAAAATAAAAAATATTGAAAAGTTTAAACGATCTGATCAATATCTAATTTTTTCAGGGATTGGTAATTCAAAAAGTTTTAAAGAAGTTTTAATTAAAAATGATTTTAACATAGTCGAAGAAAAAATTTTCGCAGATCATTATAACTATAAAGACAAAGACATTCTTGAAATTATAAAAATTGCTAAAAAAAAAAATATGAAAATTATTACTACAGAAAAAGATTATGTTAAGATTCCTAATTACTTGAAAGAAAAAATTAGTTTCGTAAATATCGACTTGGAGATTTCTGAAGAAGATAAACTTATTAAATTTATAGAATCTATAATTAATGAAAAAAATTAAATACTTAATTGAATTCATATTTATTATTTTTTTATTAATAATAATAAAAATATTAGGATTAAAAATTTCATTATTTGTTTCGAGTTTTATTTTTAGAATCATTGGCCCGTTATTTAGAACTAAAAAAATATCATATAATAATTTATCGATAGTTTTACCTAATATAACTAAAACCAAAAAAAATAAAATTATCGATATGATGTGGGAAAATTACGGGAAAATTTTTTCAGAATATATGTTTATAAAAAATTTTAGAACCGATCCAAAATTTTCAAAAAAAATAGTTGTTGAAAACCAAGAAGAACTAGAAAGAATTAAATTAGAAAATAAACCTGTAATATTTATATCTGGTCATTTCAATAACTTTGAGTTAATGGCGATGCATTTAGAAAAATCTAATATCAATTTGGCAGCAATATACAGGCCTCTAAATAATAATTTCCTAAATCCAATAATGGAAAGAATTAGGAAAAAATATATTTGTAAAAAACAAATTAAAAAGGGAATTTCAGGAACAAAGCAACTGCTTAAAGAATTTAAGAACGGGACTTCTATTGCATTAATGATTGATCAAAGAGTTTCCGAAGGAATTAAATCAGATTTTTTTGGAAAAAAAGCCTTAACAACCACAATTCCAGCTCAATTTATTAAGAAATTTGATGCCTCTGTAGTACCGATTTACATTGAGAGGTTACCCGATGATACTTTTAAATTAAGAGTCTCTAATACTATCAAATTTCTAAAAGATGAATCTATAAGTAACATAACATTTAAACTTAATAAAATTTTGGAAAAAATGATTATGTCTAATCCAGAACAGTGGATATGGACCCATAATAGATGGAAAATTTAGTTAACTATTATTTTCCTCTCTTTTCAAATGAGCTTCTTTATAAGAGTAATATGCCTCTTGTGCGTCTACATTCCAATAATTTAAATCTTCTAAAGAAATTTTTTTGCCAGAAACAGCACACAATACATGATCTCCATTTTCTATAATTTTAAAATTATTACGTAAATATTTTATTTTCGCTAATTTTTTATACATTTTTAGTTTATATATGTTTATATGAATGTTGGAATAATTGGAAGCGGAGGACGAGAGCATGCTCTTTGTATTTCGCTAAAAAAATCACAAAAAATTAAAAATATTTACTGTTTTCCTGGAAACGCTGGAACAAGCTTTGTTGCAAAAAACATAGAAATTGATCTTACTAATTTTGAGGAATTGAAAAAATTGATCCAAAAACTTGGTATAGATATTATTGTTGTTGGACCTGAAAAACCCCTTGTCGATGGAATTGTAGATTTTTTGGAAAATAATAAAATTAAAGTCTTTGGTCCTAATAAAATTGCTTCACAATTAGAGGGCTCCAAGATATTTACAAAAAATTTATGTAAAAAATATAAAATTCCAACAGCAAATTTCGGAGTTTTTAACAATATTGATGAAAGTTTTTCTTTTTTAAAAAAATGCAAGTTTCCTATTGTGGTAAAAGCAGATGGTTTAGCCTCAGGTAAAGGTGTTTATATTTGTGAAAACTTAGAAAGTTCCAAAGATGCAATAACTGAAATATTTGATGGTAAATTTGGTAAAGCTCATGAAATATTAATTGAAGAATTTTTAGAAGGTGAAGAGATGAGTTTTTTTATAATTTCAGATGGATCAAGCTATAAAAAATTTGGCACTGCGCAAGATCATAAAAGAGTTCTCGAAGGTGACAAAGGTAAAAATACTGGTGGAATGGGTGCTTATTCACCTTCTCGTCTTGAAAATGAAACTTTAGATAAAAAAATATTAGAAAAAATAATTAAACCAACGCTAAAAGGGTTAAAAAATTTAAAAACAGAATTTGTTGGTTTTTTATATGCTGGATTAATGATTGTGAAAGGTGAACCTTTTTTAATTGAATATAATGTAAGAATGGGTGATCCTGAATGCCAAACAATTTTACCAAGATTAAAAACAGATTTTTTTGAGATCATCGATGCTACTATAAACAAAAAATTAGGATCTTTAAATTTAGAATGGTTTGAAGAAAAAAGTATTTGTATTGTTTTGTGTTCTAAAGGTTACCCTGACAAATTTCAAAACAATGTTGAAATAAAGAAATTAGAAAAAATTAAACCTAAAGATAACAATTATATTTTTCATGCTGGTACAAAATTAATAAATTCTAAAATATACTCTAATGGAGGCAGGGTTTTAAATTTCGTGATTAAGTCTAAAAATTTACAACAAAGTAGAGATGAATTAATCAATTCAATAAATGATTTGAATTGGGAAAATGGATATTTTAGAAAAGACATTGGTTTTAAAATTTTTGAGTGATGAGAATTATTTCTGGGAAATTAAAAGGAAAAAAGTTATTTCTACCAAAAGATAAGGCCACAAGACCATTAAAAGACTTAGTCAAAGTCTCCATATTCAATTTATTAGATCATTCAAATATAGTTAAGAAAAATTTGGAAAACACCTCAATTTTGGATTTATTTTCTGGTACGGGTTCTTTTGGATTGGAGTGTCTTTCGAGAGGATCAAAAAATGTTTATTTTTTTGAAAATTATGTTGGGGCAATCAAAGTTTTAGAAAAAAATCTTAATTTCTTTAAAAATAGTAGAAATTTTAAAATTTTTAAATTTGATTGTTTTAAATTCTTTGAATCGAGCAAAGAAATAAATAAAAAATTTGATATCATTTTTTTAGATCCACCGTATAAGGAATTGAGAATAAATAAATTGATTGAAAAAATTATTCAAAAAAAAATTCTTAAAGACAAAGGTTTAATCATAATTCACAGACATAAAAAAGATAAATTAGAGATAAACAAAAAATTAAAAATTTTAGATGTTAGAAATTATGGAATTTCAAAGGTATATTTTTTGAATTAAGATCTCACTAGAATTTTTTTAGTCTCTTTTTTTATAAGTTCAACAGCTGGTTGATCGTAAGGATTTATCTTTAGTGCCTTAGCAATCAAAATTGTTTCAATAATAAAGAAAGAAAATAATTCTCCTAATGCTTCCTCACTTTTAGTCTTAATTTCGAAACTTCTGAAAGGTATATTTTTTTTTTTAAAAACATTTTGAGTTGCAATAATTTGTGATGATAAAATATTGCTTAATTTTTTTTTTCTTAAAAATTTTGCATCCTCAGGAATTATTCTAGAATTTATCTTTGCATCAAGCTTTTCTTGAGAATAAAAAAAAGTATAAAAATTATTTTTTTGTCCTTCTAAGTATAATTGCATTAAGCTATGATTATCTTTTGGCATGGTCGAAATTATTGGAAAAACCCCATGTCCCTTTTTTCCTAAACTTTCTGCTACAAGTTGTTGGTACCATTTTAGTAAATTATCCGCAGTCTCATCATAATTTAAAATCACAGAATTTGTTTTTTTAAACCTTATTAGTTCTAAAATATTTGCAACATTACTTATGATAGAGTCAAAAAAAAATTTATTCTTTATTAAATTATTTAACTGCTTAAATTTTTTAATATTCAATCCCATAAGTTCTGCTGGCAACATTCCTACTTCAGATAGAACCGAGTATCTTCCACCTATATAATTATTATGATCTATAATTTCATTTTTAAGCTTTAAACCAATATCTTTTAAAATACTTTTTTTATTTTCTGTAATAAAGATATTTTTTTCTTTTTTATTTATATATACGTTTGAATTAACAATTGTTTCTAGTGTGTTGCCAGATTTAGAAATTATTAAATTTAAATACTTTTTTTTGGTACAAAATCTTCTATATTTCAAGTTTGATATAAAAGAAAAATCCCTTTTAATTTTGTATTTTAGAAAATCATAAATTCCATGTGCTCCTAATGACGAACCACCCATTCCAAATATTCTTATAAATTTAAATTTTGTAAATTTTTTTAAAAAATTTTTTGTATAACTGTATTTATATTTGTTAGTTAAAGAAATGATCACTTCATCTTCAGAATTAACAAGTTGTTTGAAATATTTTTGTAAACTTCTACTTTTCTTTTTTTTTATAAAACCTTTAAAAGAAACAAAATTAGTTAACATTATTGTTTTTGTATTTTCTTTAATATACTTTGTTCTAAACCAGTACTAGATGTATCGGTGTTTTCATTTTCATCATTCTCACTATTATCATCTTTAAAAACTATCTCAAATTGACGTTCTTCCTCCTCAGTTTTTTGAACGTCTTCTTCTGGATTTGGTAATTTAGAAAAGTCAGGAGGTAAAACTAAAGGGTCTTTTTTTTCAATCAAAAACTCATCTCCAGATGTAGATTTTCTTTTAAACTTAAATCCTTCCAGACCCCCAGAGCATGAAAATAACAATAAGCTAACTATTAGGATTTTTAAAATATTATTAATAATTTTCATTTTTAAATTTTTTATTACCCAAAATTTCAATACTAATTAAACATAATATACCAAGTGTGATAAATATATCAGCAACGTTAAATATAAACCAATGAAAATTGTTAATGTGTATATCTATAAAATCAGGCACAGCGGAATAAAAAATTCTATCAAAAATATTTCCGAATGAACCTCCTATAATCATAATAAAACTGTATTTTTCAAATCCTTTTGATCTAGACATTAACCAAATAATGACTGTTGTGACCAAAAGTATAAAGATTGTTAATAAATTATAATATAGTTTTTCGTCAAAAGAAAATAAACCAAAAGCGATACCTTCATTCCAAATCAAATTAAAATTTAAAAAAGATGTAACACTAATGCCATATTGTTCATAAGTTTCTGGAGAATTAATGATCAATAATTTACTAACTCTATCGATTAAAAAAATAAAAATAATAATTGAAAGATCTACTAAATGTTTTTTTAACATTCTATTTACAATTCGGTCTTTCACATGGTGCGCTTCTTAATTTCCAACATATTGGACATTTTTCACCTTTTGCTTTGCTTGTTTCTACAATTATCTCATTTGTATCACTATTCTCAATTTTGACTGATGAAGTTATGCAAAGTTCTGAAAGGTCAATATTTTTTAAAAATTTCTGGTTCTCATTATTTAATTTCACAATTAAAGCTGCCTCCAAACTAGATCCTATATCTTTACTTGCTCGTTTTTGCTCAATACTCAGATTACAAATATCCCTTATTTTGATTAATTGTTCCCATTTAGAATTAAGGTTTGAATTATTAAATTTTTCAGGAAAATTTAAAAATTTTTCAAGATGAATACTCTTTTTGTTTTTTGAAATAAGTTGATAAATCTC
>MDTB01063164.1_pt1 | contig 12744 bp, 9 predicted proteins | sample 811161 | NCBI WGS metagenome assembly MDTB01 (sample SAMN05326650, study PRJNA326480) | marine metagenome | isolation source: seawater | place: Mediterranean Sea | collected 2009 | reverse complement strand
TTTAAGTGAATTTATTTTATCAAAATGTAAAGGTGTGGTTGCATGTGCCATTACTTTGCTAGACAGAGGTAAAGTAATAATTTTTTCTAATAACGGAAGTTTATTTTTCTCTACCAAAAATGGTTGTAATTATTTCTCTTCGGAGGAGTATCCTTTAAAGGTTCTTGGCATCACCTCAGCTGAGCAATTAATAGATGACTTCAGAATTATTGAAATTGAGCCGGCCAGTGATGTAGAGCCTGTTCAAGAATTTAAAAATCCGCGATTGAATTTAGTTCCTGAGTTGACACTTTCAAGCTCAAGAGAAAAGCTTCTAAAATATGATGATCTTAACCTCAAAAGATGTTCAAAATGCATCCTCCCTGAGACAATGCCATATATTTCATTTGATCAAAATGGAATATGCAATTATTGCAATAATTATCAACTTAGAAACATACCAAAGGATAAAGAGATACTTTTTGATTTAGTGGAGAAATTTAGAAGAAAAAAAGGTAATGACTGTATTGTCCCATTTTCAGGTGGTAGAGATAGTTGCTACAGTTTGCATTTAATAGTTAAAGAGTTAAAGCTTAAACCAATAGCTTACACATATGATTGGGGAATGGTGACTGACTTGGGAAGAAGAAATATTAGCAGAATGTGTTCTCAATTAGGAGTTGAAAACATAATAGTGGCTGATGATATAACGCTAAAAAGAAAAAACATTGCGATGAATATTAATGCATGGCTTAAATCACCAAATCTTGGAATGATTAGTATTTTTACTGCTGGAGATAAGCATTTTTTTAGGCATGTTGAAACAGTAAAAAAGCAAACGGGAATTTCTTTAAATTTGTGGGGGGTAAATCCTTTAGAGGTTACTCACTTTAAGTCAGGTTTTCTTGGCGTTCCCCCTGACTTCGAAGAAAAACTAGTTTATTCAAGCAGCAGCATGAAGCAACTTAGATATCAATATCTTAGATTTAAAGCAATGATGAAAAGTCCAAGTTATTTCAACAGCTCAATTTGGGACACTTTATCTGGCGAATATTGGAGAAGTTACCATAAAAAAATAGATTACTTTCATGTCTTTGATTATTGGAGGTGGAATGAAGAAGTCATTGATAAAACTCTGTTAGATGACTATGAGTGGGAAACTGCACCAGATACTAAAACTACATGGAGAATTGGCGATGGCACAGCTGCATTTTATAACTATATTTATTATAGTGTTGCTGGCTTTACTGAACATGATACTTTTAGGAGCAACCAAATCAGAGAGGGAGATATTACAAGACAGGAAGCATTAGAGCTTGTTCAAGAAGAGAATAGACCAAGATATCCTAATTTGCAGTGGTATTTAGATTCTGTTGGTCTTGATTTTGAAGATGTAATCTCAAAAATTAACGCTATTCCTAGAATCAATACATAACGCAATTGAAAATTTTATTTATTTCAAAGTATGCATGTCCGCCAACATATGGATTTGGAAGTCGCTTAATTTATCTTGCTAAGTATCTTGGAAAAAGTGGGCATGATCTGAGGCTAATTACAAGTGATGCCAACCATTCTGCCTTTAATTGGCCTAATTCTAAAGAGACTTTTAATGACATCTGTATTGATGGCTGCAATCTGCTATGGGTAAAAACAAGAAAATATAAAAAAACAACATCTATAGACAGAATATTAAGCTGGGTAGATTTTGAATTAAAAGTATTTTATTTATTGTTTGTAAAACGATATTTTCTAAAACCAGACATAGTTGTGGTATCGTCATTATCTTTTTTTAGCATAATAAATGGCCTTCTATACAAGATGTTTTTTAAAACAAAGCTTGTTTTTGAGGTTAGAGACATATGGCCACTTACCCTTACTGAAGAAGGTGGTTTTTCATCTCTTAATCCTTTAATAATAATTTTAAGGGCAATTGAGTTAGTAGGTTATAGATTTTCTGATTTAGTGGTAGGGACTATGCCAGGACTAAAAAAACACGTAAATACTGGGAGATTAGACAAGCGCGTAATTTGCATTCCTATCGGATACGACGAAATACCTGAAAACAAAGATATACATTTTAATTTTCTTAAAAACTCTAACTTTAATCCAAATAAAATTACTATTGCATATGCAGGGAGCATTGGAATAACTAATGCACTAGACAACTTCATAGAAGCTATCAAACTCAATAAAAATGAAAATGTTCAATTTATAATTATTGGTGATGGTGATCTAAAAGAAAAATATAAAAGAAAACTTAGTTCTCAAGATAATATTATTTTTGGCCCAAGAATTGATAACAAAGATGTACCATCTTTGCTTTCGCTATGTGATATTTTATATTTATCAACCTTTCCATCTAAGGTCTGGGAATATGGGCAATCTTTAAATAAGATGGTTGAATATATGCTTGCAGGAAAGCCCATAATAGCTTCATATAGTGGACTAGAGTCGATGTTAAACGAAGCAAAATGCGGAGTATTTGTTCGAACTGACACACCATCTGATCTTGTAAATGCCATTGATGATTATGCAAAATTAAGCAAAACTAAACTCGAAGAAATTGGCAAAAGGGGACGAGAATGGGTTATCAGAAATCGTCACTATGCAAAACTATCAAATCAATATGAAAATGAGTTACAAAATTTATTAAATAATGATCAGTAAGTTGGGATCTTTTTATAAGAATGTTTTAAAACTTATTTCAGGCACAACGCTAGCGCAGCTGATCCCAGTGCTAGTATCTCCAATTTTGACTAGGATATACTCACCACAAGATTTTGGTTTATTTGCACTATTCATTACAATTTCAGCAATCTTAAATGTTCTTAGCACATTAAGATACGATAATGTTCTAATACTTCCAAGAGACAACATAGACGGGAGACGAGTTTTAATATTATCAATATGTGTTACTTCTTTTGTCGCATTAATTATCCTTTTAACAAGTTATCTCTTTGGAGATTATTTGCTTATCTCTTTTGGTTATGAAGAGCTAATGCCATTTAAAATAATTTTGGCATTTGGGGTATTGGCCGCTGGGCTCTATCAAATTTCAGACTTTTGGCTCAACCGTAAAAAAGATTATTTTAAAATGGGAGTTCTAAGAGTGATACAAAGTGTAACTATAGCTATTTTGAATATAGGGCTAGGTCTTTATCTTATAGATGCTTCAGGTTTAATTTATGGGAATGTTTTTGGGTTTATAATTGCCTCCGTTCTCGGACTAATTTTACTTAAAGGAGATTTAGTAAAAGCGATAAATGAATTTTCTTTTAAAGATACTTTAAAAATCGCAACTCAGTATAAAGATTTTGCAGTTTTTGGTACGCCTGCAACACTGTTAAATGTTTTTGCTCAACAAAGCTTTTTTTTGTTTATTGGCTATAGTTATGGATTAATAGCTCTTGGTTATTTCTACTTACTTAATAGAATAATAGGCTTGCCAACCACTATAATTGGCTCTAGCCTCGGGCAAGTTTTTTATCAGAGGATCTCACAAGTCCCGATAAATGAATCATTTCCTAAAGTTAGAGATTTTGCCTTACAAGTTATTTTGCAATCTTTTTTCATCCATATTCTAAGCTATTTTCTTGTAGATAGTCTTCTGGTAGCTATATTTGGAGATCAATGGAGTGACTCATTAGAATTTTTACCATTTTTTGTAATCTTGCTTTTTATTTCATTTATTTTTGGACCCATATCCATGTTGTTTAATTATTTCCAATTACAAAAACAAAATTTGATATGGCAGATATTATGGGTTGTAACAAATATAATCCTCTTCTTTGTATCCATAACGTTTAATTTTTCAATAACTACCTTTCTTACAATATTCCTAATAAAGCAATATTTGCTATATATTGGGGGTATTATTTTTCTTGTTTTTTATTCTTTAAAGAAAAAATCAATCTGAAAATAAAATTAAATATATGTTTTGCAAACTTTTTCATTTGATAACCTAGCAACATGGTAACGGATTTTATTTTTATAGTACTTTGGATTTCATTTCCTATTTTCTGGATTTCTTTATTGAAAATATGTCAACCTAAAGTGCTGTATGTATCTTTGTTATCAACTTTAATTTTTTTTATATTAATTTTTTCATATCTTGGTTTTCCGATTGTATATTTTCAGCTTGATGAATTTAGAACAGGTGAAATCCAAGACCAACAAATAATTATGGAAGCATTTCTGTATAGTGGTGCCTCCACATCTTTGCTTATTTTTGGTGCTCTTTTTTCATCAATAATATTTGGAAGATTAAAGCTTTGGAAATTCAAGGAGTTTTCAGCAAATCAATCACAAAACACTGTTCTTTTTATCTCAGTAATTTTTTTAAGTTCCTGTTATATGCTTTACATGTATATATCACAAATTGGTATCACTCAAATTGCAGGACTAGTTGCATTTGGTTTTTTTGAGTCAGACTCGTCAATTAATTTTTTGAGGTCAAATATGACAAACTCTTTTGAAGGAAGTTATTTTTTTTATCGGCTTATGATTGAGGAGTTGTTATTATTTGTAACTCTAATCTCTTTTGCACTTAATCCAAAAAGAAGTGCATTAATATGGCCATTTAGAATATTAGCTTTTTTTGTATGCATGTTTACATTGTTAATGTCTGCCCAAAAAGCACCAATTATGGAAATATTTTTTGGGCTAATAATGATATTCTCTTTAAAACAATTATCTGGAGTATTGCCATCAAAATTAATTTTGCTATCTAGCCCTATAATACTAGTATTGCTTGTTCTTTTTTATCAGACGTTTACAGAGTTTGACTCTTTTCTTTCAGCATTTGCAGGAGTATTGAGCAGAACATTTACAGGACCAATAGAAGCGATATATGTTTATTTAATTTATTTTCCTGAGTATAGCGATTTTTTGCATGGCGCTAGTTTCCCTAACCCTAGAGGCATCTTTCCATATGAGCCAATTACAATCACGCAAGAGATTATGGCATGGTACAACCCAGATGAAGCAAAACTTGGTATAGTTGGCTCCATGCCTGCAATATACTGGGTTGAGGCTTATGCTAATTTTGGATTAGGAGGCGTAATACTTGTTTCATTTTCAATTGGGTTCCTTCTTCATGCATTAAACTTAATATTATTGGGTTTTAAAAATGACCCAATTTCTTCATCGTTCTTTGTTTGGCTAGCTCTTTTTTACAAAGATTTGAGTCAAACTTTTTTTTCAGATTATATCTATAGTGGCCACCTATTTTTAACTTTTTTTGTATTTATAATAATTACATTAATCGTAAATAAGGGAAAAATATATTTCAGATAGAATCTAGTATGAAAAAGCTTTCTTCCAATTTCATAAATTTAGTTAGGGAAATTTATAATAATGAAAGCCCTATAGTCTTGCATAGGCCCTATTTCGATGAAGATGAAAAAAAATCTTTATTAAATTGTATCGATAGCAACTTCGTATCCTCGGCAGGCCCTGAGATATCACAATTTGAAAAAGAAATATCAAGAATAACAGGACTAAAGCATGTAATAGCAACAGTAAATGGAACTTCTGCTTTACATTTAGCAATGCATGAACTTGGTCTTTCAGAGGATAATGAAGTGATAACTCAGGCCTTAACTTTCGTAGCTACTGCCAACGCGATCTCTTATACTGGTGCGAAACCTGTGTTTTTAGATGTAGATCTAGATACATATGGATTAAGCCCAGAAGCCCTAGACACTTTTCTCAGCAAATGTGCACATAAAACTGATCTATACCCTATAAATAAAAAGACTAAAAAAATTATAAAAGCAGTGGTGCCTATGCATACTTTTGGTTGTCCTTCACGAATCAAAGATATATACGATATCTGCCAAGAATGGGGTCTTGATTTAATTGAGGATTGTGCGGAATCCCTTGGAAGCTTTTCTGATGGTTTGCATACTGGCAAACTTGCTAGGATTTCAACACTTAGCTTCAATGGGAATAAAATCATAACTACTGGAGGAGGAGGCGCTGTACTAACTGATGATGCAAAATTAGCAAACTCAATCAGGCATATAGCCACTACAGCAAAAAAACAACATCCTTACAGGTATATCCATGATCAAATTTCATATAACTATAGAATGCCAAACTTAAATGCAGTACTTGGCTTAGCTCAAATTTCTAAACTAAATAATTTTTTAGAAAAGAAAAGAAAATTACATACAATATATAAAGATTTTTTTGATTCATTTGGCTACAAAATGCAGGAAGAGCTCAAATTCTCATCGTCTAATTTTTGGCTAAATTCAATTGAATTTAATAATTCTGAAGAAAGAGACTATTTTCTAAAAAGCACAAATTCTCAAAATGTCTTTACAAGGCAGATATGGGATTTAATGCATAAGTTAAATATGTTCAAAGCCTGTGAGCGTGATAGCCTTAGGAATTCAGAATACTTATTCCAAAGAGTTGTCAACATTCCATCGAGTTATTATCAATGATCAGGTTATTTGATATTTTGTTTTCATCGTTAGCTATTGCTTTTTTATTACCAGTATTAGTGCCATGTGCATTAATACTTAAATTTACTGGGGAAAAAGAAATATTCTATTTTCAAGAAAGAATAGGAAAAAATAAAAGAAAATTTAGTTTATATAAATTTACAACAATGTTGAAAAATAGTGAGAACATTGGTTCGGGAACAATAACGATCAAAGATGATCCAAGGGTTCTTCCTTTTGGTAAGTTTTTGAGATCAACTAAAATAAATGAGCTACCTCAATTAATAAATATTCTGATTGGAGATATGAGTATTATCGGCCCAAGACCATTACTCGAAAAACAGTTTTCAATGTATGACATTAATGACCAAGAAATAATATGTTCAGTAAGACCTGGTTTAAGTGGCGTTGGAAGTGTAATTTTTAGAGATGAAGAAAATATGCTTTCAAAAGCGTCTAATCCTCATGAATTCTATAAAAAAAATATAACTCCCTATAAAGCTTATTTGGAAAAATGGTTTGTAGAAGAAAAAAGTTTATTTTTATATTTTAAGCTTATTGTTGTAACAGTAATTGTGGTTATTTTTAAAACAAATAATCCAGAGAAACTTATATCTGATAAAATTCTTTCATCAGAAAATTATTTTAAAGAAAACTGGAACTAGAACTGTAACTTATGTATTGGCCTAGCTATAAAGATGATTTTAACATTCTTTTCCAAAGAGGGTGTGTAAAATTGCCCCCTATCAACGATATTGTAAATCTTAAAAACCTATATTATAAGTGTTGTAGCGAGATGGGTGAAAAAGTTTTTATTGAAAACTCATCCGCTCATAAAGAACTCCTTGATAAATTAGATTTTGATTTTTATACAAATAAGCTCTATGAGTTTGCTAAGGAAAATTACAATTATCAAAATTCATTTAACTGCTATAACATCTCTAGAAAAGTAGAGCCCAATAACAAAAACGAGAATTTTAGAGCACATTTTGATTCACACTTATTCACCGTTGTTTTTCCCATAAATATTTTAGTTAAACAAAATAAGGATGATGCTGTTGGCGAGCTTATGTATTTTTTGAAAAAAAGAGAGAACCCAACTAATTCATTAAGTGATGTAATTGGCAAGACTTACCATAAAAGATATGCCTCCAAGAAAAACTTTTTACGACTTGGCGATACCATAGAAATGAAGGTAGATTTTTTTTCTGACTATAGGCCCTTGTTGTTTGTCGGGAATACCACATTGCATACTAATAACTATATTGATGCACATCACAATGAAAACAGATTAACTTTCTTGACTCATATTTGTGACCCATACAGTGGAAGTGGTGTTGGATCATTATTAAGAAAAATTAGATCTAGATGACCAATAGAAATGTATATCTAGATTATTTAGGATTTTTTGCAATATTTTTAGTATTTGCACATCACTTTTTTGGGAGATTTTCTTTCAATGAATATGACCTATTTGCATCTTTCTCAGCAATCTATGGAAAGCTGGTTGTTGATATATTTTTTCCTCTTATTGAGTTTTTTAAAGTACTGTCAGGCTACGTTGATTCTTTTTTTGCACTCAATTACTATCTCTATTTTGCTATAAGTTTTGCTTCCTCTTATTTATTTTGCAAGTTATTGTTTACTAGAGTTGAATCAAGATTTATAGAATTTTCAAGATTGGGTGTATTCGTTAATAGAAACAAAAAGACTTAAGTGTATAATAATCCGATGTTTAGGCTTTTATTTTTAACTCTTTTTGCAGGAATTCTGTTACCACAATCTTATGAAAGTATTGATGAAAACTTAGTAAGAGAATTAGCCTCATCTCAACTTTCTGCTTTAGACAGACTGCCCTCTGAGAATAGTAAAGTCTTAGAAGGTGGAGAGATTCTTACTAAATCAACAGACTTAGAACGTAAAAGCGAATACTTTGGATATGATTTTTTTAATTTTAAGCCAATTTCAAGTCAAACTGCTCTTGATGTTCCTCTGGGGAATAGTTACACAATTAATTTTAATGATAAAGTTGAGTTAATGCTCATCGGAAGCATTGATAGAATATATGACTTAAACGTAAGCCTTTCAGGAGAAATTTCAATACCCAATGTTGGCTTGGTAGCTATAGTAGGCTTAGATGTCGAAGAAGCCAATAAAAAAGTTAATTTGTTTTTAAACGAAAAAAAAATAGGTGTTCAAGGATTCTTGTCAGTTAAGAATCCATCCTTAAAAAAGATTTCCATTGTAGGGGCAGTTAAAAGTCCTGGCGTATATTTAGTTAATCCATTTTCATCTGTCGTAGAGGCTATTAGATATGCTGGAGGACTAGACTCTAATGCAAGCCTTAGAGATGTGGAGATAATTAAGAAAAATGAATTAAAAGTTAAATTAGATCTTTATGATTTCCTTGTCTTTGGTTACGGACTCGAAGATTTAAGTTTAGATAATGGAGACATAATTAGAATTAAAAGTACAGATAATTTCGTAAAAATCGAGGGGGAAGCTTTAAGGAACCTTTACTATGAGTATCTCCCTAGCGATACATATGAAGATTTAATTGAGTTTTCTGGTGGTTTCAAAAAATATGCAAACAAAAATAATATTTCAGTTAATGCATTATCTAATGGACAGTTGGTCACACAACTTGTTGATATATCTGAACAGATAGAAAATGATGCCATCACACGAATGTTTGTTGGAAGTCTCAGCAATAAAAGAGATGCTTACCCCTTCGTGAAGGGTGAATCGGTAGAAAGAGGAGCATATCAAATAGAAAAATATGAAACTTTATCTAACCTAATAAGCGAATTGAGCTTTTCAGATACAATCTATCCATTCTTTTCTGTACTTAAAAGGTTCAATAAGAATGAGCTCACTACAGATTTTATGTATTTCTCTCTTAATGACCCAAGCACTTATCAGGAGATAGATTTGAGATTAAACGATGAAATAATGTTCTTCTCCACAGAAGATATAGTCTTTTTTTCAAAGTGCATTCAATTGGTAGATTTTACATCAGACTGCGAACCGTTGGAGGAGAGGCGTGTAAATTCAACTGAAATCAAAACAAATGAGAATCAGTCTGTCCAAGCTATGGAGATTAATAGAGAGATAAGTAAAGATATGGACCTTGAGACACAAAATATTAATAACGCCTCTGAAAAAGTTGAAAATAAAGAGATATTTGAACCATATAAGAGCTATGATCTTAGTATTTTTGATCTAAAACAACTTTTGGTGGCATCAGGATCACTTAAAGACATAAATTACAATGAACAAGTTTATTCAGTGCCAACAGTTGGAGAGCTAAGTCTCCAGCGTTTATTTAAAAATTTAAGACTAATACCTTCTGTATTTAAAAACATAATTTATGTAAACTTGGATAATTCTTTATCTGAAATTAATCCTGACGTTAATATAGATTCAACAAACTTCTCGAGTATTTTTTATTCTAATGAAGATTTAAGATCAATCAAAGTAACAATTGAGGGTCAGGTAAAGTCACCAGGGGAATATGTAATTCCTGCAGACTCTACTCTTTTAGATCTTTATGAAATATCAGGGTTTTTTACAAATAGTGCCTCTCCTAATGGAGCAGTCTTTTTAAGAGAGTCAGTAAAAGAACTTCAAGAGCGTGCAATAACAGACTCATTCAATAAGCTTCGGTCATTGAGTGTTGCAAATTCAGATAGTGCTTCAAATCAAAATCTTGTTGCATTGAACCAGCTGCTTGATATGGCAAAAGAATCGGTACTAGGGAGATTAAGTGGAGATCTTAGCTTGGAATCAGAGCTTGTTTCAAAAATAACCCTTGAAGATAATGATTATATTTTTATACCTTCTGAGCCTATTTCTGTAAATATTGTAGGTGAAGTTGCTTCACCGGGCAGTGTAATGTTTGATGTAGAGCGAGGCATTAATGATTATTTAGAAATGGCAGGTGGACTCAAGGATACAGCTTCACAAAATCAAATTTATGTAGTCAAATTTGATGGAAGCGCACAAACACTTGATAAAAAACTTTTCTCTAGAAGCTATATATTAGAACCAGGAGATACAATTGTAGTGCCTATAGATACCTCAAAAGGAGAACTTCTTGATCTCTCTGTTGTAGTTTCTGGGCTTCTTTCAAATTTAGCTCTTTCCGCAGCAGCTCTATCACAAATTTCTTCAGGTTGAAAAAGATAATCTGTGCTGCTCTTATTTTTATAAGCCTAATCTCTTTAGGTAAAAATTCTTATGGCGTAAATGGCTACATAAATATGCCATCTGCTTTAACATCAAATGAATCATCATTTTCATATTCTTTTATAAGATCTTATCCTGATAATAAAATATTTATTTCAGCATCCCCATTTGATTGGCTTGAAGCATCGTTATTTTATTCAGATATAAGAACTAAAGAGTCATATTACGATATATCTTACAAAGATAAAGGCATTACTCTGAAAACTCAATTAAGAGACAGACCACCATATTTATCTATTGGTATAAACGATCTTGGAGGTACGGGATATTATGGGTCTGAATACATCGTTATGACAGATTATATTTCAAATATTGAATATTCATTTGGATTGTCTTGGGGAATGCAATCTGAAGGAGTCACTATAAAAAACCCATTACATGTATTTGATGATAATTTTTTAAGTAGGGATTTTGAAACTGGTGAAATTGGTGGACAAGCAAATTTTCAGAATCTTTTCTCAGGCAAACAAGCAGCATTTTTTGCGGGCGCCAAGATGACACTAGAAAATTATAATTTAGTAGTGGAGTATGACTCAACAAATCTACCTGGATTTGTTGGGTATAAGCCATTATCAAATAGATTTAGTCTTGGGATTGAGAAGAGTTTTAAAAATTTTGATTTAAAAGTTGCTCTTTCAAGAAATAATACAGCAAATTTTCAAATAACTTATAACACCAATTATCTGAATTTTAAAAAAGATACTAAAAAAAACATAAAAGTTCTAAATAATCGAGATCTAAAATCTGCACTAGCACAAAATTCTATAGGCCTTAAAAACGTTAAAGAATCAGAAGATTTAATTTATATAACTACTACTTCTAATAATTATGACAATCATTTTGAAATGGTGGATGTTGTATTAAGCTATGCCACCCAAATTAGCACGAAAAGCCATGCAGTAATTACAAATGAAACTTTAGGAATGGAAGTTGTTGAAGCAATTTACCCATTAAATAAGGTTGGAAATTATAGAAATGAAAATTATGAAACCTCAGAAAAAAAACCTAAAGACAAATACAGGGTAGTAAAACTATACCCATTATTTGATAACAAGATTTCCCCAGTAATCAGACCATTTATAGCTGCAAGAGAGGGATTCTTCTATAGAGGCTTGTTTATTGAAGATGATTTGCAAATTATCTTTAGAGATAATTTTATATTTTTAGGAAATTTTAAAAAATCGATCTCAGATAATTTTGATGGACTTTATTTAGAACCAATTAATACATATCCCAATCAAGTAAGAAGTGATATAAAAAAATATCTTAATAATATTGATAGAGGTCTCATTATTGGTAGGGCAGAAGTAAATTACTTTCTAGCACATAAAAAATCGCATTTTGTACGACTTTCTGCCGGGATATTAGAGGAAATGTTTGGTGGCTTAGGTATGGAATATCTTTATTACCCCCAAGGATCATTAGTATCTCTAGGTTTTGAAACATTTTATGTAAAGAAGAGAGACTATAACTTAAGATTAGGCTTTCAACAGTATGAAAATAACCTTACAAGAATAAATATAAATGCAAGAGAGCCAAATTTAGATCTGATGTTTAAGTTTTCTTATGGGGAATACTTAGCTGGGGATGAAGGCTTTACATTTGAAGCTTTAAGGCAATTTAAAAATGGAGTTGAGTTTGGCATCTTCGTTTCAATAACAGATGTTACTGCAGAACAATTTGGGGAAGGCTCCTTTGATAAGGGAATTAAGTTAAAAATTCCATTTGATTTCTTTAAGAAAAGTTCTAAATCTCTGGGAAGGTTTGAGTGGCACCCTCTTACAAAAGACCCAGCATCGCTGTTAAAAAAATCTGTTGACCTTCATGAGAGAATAGGGTCGTTCAGGATATATTAAAAAAAACCGCCATAAGGCGGTTTTTTTTTAATTAAATAGTTTCTTAGGTTGAAGTATCTGTACTTGTTGAAGTATCTGTACTTGTATCTGTATCTGTACCAAGGCCTACTGTTGATGTATCGGTATCGGTATCGGTATCGGTATCGGTATCAGTATCGGTATCGGTATCGGTATCGGTATCGGTATCGGTATCGGTATCAGTATCGGTA
>MDTB01024214.1_pt1 | contig 12745 bp, 13 predicted proteins | sample 811161 | NCBI WGS metagenome assembly MDTB01 (sample SAMN05326650, study PRJNA326480) | marine metagenome | isolation source: seawater | place: Mediterranean Sea | collected 2009 | reverse complement strand
TTAAACCGGGCATTTGAACTGTATTGTACGCCCGACTTTCGTCGAAGTACTAAAAAAGGAGAAAAAAATGACTGATAAAATAAAAAATCCTGAGACTATAGGTCTTCATGGTGGTGAATATAGAAGCGATCCAGCAACTACTGCTGTGGCTGTTCCTATTTATCAAACAACTTCTTACCAATTTAAAGATGCTAAAACAGCTGCAAACTTATTTGGTCTTAAAGAGTTTGGTAACATCTATACTAGAATTAATAATCCTACTTGTGACATACTTGAAAAAAGAGTTGCTGCTTTAGAAGGTGGACTTGCTGCTGTTGCAGTTGGCTCTGGTCAAGCAGCTTCTGCTTACTGCGTGCAAAATGTATGTCAAGCTGGAGATAATATTGTTTCGTCTACGGATTTATATGGCGGAACAGTAAACTTATTTAAAAATACATTAAGTATGCAGGGTATTGAAGTTAGATTTGCTGATCCTAAAGATCCAAAAAACTTTGAGAAACTTACTGATGAAAAGACAAGAGCTTATTATGGTGAGTCTTGCCCTAATCCTTATTTAAGAGTATTTCCAATAAAGGAAGTTGCAGACATAGGAAAAAAACATGGAATACCTTTAATTATTGATAATACGGCTGCTCCAGTTATTTGTAAACCGTTAGAACATGGTGCAGCAATAGTTATGCATTCACTGACAAAATATATTGGAGGACACGGAACTTCAATTGGAGGAATAATTGTTGATGGTGGAAACTTTGACTGGGTAAGGAATGCGAAAAGACAACCTTTGTTCAACACACCTGACCCTAGTTACAACGGTGCAATTTGGGGAAGAGATGTTCCAAAAATGACAGGTGCAAATGTTGCATTTGCGGTTAGAGCAAGAGTTGTTCTTTTGAGAGATCTCGGTGCTCCATTATCCCCGTTCAATGCATTTCAAATTATACAAGGTTTAGAAACTGTTGCGCTTAGAATGAAACAACACTGTGCTAACGCAGAGAAAGTTGTAAAATTCTTGGAGACACAGAAAAAAGTAAAAAATGTAATCTATCCTACAAACCATCAAGGTGAAATTAGAGATAGAGCCAAAAGATATATGAATGGTGGGTATGGATCTTTAGTTGGAATGGATTTAGGAAGCCTTGAAGCTGGAGCTAAATTTATTGATAACTTAAAACTTCTTTACCATGTTGCAAATATCGGAGATGCAAGAAGTTTAGCAATTCACCCTGCATCAACGACTCATAGTCAGCTTAACACAAAACAACTTGCAGAAGCTGGTGTGACTCCTGGTTACGTAAGACTTTCGATTGGTATCGAACACCCGGATGATATCATTTCAGATATTAAGCAAGCATTAGCGGCATAAATTAAGTTTTTGTTAATACGTCAAGTAGTCTACTTGACGTATTAACCTTATGTTCTAAAAGTAATGATGGTCAAAATTTTTAGTTATTTTCTTATACTATTTTTTATTAATATATTTGCTGCGCATTCAAAAATAATAAAACCTCAAGAAACTATTAAACCGATAAAGGTTATAAAGATACAGTTAGAAGGTTTAAAAAAAAATGATTTATTATATAAAGATAACGGTATTGAACAGACTTGGGAATTTGCTCACCCAAATAATAAAATATTTACCGGGCCTTTAGAACGATTTAAAGAGATGATTAAAGGTGACTCTTATAAGATGCTTTTAAATCACAAAAATCATAAAATTAGCGAGGTTTACTCTGATGAAAAAAAAGCAGTTTTTGAAGTTGTGGTCATGGATAATGAGAAAAAATATTTTATGTTTAAATGGCAAGTCGAAAAATATATGAGGAGTGGTCCTTTAAAGAATTGTTGGCTAACTACTGTTGTTTCGACACCGATTCCTCTAGGATCCTCAATTTAAATACACTGGATGAATTCACTTTTTTTTGTTAATTTTTACTAGTGAAAAAAAAATATTCCATTTTTAATATTGTTAAAAACGCCTTTTCAAATAATGAAAATTGGAAAAAGATGTGGCGTAGCCCTGAACCCCGAAAATTTTACGATATTATTATTGTTGGTGGCGGAGGACATGGTCTTGGAACCGCATATTATCTTGCGAAAGAACATGGTTTAAAAAATATTGCAGTTATAGAAAAAGGTTGGTTGGGCGGAGGTAACACTGGTCGTAATACTACAATTATAAGATCTAATTACCTTTGGGATGAAAGTGCGCATCTTTATGATCATTCATTAAAACTTTGGGAAAATTTAAGTCAGGATTTAAATTACAATGTAATGTTTAGTCAAAGGGGGGTTCTAAACTTAGCTCATAACGAACATGACATTAAAGAAATAAGAAGAAGAGTTAGTGCAAACAAACTTAATGGAATAGACTCTGATTGGGTGAGCCCCAAGGAAATAAAAAAACTTGTTCCAATAATGAATACAGAAAATTGTAGGTATCCTGTTCTTGGAGCCTCTTATCAACCAAGGGCTGGTACCGCACGTCATGATGCTGTTGCCTGGGGATACGCAATGAGAGCGGATGAATTAGGTGTTGATATAATACAAAATTGTGAAGTTAAAAAAATTAGAACAAAAAATGGGAAAGTGCAGGGTGTTGAAACTTCAAAAGGAATCATTAGAGCAAAAAGAATTGGTGTTGTTGCATCAGGACATACAAGTGTACTTGCAGAAACAGCGGGTATTAAATTACCTCTTCAAAGCAAACCTCTTCAAGCGTTAGTCTCAGAACCAATCAAACCAGTTATAAATACTGTTGTGATGTCAAACGCTGTTCACGCTTATGTAAGTCAGTCAGACAAAGGTGAGCTAGTGATTGGAGCAGGTACAGATGGTTATAACTCTTTCACACAAAGAGGTGGGTATAATATTGTTGAGGATACCATAAGAGCTATCATCGAACTTTATCCAATCTTTGCAAAAATGAAAATGCTTCGTCAGTGGGGAGGTATCGTTGATATTTGTCCAGACGCAAGTCCTATTATTAGTAAATGTGATGTTGAAGGTTTATATTTTAATTGCGGTTGGGGAACTGGAGGATTTAAAGCAACGCCAGGAAGTGCGAATGTTTTTGCACATACCATAGCTAAAGATAAACCTCATTCTATTAATGCCCCTTTCACGCTTGAAAGATTTGTAAGCGGTAGATTGGTAGATGAACATGGGGCGGCTGCTGTAGCTCACTAAAATGCTTTTAATAAATTGTCCATATTGTGGTGAAAGAGATCAATCAGAATTTACAAATGGTGGTGAAGCTCATGTCTCTAGGCCAAAAAATCCTGAGAGTTTGAATGATAGAGAATGGTCAGAATATGTTTTTATCCGAGCAAACCCAAAAGGAATTTATTATGAAAGATGGGTTCATTCACACGGATGTAAAAAATGGTTTAACGCAATAAGGAACACATCTACTGATGAAATTTTAAAAGTTTATAAAATGGAGGAAACTCCTCCTTCATTAAAAGAATTCAAAAATACTCTTAAATCTCCATCAGGAGAGCCTGATGTTGGGTCTGGAAATTTTGCGGTAAAAAAAACATGAAAAAAATTAAAATCATTTTTTTTATCACATTTTTTTTCTCTTTGTTCTTTGAAAATATAAACGCAGAAAAATCTAATGAAATAGGAACTAATAAAGTCATAAGTGATCATGTTTCTGATCAATTAAAAAAGCTCATGGACCAATATAAAAATGGCATAATCACTGGATATGAATATGAAAAAGAAAAAAAGAAAATACTAAATTAGAAAATATGAGTGAAAATAAAATTTATTTTAAATTTGATGGGAAAACATATGGTGGAAATAAAGGAGATACTATTGCCTCTGCACTACTCAGAAATGAAGTAAAGCTTGTTGGAAGAAGTTTTAAATATCATAGACCTAGAGGAATATATACTTGCGGCATAGAAGAACCAAATGCTCTTGTTCAAATTTTAAATGAACACAATGAACCAAATGTGAGAGCAACAGTAAAAAAAATTTATGACGGGATGATTGTGAAAAGTCAAAACCGTTGGCCATCACTTAAAAGAGATTTTGGATCAATTAATAATCTTTTATCACCAATATTTTCTGCGGGTTTTTACTATAAAACTTTTATGGGTCCTAAGAGTTTTTGGAAAAATGTTTATGAACCTTTAATAAGAAGAACGGCAGGTTTGGGCAAACCCCCTAGAGAATTTAAATCCAAAAGTATTCATCTTCATCATAACGTCGATGTATTAATTGTAGGTGGTGGTCTTGCTGGTCTTCTGGCAGCAAAAAAGCTAGCTGGAACAGATCAGGATGTATTATTAATAGAAAGAGACAATTATCTTGGAGGTATTTTAAAAAATTCAAATAAAATTAAATCTATAGATGGCCAACAGAGCAATGATTGGATAGAAAAAACAGAATGGTTATTAAAAAGTGCAAATAATATTACAATATTAAAAAATACTACTGTCACAACATATAATTATAAAGATCACCTAATCGCAATCGAGGATAAATCAGTTGGTACTCCACCCGACAATAGTAAGCCGGAACTTGTTATGCATAAGATTAGAACAAAGCATACTGTTCTTGCCAATGGACATATAGAAAGATTTTTATCATTTAGAAATAATGATCTACCAGGAGTAATGCTCGCTGCATCGTTTGAAAAGTATATTCATAAGTATGGGGTTGTTGCTGATTCAAGCCCAGTAATTTTTACCAATAATTCATCAACTTTTAGTCTGCTTAAAACAATGGTTGATATGAACCACAAACCAAAAGCATATGTGGATATAAGAGATCCTAAAAAAATTGAAAAAGAAACATTAGAATTAATAAATAAATATAATATTCCTTTTTATCCAAAATCTGAGATAGAGGGTTGCGAAGGAAAAAATCAAATTGAAAAAATATTTATTAGAACAAAAAAAGATAAAACTCTAAAAATCAAAACATCTATGCTCTGTATATCCGGTGGCCTGAATCCAGATATACATTTATTTACCCAATCTAAAGGATTGGTGAAATGGGATGAAAAAATTTTAACTTTTAAACCAGAGAAGTCTTTTCAAAATACTATTACCTTAGGTTCGGTGAGTGGAAATTTTCATTTTGAAAAACTTGTTGAAGAGATAAATAAAAAATTAGGTTTTATAGAGGGATGTAATAATATTAGCACAAATATTGAAGTTCTGGGGCCTAAAGAATTTTATATTAAAGAAATTTGGGAGACTAAAAATTTAAAAAAATCTTTATGGTCAAAATCTTTTATAGATTTACAAAATGATGTCACTACAAAAGATTTGAGGCAGGCTATCCGAGAAGGTTTTGATCGAATAGAGCACCTCAAGCGATTTACAACAAATAGTATGGGAACCGATCAAGGAAAAATAAGTAGTATTAATGCTCTTGGGATCGCTTCAAAATTATTAAAAAAAAGTGTCTCTGAGGTTGGAACAACAACATATAGACCTCCTTATAGTCCTGTGAGTTTTTCTGCAATAGCAGGGAGAAGTACTTATGAATTCTATGATCCAGTTAGAAAAACGCCTATTCATCACTGGCATGAAAAACAAAATGCTGTTTTTGAAGATGTAGGGCAGTGGAAAAGGCCTTGGTATTTTAAAAAATACGAAAATGAAAGTATGCATGAAGCTGTACAAAGAGAGTCTAAACAATTGAGGGAATCGGCTGGTATTCTAGACGGAAGCACTCTTGGAAAAATAGAAATTAAAGGAAAAGATGCTCTTAAGTTTATTAATTTAATGTACACAAACAGTTTTACTAAAATGAAACCTATGTCAGGAAGATATGGCCTTATGTTGGGAGAAGATGGCATGGTTAAGGATGATGGAATAGTTTGTAAAATTAACGATCAACACTTTATAGCTACTACAACAACAGGAGGCGCCGCAAATGTATTGTCTCACATGGAAGAATACGCTCAAACTGAATGGCCAAACATGAATGTATATTTGAATTCCATCACTGAGCAATTTTCAACTTTTAATCTAAGCGGACCTAGATCCAGAATAATTATTCAAAGAGTTTTTCCGAATATAGATTTTAGTAATGAAAATTTTCCCTTCATGACTTTTAAGTTTTTAGACTACTTGGACTCTCAAATTAGAATCCTTAGAGCTAGTTTTACTGGAGAGTTAGGTTATGAGATATACGTGCCACCAAAACATGCTTTAAAACTTTGGGAAAGAATATTTTATTTTAGCAGAGATATTGAGTTAGTTCCTTATGGAACAGAAACGATGCATTTGCTAAGAGCAGAAAAAGGTTACATTATTGTTGGTCAAGATACAGATGGTACGGTGACGCCTATTGACCTAAACTTAAATTGGATGATTGGTAAAAACAAAAGCGATTTTATCGGAAAAAGATCTTTGAGGAGGAGTGATATTGTCAAATCTGATAGAAAGCAGTTGGTAGGTCTGGTTCCAATAGACAAATCTTATGGAATTGAAGAGGGTCAGCACGTTATCGAGCAAGAAAATCTATCTACACCAATAAAAAAACCTGTGAAAATGCTTGGCCATGTTACTTCGAGTTATTTTAGCCCAACACTTCAACACTCTTTTGCCATGGCATTGATCAAAGAAGGAAAAAGAAAAATTGGTAGTCGACTTTTTGTTTCAACAAGTAATCTTAATACTTTGGCAGTCGAAGTAGTTAATCCGAATTTTATTGATCCAGAAAACATGAGGTTAAAATCATGATGAATACATTTTCTGGAAAAGATTTGTTGATTGAGCAGCAAGATTTTCAACAAATTTTAATAAGAGGTAAAGGAGATGGGAGTTTTGCTGAAACTGTAAATAAAGAAATATCTCTTCTCCCGCCATCAGATAATTTAAGAATGGTGAGCAACGATAAGTTTCTTTTTGCAAAACAGTCATTTGATCAATGGATTTTAGTTTGTTTAGAAAAAAAATCAGATAAAGAAATAAAAGATTTAACATTCTCTTTAAACCAAAATGAGGAAATATTAGCATCTGATTATTCCCATACATCCTATTTTGAATTTACAGGTGAAAATAAAAATTTTTACTTAAATAAACTAACTCATTTTGATTTTCGTCTTAAAAAATTCCCGGTTTCAACAATGGCCCAGACCTTAATAGCTAGGATTGATTGTTGCATTTATAATTTAAAAGACAAATATTTGCTTACCTGTCACAGTTCTTTTGAAGATTATTTCAAAGATCGTTTGCAGGATGCAATAGACTTATAATGAAAAAAATTTTAGCGATCCTGATTTTGGGTTTCTTGTATTCTGTAATTGCTTACGGTTCTGATACAACAAGTGGATTTAAAGTTAAAAAACGTTTTACATCAGATGTTTTTATTCAAAAAAATACTAAAGCTTCGACGATTATTTTATCACATGGCAGTGGTGGAATATGGAAACATAGTTTTATGTGGAAAGATCGTTTAGTTAAACAAGGTTACAATGTTGTTTTGATTAATCATCATAAAGAAAAAGGAATTAAACCCCATGTTGGAAGAAGAGATTACAAAGATTTTCCAGAGGAAAGAGTAAAAGATATTTTAAAGCTATCGCGTTGGATAAAAAAACAGAAATGGAACAAAGGTAAAATAGGAATTATTGGCTTTAGCTATGGTGGAGCAGGTACAAATTTATTAGCCAATGATCTTGAGATAGAAGCTATGAAAGAATTTAAAAAAAAAGACAAAAAATTATTCGGAGCAATAGTTTCTTATTATCCAGGATGTGGATTAGCAGGAGGCTCAATACCCCACAGTTCATACGTCCCAATTTTAATTCATATTGCTGAAAAAGATGAGTTGGTAGCTCCTTATTTAAACTGTGTAGAACCAATAAATAATTCAAATTTAACTATTTACAAATATCCAGAAGCACAACATTCTTTTGATGTAGATATACCTGGTTTTAAATATGAGGGAACTATACTTGCGACAGGTAGAAAATTTACAAATATAGGACATAAAGAATCCAGAGAATTGAGTATAAATAGAACCCTTAATTTTTTAAAAGAGAAATTAAATTAACTATATTATGGAAAAACAAAAAAACGTATTGGGAGAAACTTTAGAGAGCTGTTCAACCGATCCTATAACTGGTTGGTTTAGAGATGGATGCTGTAATACAGATGAAAATGACCGTGGACTTCATACAGTTTGCGTAAAGGTAAATGATGAATTTTTAGAATGGTGTAAGCAAGCGGGCAATGATTTGATTACTCCTCATCCTGAATTTGGTTTTCCTGGACTTAAAGATGGTGACAAATGGTGTGTTTGTGCGAGTTGGTATGCAAAAGCTTTGGATGCTGGCAAAGGTTGTTCAATATATTTAAAAAGAACTCATGAAAAAACTTTAGAACTTATCCCGATCGAAAAACTAAAAAAATTTGCCGTAGATCTCTCATAAATGGAAAGTTTGGTTTTGGGTTTTTTAACTGCCGGTAGTTTAATTTTAGCGATAGGTCCTCAGAATCTTTTTGTAATAGAACAGGGTCTCAAAAAAAAATTTATATTTATAGTTACTACTATTTGTACAGTCTCTGATATTCTATTAATTTTTCTCGGTGTTTTTATTTACCAAATTTTCAACACTATATCTGCTGAATTTGAATTTGTACTAAATATAATTTTGATTTTCTTTTTAATAAGATTTATTAATGAAAAAATTAATGAATTAAAAAACTTTAAAGCCAAAAAAGTAAAAGGATCAAATAACTTAAAAAATGTAATATTAAAAACACTTGGTTTCACTTATCTAAACCCCCATGTATATTCGGATACTATTTTTATTTTGGGAAACTTGTCTAAAAACTTCAATCAAGAAAGTAAGTTTTATTTCGCACTAGGTGCTTCACTAGCCTCGATTATATTCTTTTACTCGTTAGGTTATATGTCGAGTATGTTTGCAAAATTTATTAAAAATAAAAATACCTGGAAATATATAAATATTTTTATTATATCTTTTATGAGCGCCTTGGTAATTTATATTGCTTGTAGTGCTTATCTTTCGATATTTAATTTATGAAAACTGCAATAATATTTGGTTCATCAGGCTTAATCGGAAATGAATTGTTTAAAACCATTCTTTTAAGTGGTTTTTACGATAAAATTAAAGTTTTTGTTCGTACAATTCCAGAGGTGAATAATCCAAAAGTAGAAATTATTAAAACAGATTTTAATAATTTAGAGCAACATAAAGATAAAATAAAAGGTGATGATTGTTTTTTTTGTATTGGTACCACTAAAAATGATACGCCTGATAAAAATGAATATAGAAGAATAGAATACAATATTCCTATAGATGTTGCTAAAATAGCAAAGTTAAATTCTGTAAATTCTTTTTTCTATGTTTCCTCCATTGGCGCTAACCCAAAGGCATCGAGCAATTATTTAAAAAACAAAGGACAGGTTGAAGAAGAATTAAAAAATCTTAATTTTCCTAAGCTTTCTATCATTAGGCCTTCTTTGCTAGTCGGAAATAGAAAATCATTTAGAATAGGTGAGATAATCTTTACACCTATAATGAATATACTTTCAATTTTTGCGTTTGGTAATTTAAAAAAATATAAACCTATAAAAATAGAAAATGTTGTTAAAGCAATAATTAATATTTCTAAAAATAATTCAAATGAAATAATATTTGAATCAGACGAACTTGAGAGAATTGCTAGGTCTAATTAATACCTAAATCTATAGCGTTGAGCGTTAAATCCATAAAATACAATCGCTATAATTATAATAACTCCACCAATTAATGTATTTGTATTAGGAACCTCGTTTATACCAAGTAAAGGTAACCATACCCAAAAAATTCCTCCTAGAACTTCTGTAAGGGAAAGAAGAGTAAGATCTGCAGCAGGTAAATATTTTGCTTTTGCAGAATACATGATTAAAGCTGAACAAACTAAAAATCCGTGTAATGATGAAAGCGAAGTATTTTTTAATGATACCAAGATATTGCTGCCGTCAAAAAGCAAAACTAGAAGAGATGCGAAGGCAGCAAAAATTCCTCCTATGGCTACGGTTGTGAGTTTTGGAACTTTTTTTCTCCATCGAAGAGAAACTGTAAATCCAGCAAAAGCTGAACAGGAAATTAAGCCATTTATTAAACCAAACAATGTCCCGCTTTCTTTACTGTCATAAGATATAAAGATCACTCCTATCGCAGCAATTACCATTGATATTAGTGTTGTTTTTGAAATTTTTTCTTTTAAGAAAATATAAGCTAAAAACGCTGCAACAAATGGCATTGCCCCTAACATCATCATAGTGACAGCTGCTGTAGTTGTTGTGATTGAGAGAACAAAAGTAATATTGGCTACACCTAAACATATTCCTCCTATTAATCCTGAATAACCTATTCTTTGGTAATTATTTTTAAATTTTTTTCCTTCGTTTAAAAATAAATAAATATTTAAAATTAAAAAAATTGTTGAACCTCTTATAAAAGAATATTGCCATTGTATGGACTCAGCATTATCTAAGTTTCTAACTACCAAAGGGCCAAAAGACCAAATTAACCCTGCTAACAAAACAAAAAGTATAGCTGAAGATGTATTATTTTTTAACATTATCTGAATTTGATAAATCTGCACCAGTTGTTGGATCCAACTCTATACCAAGCGGAGTAATATCTCTTGGTAAAGGTGTAAAAGTTGAATCAGGATTATCTTCATAAGTCTTAACTGTAACTCTGTGAAACCCATAAATTACGATTAAGGATAAAAATATAATTAAATGTAAAAAGAAACCGTTAGGGCCAAATTTTTGCATTAATACAGAACAGATTATTGGACCAGCCATAGCGCCTAAACCAAAAATTACATTACATCCTGCTACTGCTGCTACGAATTTCTCTTTAGAGATATTATCATTTACTAATGCCAAATTTAATGAAAATAACGGGAGTGTTACACCTGCTAAAAGAGTTATAAATACAAATAACTTGCCTTTGTCTAAGACTGTAGAAAAATAATTAAATTTAACCATATTTTCCATAAATAGATTGTCAAAAGAAGCGCCCGAAAAGCCAATTGATAAAAAAGAGAATATGATTCCTGCTATAGCACAAATAATTACAACTTTTCTTCTATCATAACTGTCTGAAATATACCCGATAGGCCATTGAAATATAGCTCCAGAAATAGTTATTAAAATTAATAAAACAGATATTTCAAAAATTGAGAGGTTCATAATTGTTGCGTACACTGCGGATAATGTGAAAATTGCAGAAAAAATAAATCCTGAGCAAAGCATAAAAAAACTTCCTGATGGGGAAAGTTTAAAAAGTTCTTTTACTTTAATTTTAGTTGTTTTTTTAAATTTTGGGGGCTTACGTTTTGTAAGAAGTATTGGAATTAGAGCTATGGAAAATAACAGTGAAATTAATATAAAAGGCTCATACTTAGTCGGACTACTAAAGTTTAGAAGAAGATTCCCTACAGCAAACCCAAAAAATGTTACGAACATATAAAATGACAAAACTTTACCCCTTGTTCTATTTGTAGCTCTATCGTTTAACCAACTTTCAACAATAATAAAAATTCCTATCATGCTAAAACCAGTTAAAAATCTTGCTAAACTCCAGATTATTGGATCTACAAATACAACGTGTATTAATGAGCTCAGAGAAGCCATGGATGCAAAAGCTGCAAATACTCTTATGTGTCCAACTTTGGTTACAAGATTTGGAACAAGATTTGCTCCAACAAAGTAGCCTGTAAAATAACCTGACATCATTGCACCAGTTGCAATAAAACTAAAATTTTCTAATACGGATCTGATACCTAATAAATTTCCTTGAAACCCGTGTGATATAATAATTATTCCAAAACCTAAGAACAAAGCCCAAGAATTTTTTATAATTTTTGCCATGGATGAGAGCCATTATGCTTTCTTAATGACAAAAGCAATAGTATTTTTACATATTTCCGTATTTGGGTCCGCCGCCTCCTTCAGGGGCCACCCAAGTGATATTCTGAGAGGGTTCTTTGATGTCACAGGTTTTGCAATGAATACAATTTTGTGAATTGATAACAAACTGATTTTGTTGAACTTCGTAGACCCCAACTGGACAGTATCTTTGAGCAGGTTCGTCGTACTCACTTAAAGTATAACTTATAGGTAAATTAGGATCTTTTAACTTAAGATGCACAGGTTGGTTATCTGTGTGATTAGTACCCGTTAAGTAAACTGAGCTTGTTTTATCAAAAGTTAGTTTACCATCTGGTTTTGGATAATCTATTTTGGGCATTTGCTGAGCTGGTTTTAAAGCCTCGTAGTCAGCATGTTTGTGTTTAAGTGTAAAAGGCAACCTACCTTTAAATAAAATTTGATCAATACCAGTAAAAATAATTCCAGCTAATAGACCCCAACTGAAACTTGGTTTTACATTTCTTGCTTCATAAAGTTCTTTATAAACCCAACTTTTTTTAAACAGCTCTTCATAAACTGATAGTTTTCTCTTATTTTTTATATGTTCAATAATCGTTTCTGCAGCAACCATTCCGCTTTTCATTGCGGTATGTGTTCCTTTTATCTTGGGCATATTTAAAGTACCGGCATCGCATCCAACTAATAGTGCGCCTGGCATAAACATTTTAGGCAAACTTTGAAGACCGCCCTCAATTAAAGCTCTGGCACCAAATGAAATTCTTTTTCCACCTTCTAGCATTTTTCTAATTGCTTTATGAGTTTTAAATCTTTGAAACTCATCAAAAGGTGAAAGATGCGGGTTTTGATAATCAAGACC
>MDTB01141832.1_pt1 | contig 12746 bp, 18 predicted proteins | sample 811161 | NCBI WGS metagenome assembly MDTB01 (sample SAMN05326650, study PRJNA326480) | marine metagenome | isolation source: seawater | place: Mediterranean Sea | collected 2009 | reverse complement strand
GTTGACAAGGCAGAAGAATTAGCTTTGGAAAGAGTTAAAAAATTATTTAATTGTAAATATGCAAATGTTCAACCTCACTCAGGAGCGCAAGCGAATGGTGCTGTATATCTGGCGCTATTAAATCCTGGAGACATAATACTTGGTATGAGTCTTAACTCTGGTGGACACTTAACTCATGGTGCAAAAGTTTCATTATCAGGAAAATGGCTTAAAGCTTTTCATTACGAAGTTGATAAAGAAACTGGACTTATTGACTATGATCAAATTCAAAAATTAGCTTTAGAGCATAAACCAAAAATATTAATTGCTGGAGGAAGTGCATATTCAAGAATAATTAATTTTAAAAAATTTAGAGAAATCGCTGATAGTGTTAAAGCATATCTAATGGTTGATATGGCTCACTTTTCTGGTTTGGTAGCAGGTAGAGGCTATCCAAATCCAATAGAGTATGCAGATGTTGTTACATCCACGACTCATAAAGTGTTACGAGGTGGAAGAGGTGGAATTATTTTAACTAATAGAGAAGATTTAATTAAAAAATTTAATTCTGCTGTGTTTCCTGGATATCAAGGCGGGCCTTTGATGCATGTCATTGCAGCTAAAGCTGCAGCATTTCATGAGGCACTGCAGCCTAATTTTAGAGAATACATAAAGTCTGTTCTTGCAAATGCAAAAATTCTTTCAGAAACACTCAAAAATAATGGTTTTAAAATTTTTTCTGGAGGAACAGATACTCATTTGATGCTAGTAGACCTTAGACCATTTAAAGTAACAGGTAAGGCAGCAGAAATTAGTTTAGGTAAGGCAAATTTAACATGTAACAAAAATGGTATTCCTTTTGATACTGAAAAAATGACTATAACCTCAGGAATAAGACTTGGATCTCAAGCAGCCACAACTAGAGGATTTGGTTTAAATGAGTTTAAGAAAGTTGGAGAATTAATTACTAAAGTTGTTAAAGGTTTATCTTCAAACCCTGAAGATAACAGCAAAACAGAGTCAGAAGTAAGGAAAGAAGTTATTGAACTGTGTTCTAAATTTCCAATATATAATCATTTAAACAAAAAATAATTATGCTATGTCCTTTTTGTAGAGAAAAAGATACATCAGTTGTTGACTCAAGACCCACCGAAGATGGTACGGCAATAAGAAGAAGAAGATTGTGTCCATGTAGTAAAGCAATGAGATTTACAACATTTGAAAGAGTACAGTTTAGAGAACTTTCTGTAATAAAAAAAAATGGAAGAAGAGTGCCTTTTGATAGAGAAAAATTGGCTAAATCTCTTTTTACAGCATTAAAAAAAAGGCCAACAGATCAAGATACTATTGAAAGAGTTGTTTCTAAAATTTCAAGAGAACTAGAAGAGCTAGGTCAATCTGAAGTGCAATCAACGGTTATTGGAAAAAAAGTAATGGAAGTTTTAAAAGAATTAGACAAAATTGCATATATAAGATTCGCTTCAGTATACACAAATTTTAAAGAAGTAGGTGAATTTGGAGAATATATTGAAGAATTAGATGGCAAATCTAAAAAATAATTTTAATTTAGAATTTTAGTAAGTACTCCTCAGAAATGAAATCAAACAATACAATATCTGAAAATAGATTTATGAATTTAGCTTTTGAAAAAGCTAATAAAAATTTGGGATCTACAAAAAATAATCCGTCCGTTGGTTGCGTCGTTGTAAAAAATGGGTCAGTAATATCATCGGGATCAACATCAATTAATGGAAGACCTCACGCGGAAGGAAATGCCTTAAAAGAAAAAAAGAATTATATAGGTTCAACAATGTACGTTACGCTTGAGCCGTGTTCGCACTACGGGCAAACACCACCTTGCGTCAATACGATTGTAAATAAAGGCATTAAAAAAGTATGTTATTCTATATTAGACCCAGATAACAGAAGTAAAAATAAAGCAAAATCACTATTCAATAAAAAAAAAATAAAAGTCAAAGTTGGTTTACTAAAAACCAAGGGTTACAATTTTTATAAGAGTTATATTTTATCAAAAAACAATAAGTCTTTACCCTTTATGGATGCAAAGATTGCAATATCAAGAGACTATTTTTCTGTAAATAAAAAAAAGAAATGGATAACCAATGATTTATCAAGAGCCCAAGTGCATTTAATTAGATCTAGATATGACTGCATCTTAAGCACATACAAAAGTATAAACAATGACAATTCTATATTAAATTGTAGAATCAATGGATTAAATGCTTTAAGCCCTAGCAGGATAATCATTGATAAAAATTTGAACTTAAGAAAAAACCTCAATATATATAAAAGTACAAAAAAAATTAAGACCTATATTGTTACTTCAAGTAAAAATAAAATTAAAAAAAAATTTTTTAAGTCAAAGAATATTAATTTAATTAAAATGGATAATAATCGAGAAAAATTTACCTATAGAGAAATACTTTCAAAACTTAAAAAAAAAGGTTTTTCAAGGATTTTATGTGAGTCAGGTTTTTACACAACCAAAGGATTTTTGAGAAACAATCTGGTTCATAATCTTTATGTTTTTAAATCAAATAAAACTTTAAATAAAAATGGAAGAAATTCTTATAAAAATTTGTTAAGCATTCTTAGAATTAAAGATAAAAAAAAGATTAAGGTTAATTTGTCTGGAGATGAAATGTACAAATTAAAAATAAAATAATGTTTAATGGAATTGTATATAATCAAGGTATTATAAAAAATATAAAAAAAAATCCAAAATATGTTAAAGGAAGTTTGGTTATTGAAATCTCTTCCAATATATCTTTTAAAAAAAATGATATAGGAGAATCAGTATGTTGTGATGGTGTTTGCTTAACATTGATTAGAATAAAAAAAAAATCTTTTCTTTTTTATCTTTCTAAAGAAACTTTAAAAAGGTCTAATTTTAAGAATCCTAAAATTGGCAAACGTATTAATATTGAAAAATCTCTTTATCACGGTAAAAAAATATCAGGTCATTACATACAGGGACACGTTGACACAACTTCAAAAGTTATATCGATTAAAATTATAGATAAATCTTGGATAGTAAATTTTAACCTAAGTAGAAAATATCATAAATTCATTGTTGAAAAAGGTTCAATATCTATTAATGGTGTATCTTTAACTGTTTCAAAGGTAAGAAAAAATAGTTTTGAAATTACGATTATACCCCATACTTTAAAACTAACTAATCTGATAAATTTAAAAAAAGGTAATTTGGTTAACATCGAATTTGATATGGTTGGTAAATATTTAAATAATATACAATTAAAATGAAACATAATTCCTCAACTATTAAAACTATTATTAACGAAGCAAAAAAAGGCAAAATGTTTATTTTGGTTGATAACAAGGATAGGGAAAATGAAGGTGATTTAGTTGTTCCAGCTTCAAAGGTTAATGCAAAAAAAATAAATTTTATGGCCAAACATGGGAGAGGTCTAATATGTTTAGCTCTTACACAAAAAAAAGTTAAAAAATTACGTTTACCTCTTATGTCAATGGTAAATAAATCGAGAACCCAAACAGCATTTACAGTTTCTATTGAATCTAAAAAAGGTATTACAACTGGAATCTCAGCTCATGATAGAGCAAAAACAATTAAAGTTGCTATAAAAGAAAGTTCATCGAAAAAGGACATTGTCTCACCAGGTCATGTTTTTCCTCTAGTAGCAAAAAATGGCGGTGTTTTAGAAAGAGCCGGTCACACAGAAGGCTCTGTGGATATATCAAAACTAGCAAGATTAAACCCAAGCGCCGTTATTTGTGAGGTTATGAACGAAGATGGAACAATGGCCAGATATAATGATCTAATCCCATTTGCTAAAAAACATAAATTAAAAATCGCTAAAATTGAGGATATTATTTCATACAGATTAAAAAATGAACGTCTAATTAAGCTGATATCTAATAAAAAAATTAATATAAAAAAATTTGGAAATTTTGATTTAAAAATCTTTCAAAATAAACTTGATGAGTCCGAACACTATGTCATAACAAAAGGTAATTTTGCTTCTAACAAAACTCCTAGAGTAAGAGTTATATCCACAAACATTTTAAATATATTTTTTAATTTTAATAAAGATATTTTTAAATCATCCTTAAAGCATCTAAATAGATTTAATAATTTTGCCCTTATTTTAATAAAAGGCTCAAATCCTAATTCTGTATCATCTAAAAGTAGTAAAATATTAAGATATTACGGTGTGGGAGCTCAAATAATTAAAGAATTGAAAATCAAAAATATGATATTAGTTTCAAGATCAAAAAAACGTATTATAGCTTTAAAGGGATATGGAATTAAAATTACAAAACAGGAAATTATCAAATGAAAAAAAAAATATGTATTATTAAATCTGTTTATAACGAAGATGTTACTAATGAACTTTTGTTAGGTGCAAAAAATTTGCTTAAAAAAAATGATATTAAAAGAGTAGATATAATAAATGTTCCCGGGGCATTTGAAATTCCTGTTGTAATATCTAAAAATATTAAAAAGTATGATGCTTTCATTGCTATTGGTTGTATAATTAAAGGCGAAACAGCAAATTTTGATTTAATTTGTAACGCTATAACTAATGGAATCATGCAAATATCTATTGCTCAAAAAAAACCTATAGGTAATGCTATAATAACATGTTTTAACAAAGCACAGGCGCTCAATAGACTAGATAAAGGAAAAGAGGCGGCTGCGGCAATTCTTGAAATTCTTAGAATTGAATAATGTCGGATAAAAGATTAGATAGCAATGCCAGGGTAATTGTTGTACAGAAACTTTATTCTTATTTTATTAACAGAGACAATCAAATTACTTACCCAAAACATCGATATAAAAAATTTATTAAAGATGCAGTATCAGGGACCATAGAAAGAGAAGAATTTTTGCTATCAAAGTTAAAGGAAATATTAAATAATGAGTTTAATCCTTCCAGAACTGATTTAATTTTAAAAATTATGATTTTATCAGCAACCTTTGAACTCTTTTATTCACACAAAACTCCAATTAAAGTAGTAGTAAGTGAATATGTAAAAATAGCAGATTTTTTTTTAGAAAGAGCACATAAAGGCTACTTAAATGCTATTTTAGACAAAGTCTCTAAAAATGTTAGAAAAAATAGTGAATAATTTCTTGCCTTTTGTTGTATTTTTTGGCAATTTCCAGTTTTTATTTATCTTAGGGAGAAAAATCGTTGGATAATTTATTTTTAATAATACTCGTTGGAGTTTTAGCAGTAGCTTATAGCTATATATTAAGTAAACAAATTATTTCTTCCAGCCCCGGCAACGCAAAGATGCAAGATATCGCTGGCGCAATACAAGTCGGTGCAAAAGCTTATTTAAACAGACAATACAAAACTATAGCAATTGTAGGAGTAATAGTTTTAGTAATTATAAGTTATTTTTTTAGTTTATTAGTTGGTCTTGGATATTTTATTGGTGCTTTGCTTTCTGGTGTTGCTGGTTATGTTGGAATGCTAATTTCGGTTCAAGCTAATGTTCGTACCGCTGAAGCATCTAGAACAAGTTTACAAAAAGGTTTAACGATGGCCTTTAAATCTGGTGCTATAACCGGTTTGTTAGTTGCGGGTTTAGCTTTACTCGCAATTTCAATTTATTACGGAGCATTATTATCTTTTAATATTGATGATAGAGAAACAATTAATGCTTTAATTGCTTTAGGATTTGGAGCTTCATTAATTTCTATCTTTGCTAGATTAGGTGGCGGTATCTTTACAAAGGGAGCTGATGTTGGAGCTGATTTAGTTGGAAAAGTTGAAGCTGGAATACCCGAGGATGATCCTAGAAATCCAGCTGTTATAGCTGACAACGTTGGAGACAATGTAGGTGATTGTGCTGGAATGGCTGCTGACCTTTTTGAAACCTATGCGGTAACTATTGTTGCAACAATGGTTCTTGCTTCAATATTTTTTCAAGACAATGCTGCTATGATGATCTATCCTTTGGCTATCGGTGGAGGATGTATTATTGCTTCAATAATAGGAACTTTTTTTGTAAAGCTTGGAAAAAGTAAAAACATTATGGGAGCGCTTTATAAAGGTTTCATTGTTACTGCAATAATTTCTTTAGTTTTACTATATCCAATTACTTCTTATGTGATTGGTTTAGAAAGTTTATTTAATGTTGGTGATAAAAGTTTTACAGGTTTTGATTTATACTATTGTGGTATTATTGGTTTAGTTGTTACGGGATTGATTATTTGGGTTACCGAATATTATACTGGCACAAATTATAGACCTGTTAGAAGTGTCGCAAAATCTTCTACAACAGGACATGGAACAAATGTTATTCAGGGCTTAGCTATTTCGATGGAGGCTACAGCGTTACCAGCACTCATTATCGTTGCTGGAATTATAGCTACAAATGAGCTGGCAGGATTATTTGGTATAGCAATTGCTGTTACAGCAATGTTAGCATTAACAGGTATGGTAGTTGCATTAGATGCATATGGCCCGGTTACAGATAATGCAGGTGGAATTGCTGAGATGTCTAAACTTCCAAAAAATGTAAGAAAAACTACTGATGCACTCGACGCTGTTGGTAATACAACAAAAGCGGTTACTAAAGGTTATGCAATTGGTTCAGCAGGTCTAGGAGCGCTAGTTCTTTTCGCCGCATACACGGAAGACATAAAGTTTTTCTCAAAAGTACCTGGTTCTTCTCTAGAGGGAATAAATGTAAGCTTTGATTTGTCAAATCCTTTTGTTGTAATAGGTCTATTAGTTGGTGGCATGTTACCTTATTTGTTCGGTTCAATGGGTATGCAAGCCGTTGGTAGAGCAGGAGGGGCTGTTGTAATTGAAGTTAGAAGACAATTTAAAAAAATACCTGGAATTATGAAAGGTAAAAGAAAACCTGATTATGGAAGATTAGTTGATTTATTAACAAAAGCAGCAATTAAAGAAATGATTGTACCTTCTCTTTTACCAGTGCTTTCACCAATAGTTTTATATTTGATTATTTACTTTATCGGTGGTTTAGAGGCCGCCCTATCTTCACTTGGTGCAATGCTTCTTGGGGTAATTGTTACTGGATTGTTTGTAGCTATTTCAATGACAGCAGGAGGCGGTGCTTGGGATAATGCAAAGAAATATATAGAAGATGGTAATTATGGTGGTAAAGGATCGGAGTCTCATAAAGCTGCTGTAACTGGTGATACCGTCGGAGATCCATACAAAGATACTGCAGGACCAGCAGTAAATCCTATGATTAAAATCACAAATATAGTTGCGTTATTACTATTAGCAGTTATCTCACATTAATTTTTTATTTAGGAGAGTTAGTTCTAATTTTTTGTCTTAAACTTTGTAAAAATGATTGAAGAAAAGTACCTCTTCTAATGTCATTTGTAGTTTCCTCTTTAGCAAATTTATAGTCATTCATATTATCTTTGTTATAAAAAAGTTTTTCTTTCAAAATTCCGTATTTGTCAAATCTAACAACAAGAACATTGTTAGATATCAGGACTTCTTTACCAAGTTTATAAATGCCTCCTTTTGCTTTAGTTCTTTCAATATATATCCATGTATTTTTCTCTTTTAATGATTTCGAATGTGGTTGACCTAAAGTTCGTATTACATCGTTTTTATTTGTTTTATTTACATTTAAAAGTTCCTGTCTATTTTCTAGAAACATAATACCGTGACCTTTTATTACTTTGTTTCTTTGACAATTTGTCAGTAAAAAAGTTAATAATAGTAGTATAATTATAAAATTAAAATGTTTGCCTTTTACAAAAAACATAATAACAAACTTTATAACAAATTGATTGAATTATCGCGAGAAAAATTTTTTTATGAAAAAGTCAAGCTAACAGACGACTTTCAAACACGCATATTATTAATCTTTTTTCATCTCGCCATTATACTTAAAATAGCTAAAGGAAAAAAATATCAAAAAAAAACTCAAGCTGTTTTTGATAATATTTTTTTAAATATAGAATACCATATAAGAGAATTAGGATACGGCGATGTTGCTGTTAATAAAAAAATGAAGACTTTAAGCAAAATTTTTTATGATATTTTGTTTAATATTGAAAAAAATGGTAATGATACATCCCTCTCGATAGACAATCTTTTAATAAAATATTTTTTTATGAGCGATAAGAAAAATGAAAAATTGCTCAAATTAGCAGATTATTTAAGCAAATTTAAAAATTTTTGTTTTGCTTTAGATATCAATATTATGCTAAATGGATCAATAGATTTTAAATATAGGTAATATAATGGCAGTACCAAAACGAAAGACATCAAAAGCAAGAAGAAATAAAAGAAGGTCACACCATAAAATTAGTGGTGCAAATGTCATAGAGGATAAAAAAACAGGTGAATATAGACTGTCTCACCATATTGATCTTAAATCTGGGCTATATAACGGAAAAAAAATTTTAGACAAATAATCTAATTTTATTTTTTTTAATTTTAATGACAGAAAAGATTAAAATTTCGATAGATTTAATGAGTGGAGAAAACTCTCCAAATAAAACTATTGAAGGGATAGATTTATTTTTAAAGAGAAATAATCGTAATGATTATTTCTTTTATCTTTTCGGAGACAAGAATATCGTAGAGACAAAAATTAATAAGTTAAAAAATTTTAAAGATAAATATAAACTTGTTGATACAAAAATTATCGTCTCTGATGATTTGCCTGCATTATCTGCAATAAAAAAAGGAAAAAATTCAAGTATGTGGAAAAGTATTGAGTCCCAAATAATATCGGACTCTGCTGTTTCATTATCAGCAGGTAATACAGGGGTCTTATTGGTTATGTCAAAGATGATACTTAAAACACTCGAGGATGTCGACAAACCTGCGCTTGCCGGTTTGTGGCCAAACGAAAAAAATATGAATGTCGTTCTAGACCTTGGAGCTAATATCGAATGTAATGAAAAAAATTTAATAGATTTTTCTGAAATGGGATCAGCTCTTTTCCAATCTTTATATCCAGATGAAAAACCCAAAGTTGCTTTGTTGAATATTGGTTCTGAAGAAATTAAAGGAACTGAATTGCTTAAAAATACATTTGCTAAATTAAAAATCTTAGACTCTTTTGGAGACTTTGAGTTTTCAGGTTATATTGAAGGGAATCAAATAACTAGTGGAAAAAGTAACGTAATTGTTACAGATGGTTTTACAGGTAATGTTGCTCTTAAAACAGCTGAAGGTACCGCTAATTTTTTAACTAAAAATTTAAAAAAATCTTTATCAAGCAACTTACTTGCAAAATTTTCAACTCTATTCTCTTTTTTTGCTCTGAAAAAGTTTAAAGACAAACTCGATCCAAGAAAGTATAATGGGGCTATATTTTTAGGATTAAACGGTCCTGTTGTTAAAAGTCATGGCTCTACAGACGCTCTAGGTTTTTCTTACTCAATTGAAGTGTGTTATAAAATTGCTAAGGGAAATATGATGAAAAAAATTAAAGATAATCTTAATCATATAAAAAAAATTAATGATGAAAAGAGAGAACATAAGTAAAAATGATATTTTGAGAAATATAAAATATCATCAGGGTTTGCCAGCAAGTTATTCAGAAAAGATTTTTGACTATATATTTGACATTATTATCGAAGGTCTCAAAAGGGATGGTAAATTAAAAATTTCAGGTTTCGGTACATTTAAAATTTTAAATAAGAATCCAAGAATTGGGAGAAACCCAAAAACTAAGGAAAAATATCAAATTAGTTCTAGAAAAGTTGTGGTTTTTTCTCCTTCATTACAAGCAAAGAAAAAAATAAATGGAAAAAACTAAAAGCGCTTATAAAACTATTGGTGAAGTCGCACTCGAAATCGGGTTAAGAGATAAAAAAAATAAAAAATTAGGTACTCATACATTAAGGTTTTGGGAAAAACATTTCAAACAAATTAGACCAAAAATTTTATCAGGTAACAGACGCTATTATTCAAACAAAGATGTTCAATATATAAAATTGATTTATACATTGCTTAAAAATAAAGGTTTTACAATTAATGGAGCAAAAAAAGCTTTAAATGATCGATCTTTAAAACTTGACGATGCTTTATTTTCTAGTGTAAATAGGAAAAATTTTAAGAAATCATTAAAAATAAAAGCTGATAGAATTAAAAATATTATTAAAAAAATTAGAAAAATAAATTAATGGCAAAAAAAAGCTCAGTTAAAGTAAGATTGGTTCCTGAAAATAAAACGGATAGCCCTTTTAATTATTATGTAAAAAAACCCACAAAAGGTGAAAAAGCAAAAATAAAACTTAAATTAAAAAAATACAACCCTGACACAAGAAAACACGAATATTTTATAGAGAAGAAACTCCCTCCACACAGCAAGTAATTTATTTTTTTTTAAACTTTCTATATTCGAAACTAATATAAGCCTTAATCATTTCATTCCATATCTTGTTTGTTAGCTTCGTATCGATTTTTTTCTTTAGAGATTTTTTTTTAATATTTTTTAATATAACTCTTATTCTCGCTCTATCAATAATTTGTTTTTTTGAGGTTTTATTTTTAAGTATTTTGCTTACTAGTCCAGTTCTTACCTTGATTATATTAAGAAGTTTATTGTCCAAAGCATCTAATTTTCTTCTTATCTTAACAATTCCCTTATTTTTGTTCAGCGACATAAATGATATTAATATTTTTTAAAGATACTATATAACAAAAAAATGGAAATTTTGTTAAGAAAAGATTTTTATAACCATGTTTATTATTGGTTATTATCTGTATTATTTTTAGTTGGTTTTATTGTTGTTGTTGGTGGACTTACCAGATTAACTGACTCAGGACTTTCAATAACTACATGGGATGTTGTATCTGGTATATTACCTCCTTTTACATCTGAAGATTGGGATATAGCATTTAATCTTTATAAACAAATACCCCAGTTTTATTTAGTTAATTCTGATATTACACTTTCAGAATTCAAAATAATTTATTATTGGGAATACTTTCATAGAATCCTTGGTAGGATTTTAGGAATATTGTTTTTAATTCCTCTTTTTTATTTTTATTACAAAAAGGTTTTTACAAAAGAATATAATTATAAATTATTCTTATTGTTTTTATTAATTCTTATTCAGGGTGCAGTAGGATGGTACATGGTTCAAAGTGGATTGGTTGATAATGTTACAGTGAGCCATTATAGATTAGCAACTCATTTAAATTTGGCTCTAATTTTATTTACAGCAACTTTTTGGTATTTATTAAATCTTAAAAACTTAGAAAATAAAAAGTTTTTTAATTTCTCAAGTAATAATAATTATGTAAAAATATTTATTTTCCTGGTTTTTTTGCAAATAACATTTGGTGCTTTTACTTCAGGATTAGACGCTGGAATGATTTATCAAACATGGCCTTTAATGAATGAAACATATTTTCCAGATGATTTTGTTTTTACTAATAATTTAACTAGTCTTCTGAACCAAGAATCTTTTGTTCAATTTATTCACAGAAATCTTGCGTACGTAATTACATTTTATACTATTTGCCTTTTGTTATATGTTTTATACAAGAAACTATCACATCTTTATAACGCTATTTTCTTTTTAGTTTTAATTATATGTATTCAAGTTTTTTTGGGGATATTAACTCTTATTAGCGGTGTTAATATTATCTTTGCTTCAATGCATCAATTATCAACTATTTTTCTTATAATCTTTACAATAAACTTTTATTATAAATCTATAATTCAATAGTTTATATTGACATCATAATTAATAACTTGTAATTATCGCCAGGTTTATATGACACCATTTATTAAAAAAAAAGATATAAAGAATGACTGGTATTTAGTAAATGCCGAAAACGTTGTGGTTGGTAGGTTGGCCGCATATATTTCCAAAGTGCTAAGGGGAAAGACCAAATCTCAATTCAATCCCAACCAAGATAATGGTGATTTTATAATTGTAACTAATATTGAAAAAATTAAATTTTCTGGAAAAAAGTTTTTAAATAAAAAATATTATAGACATACAGGATATCCAGGAGGAATTAAAGAAACCACTCCTCAAAATTTACAGAGAAGAAACAAATCACAAGAAATATTAAAATTTGCTGTTAAAAGAATGCTTCCTAGCGGTCCATTAGCAAAAAAACAATTAAGTAAATTAAAAATATACTATGGAGACAAACATCCTCACACATCTCAAAACCCTACAGAAATTAAATTTTCTGAATTAAATAAAAAAAATTATATAAAAAATTAATGGAAACAATCGAGTCAAACGTTAAATCATCTACTAAAAAAATTAAATTAGATTTTAAAGATAGCAAGTATGCTACTGGAAGAAGAAAAAAATCTATTGCAAGAGTTTGGATTAAAAAAGGTACAGGTAAAATTTATGTAAATGGAAAAGATATGAACCTTTATTTTAAAAGACCTGTTCATCAATTACTTGTCACTCGTCCTTTAGAAGAAACTAAAGTTATGAATGAATTTGATGTTAAATGTCATGTAAAGGGTGGGGGCTTATCTGGACAAGCAGGTGCAGTTATACACGGCTTATCAAGAGCTCTTGTTAAAGTTGATCCTAATTTAAAAAAAACACTCAAAAAAAACAAGTTCACAACAAGAGATTCAAGAAAAGTTGAGAGAAAAAAATACGGTCTAAGAAAAGCACGTAGAAGTTTCCAGTTTTCTAAAAGATAAATCATTTATTTTCATTAAGATTAAAAGTGATATAAACAAATTATGTCATTTAAAAAAATTAACATTGCAGTAGCAGGAGCCACTGGATATGTTGGTCTTGATTTAATTAAAAT
>MDTB01115430.1_pt1 | contig 12746 bp, 5 predicted proteins | sample 811161 | NCBI WGS metagenome assembly MDTB01 (sample SAMN05326650, study PRJNA326480) | marine metagenome | isolation source: seawater | place: Mediterranean Sea | collected 2009 | reverse complement strand
TCAGATAGCTTTCGCTATAGTCAATGGTGCGCAAAATGATGATTTAACTACAGTCCAAGCCAAAGAGACTTATGCGGTCAACTTTGTCGCAACGCTTGACCCCGCTGGAACTGGAGTAGGTCCTTTCTCATATGAGTACTCAGATCCTAGTATCGGAAGAACTCTCATGGGCGAAGTCACAGCCTCTTCTGATGTCACTGCCGCTACTGTTGCTTCCCAAGTCGCAGCAAATGTTCCAACCCTAGTTACAGTTAGTCTTACCTCCGGAGCAGATACTGTAACTCCTACAACCAACGCTGTTGAAAATATTTCAGCCGCTTTAGGTGGAAGTTCTCCTTCCCTAGGTAGAACTGACCAAATTGATGGTGGTAGTGCAAGTGACACGATGACAATTACTACTGATGGTAACTTTTTGCTTGGTTTTAGCACCGGTTACATAAAAAATGTTGAAACAGTAAATTTTGATACTACTGTTACTTCTGTTACCACCAAATTAATTAATCTGACAGGTGTTTCTGGTGTAACCACATACAACATTGGCGCTTCTAAGGCAGTTGTTAAACTCTCTGAAATGTCGGATGTAGGTGGAACAGTTAACCTGAGTGGCCAGGCTACTGGTAACTTTGAACTTGGTTTTGCATCAGGTGCTATAAGTGCAACTGGTTCAGCTATGACAATTGGTGTTTCAAATGTTGGAACTACTGGTGATGCTGTTTCATTGATTACTCAGGGAGTCACTGATCTAACGCTCTCCGCTACTTCTGACAGTTTTGTGAATTTGAACAATGGGTCTAACGATTATCAAACAATTACTGTAATCGGCAGTAGTGATTTATACATTTCTGATGTTGGTGCAAATGCATCTGCTCTTGAAGCTTCAAGTTTTGCAGGTGATTTGACCATCACTGTGGACACCGACACCAATACCGAACTTGCTGCTGCTGGAAAAACTTTAACTGGTGGTGCCGGTGCGGATACATTGAGATTATTGGGCTCAGGAATAGTTAACGCCTCTACCTCAAGTATCGAGGAGTTGTCATTCGATGGGTCCTCTGGCGAAACAATCGTTAGAGCAACAGGAATGGCTGGTATAACTACGCTTTCTTTCTCAGGGCAAAACGCTGATAGTGCTCCAAGCATTTCTGGCCTTGATGCAACAGACAGAACTATTAATGCAATACTTGACGATTCCGGGCCACTACAACAACTTTACAGTGCTGGCGGTAATGTAACTTTAAATCTTAATGTTGATCCAACTCTAGTAGCTGCTCAGACGGTGTCAGATAACGATTTCACTTTCAGGTCTAAAAATACCGGCTCTACAACAATTAATATTGGCTCTTATGTAAGTGCTGCTGGTACTCTTACATTAGATAACACTACTGGAGTGACCGTAGCTGTTGATTCTACCTCTACTCTTGGTAGTACCATTAAAGCGGATGCTGCCTCAACAATTAGTGTTACTGGTGGCGCAGATGTGGCCGCGACTGTTTCCGGGGCTGCTGCAACAACTATATCAATGGATGTGGGTTCTGGAACAATTGCTATTGGATCAACAGCCATTACAACTTTTTCTTTGACTAATTCTGGTTCAGTTCAGATCACATCGGCTAACCAGCTTAGTGGTGCTACCACCATAACTGTTGATACACAAAGTGAAGCTGACTTTTCTAATGTTGGTTCAACTGGACTAACAACACTTCAGGTAAGTGGTAGTGGTACATTAGCCTCCTTTAGTATAGGTGCGCATTCCGGCGTATCGACTGACTTGACCATTTCATTAACAGGCGGCTTAGAAGGTGGATTTAGTGCTGCTTCTATCAACAAGATATCCTCTGACGTGACTATTGCCGCTGCTGACACTAGCGGTAAGCTGACCTTTGACACTATTACGGCGATTGAAGCCACCGTCACAACAGGTACGATTCAGGACTTTAAAGCGACTTCTATTGATGTACAGAGCTTTACTTTTGACGGTGCTGCTGCAACGTCATCATCCAACTCTGCAAATATAGCCATTGGTGTAATTACTGCCAGTGCCGCAGTAACAATTTCACTTGGCGCCGGTACTGGTATGGTATCTGTTGGTGGCATTATGACAACAGGTGCATTAACTGTTGACGCCTCTAATTTCGAAGGTAGTCTGGTTTTACCACGAATGACTGGTTCTGGAGTAACAGTTTCTTTAGGTTCAAACGGCTATATTAGTTCGATTGGTGTTGACAGTGCTAAAACGTTCACCTTGGATGGTTCACTTGCTGCGAGTTCAAATGTATCTCTTGGTGCAGTTGACGCATCTACAAATATAACTATCTCCCTAGGCTCAGGTACAGGTTCTCTAGGAGCTACCAATTTATCAGCTGGCGGACTTCTAGTTGTTGATGGTGGTAAGTCTGGCGGTTCTTTTGATCTCATGGACATGACTGCGTCTGGTGTGACTGTATCACTAGGTACAAGTGGAGACTTTAGTTCTCAAAATATTTTGGCTGAAGGCGGAGGATTCACCCTAGATGGTGCGGCGGCTGCATCGGCGCAAATATCTATAGTTTCTATATCTTCTAGTGCTGCTGCAACAATATCACTAGGTTCGGGTTCAGGAGCTGTTCAAATTTCAGGTATTCAAGCTGAGGGTGCAGTGACAGTCGATGCTGCTTCATACGGCGGTACTATGGACTTAAATAACTTCAGTGCATCAGGCGTTTCCATAGTTACTGGTGCAAGAGGTGACTTTAGTGCTGATTTTGTGAAATCTACCAACAACTTTGTACTAGATGCAGCAATTGCAACAAGTGCAGAAATTGCCATTAATTCAATGTCCGTAAGTGCTGCAATAACCATCGGTATGGGTGCAGGTTCTGGTAGTTTTGCTGTAAGTGCGATGAACTCTACTAAAGCTGTAACTTTAGATGCAAGTAACTACGGTGGAACCATGGATGTAACTGGTGTTTCAGGTGACGGTGTTACCGTAACTGTAGGTTCTTTAGGTAACTTTAGTGCTAGTTCAATAGTCTCAACAAATTCGTTCACCCTAGACGCATCTAATGGAGCAAGCTCGACCATAACAGCGACATATTTGTATGCTTCGGCAAATGCAGCAATTACATTGGGTTCGGGTTCAGGAAGCTTATCCACAGTTGCTGTTACTGCTTTAGGCACCCTTTCAATTGATGCTTCCAAATCTAAAGCAACAATAGATCTTGGTGTTATAACAGCATCAGGAGCTGTAACAGTTGTTACAGGAACTGACGGTGACTTCAGTGCTACAAACATCATTGGTAATAAGGGATTCACTTTAGATGCCTCTGGTGCAAGTAGTGGTTCAATAGTGATAACAACAGTATCTGTTCAGAGTACTGACTCAACCATATCTTTGGGATCTGGTACAGGATCAATGAACATAACTTCCTTTACAACCAACGCAGACCTTACTGTTGACGCCTCTAAATTCAATGGTGCTGTTGATATGGGTACGATTTCCGCATCTGGTTTGACAGTTACAATTGGTGGCGCAGGAAACTTCAGTGCTGGTGCAGTTGGTGCCACTAAGGCATTTACATTAGATGGTTCATCTACTGCTTCTGCCGATGTAACACTAAGAGCCTTATCTGCTGTTGATTCAATTGCAATAACCTTAGCCGGTAGTGCAAACATGTCATCAGGTGCTATTGACACAGTTGATACATTCACTATGACGCTTACAGGAGCAAGTGAATCTGTTGAGTTGAAGAATGTGTCTGCATCTGGAATTACCATAACTGGTGGTCTTCAAGGTGACATTAGTGCTGCAGCGCTCAATTCGAAATCTACTATCACTTACGATGGATCTGGCGCTACTACAGCTCAAGGCCTCAACATGGTTGACATATCTGCTTCAGGAGCTATATCTCTTACTCTTGGTGCTGGTTCAGGATCCTTCTCATCTAACAATATCGACTCTACCGAGAAAGCATTTACATTCTCTGCAACAAGGTATGATGGAGAGGTAGACATGCATTCACTTAGTGCTTCTGGTGTGACGATTTCTCTTGGAAGCGGTGCAGACTTTAGTGCCTCGGCAATCATGACAGCAGGTGCATTTACGTTTAACTCTACTAGTACCAGTGGATCGGGTGAAACCATTAACATTACACATGCTGAGGGTAGTGGAGTAACCATTAATCTTGCAGCTGCGTCCACCGTAACACTATCAGCAAGCTCGATAGGTGCTATAGGTGGTGACGTTTATGTCAGTGGAACTAACTTTAATGGATCGATCCAAGTTGCAAGTATTAGTGGATCTGGAACAACTATTGTCAGTGGTGCTAACTTCCTAATTAGTGCCACCTCTGTAACGCTCACAGATAACTTTACCTTCAATGGAGCAGCACTTACTTCAGCAACCGTTACCTTTGTTGGTATATCTGCTTCCGGTAATGCCGCCATGTCATTCGGTAGTATGTCTGGTGATCTAACCTTAGGAAAAATATCATCGTTAAGTGATATTCACCTCAGTGCTGAAGGTGCTGCGGGTCTGGGAATGACTATAGGAAACCTTAGTGCTAGTGCAATTCAAATTACACTCGGTGAGGCATCCGATACATCTAATAACTTCTCTGCAAGTGTAATTGATGGTCAGAACTTCACTCTTGATGCTAGTTTGTTCCGTGATTCACTTATGTTGCATCATGTAAGCGCTGGCTCTGCTGTAACGATTACTGCTGGTGACCTAACTGATGATCTACGTATTTCATCCCTAGTCACTGAGAACTTTACTCTTAATGGTGGTGATGGTTCCAACTTTAGTGCTGGTATAGTTTCGGCAAGTATAACCGGTTCCGCGTGGTCGATTACTATGGCTGAAAATGGAAATGGTCTAGATATTGACTACCTACAGTACAGTGCTAACTGGACTATTAAAGGTACTTCAGGGGTGGATTCGGTAACTGCATCATCGATTGCGGCGGCCGGTACTACTACCACCATTGACTTCGATTTCCGAGAGGATAGCGCCGTCGATGAGTTGAGGTTATATGGATCAGCGGGTGCCTCTTACGTCATAATGAGAAACTTTGACAGTGGAGAGGACAAACTGAAGATTGCTAGTACCGCATCAGCAACAATCAGTATTGGTAATAACATTACCGCTGCTGCGGCGCATATCTCGACTGTTCTTGGGTCCACGTTGACAGCAACTGATATTGTGAGTGCTGCAACTGCATTGTTTACTTACAATGGCGATACATATATGGTTGCCGACAATGCAGAGGATACTAATGGTACCTTCGGAAATGGTGATACCATCATTAGGTTTGTGGGTGTCACAGACATAGTCCAAACTGACATAACATTTAATAACTAATTATTTTAATTATTATAAAAACTTGTTAGTTTGTTTGATAAAGAAGGGGGATTTGAAATCCTCCTTCTTTGTTGTTATCTAATCAAAAAATAGATACCTACAAATTCTTTTATAAATAAGAAGGCTCTTTGATGGTTACTAAAGCAAAAGCAAAAACCCAATCAACAAAAAAAAAGCCTAATAAAAAAACTAGTACCATCAAAAAAAATATTGTTAAAAAAAGAGCCAAACCGCCTGCAGGAGGGATAAGAGCAGAAAAAGTAGACGCTAAAGTTTGGGCAAGAGAATTAGATATAAAAATAAAAGAAAAAAACTTTGATGCTGCTCTTACAATGATCAATGAGGTAAGAGGCATAAAACGTTGGCAAAAGTTAAATTTATTATCATCGGTGGCAGCACATCAAGATAAAATGAAGGAGTGTGAGGACTATATGCGGCAATCAGTAAGGGAGCCTGATTGTAGTTCAGCAGTGAAAAGAAATCTATCGGCCTTATTAGTCTCTCAGGGTAGAATGGCAGAAGGTCTGCCCTTTGCTCAAACCGCCTGGAAAGAATCACCAAAAGATTTAAAAGCTTTGCAGTTGTATTTGAATTGCCTACTAGATTTGGGACAAGGGGAACATGTTTTAAAAGTATGTAAAGACCCAAGAAATCAATTTCCAAATGACAAGAGCGTAATGATTGCTTATGCCTCTGCTTTGAGAAGCACTTCTAAACCTGAAGATGCTGAAGAAGAAATAGACAAACTTCTAGAAAAATTTCCTGAAGAACCTGTTGTTCACAGGCTAAAAGCAGATTTGCTCGGAGATATAGATTCAAGACAAGCAATTAAATATTACGATACTGCATTGGAATTATCAGAGAAAAACACCGGAACAAAGGATCCTGCAGTTCAATGGAATATGAGTTTACATCTATTAAGGACAAGGGATTTTGAAAGAGGGTGGCCTGCGTGGGAACAAGGCTTTCACAAAGTTGTTGGAACTATGGGAAGAAATCTACCTGGTAGAATTAAAAGTTTACCCAGGATAGAGACAGTAAGAAAAATTGACAAAAATAAATGGACGCTTGTTTGCGCAGAGCAAGGCATAGGTGATCAAGTATTATTTCTAACTGTCATGGAAGATTTTATAAAAGATCACGGCAAAGTATTATATGTGTGCGAACCCAGGATGTACCCAATAATGGAAAGAAGTTATAAGAACTTAGAACTGGCATGTCCCGGGATAACTTTTGACTGGCACCAAACCTCTGTCCCAAAAAATGGGTATATTCCCCTCGGTAGCTTACCTGGTAAATATATAAAATCAACAGAAGATTTTGCTAGATACAGAAAACCCTTTCTGCAAGTAAACGGAGAACTTTACAAAAAATACAGGGATTATTTTAAAAAACAAGCAAATGGAAGACCAGTGATAGGAATATCATGGAAAGGTGGGTATTGGGCTATTCAAAGAAAAACTAAGGCATTACTCCTTGATAACTGGAAAGCAATTTTTGAAAAAGACGCACTGTTTGTAAATTTACAATATGGTGACATAAAAGAAGACTTGGAATATTTACGGAAAAACAAGTTAAACCTAATTAACTTTCCTAAAGTCAATTATAAAACTGACCTGGATGACTGGCTTGCGATTTCAGCTGCGTGTGACGGTATTATATCGATTTCGACTGCTCTTGTTCACTTCGCCGGAGCAGTAGGACAAAAAGTAGCTCTGATAATGCCAGAGAAACAGGGCCCTTGGATCCTCGGTCTATCTGATACTCAATCCCTAGCTTATAAAAATGTTCGAATTTATCGAAGAGAAAAGGGCGAGGATTTATCAGATCTTATTAAACGAGTAGCCACACTTATCATTACATGAAATATTCCGATAAAAACATAACTGTCGAAGCAGCAAAAATAAATGCTTTTGATACGGATCGCCCTGCTCCAGGAATGACTAGGATGTTTAACCCTCCATCAAACACTTTAAAAATACAATCGGCATCTTTAATCAACCGGATTGTGGGCGTAACTCATGAAATTAGTGAAAAAATTAATCTAGGTATTTTAGATAAAAGGCTTCATTGCATACTTCCAACAATTGCTTACTTCAGGCAAAAAAAATATAAAGATACTAATCATATTTTATCGAATGACCTAATTATAAAAAAATCAGAATTTGCTAGAGATCTAATAATAAATGCAAACCCAAAATTTTATAAAACTCAAGTGGAAATACTAGATTCTATATTTGCAGAATCCGGATTTATAATATTAGTTATAAACATTGATGATATCCAACAAATACAAACATCAATAGATCGAATTAAAGAAAGAAGAGGCATGATATCAATACACAATCCAGAGCACAAAGATAATAGTAAAATAATAAAATACTGTCTGGACAGAAATGTAAATCTAATAGAGCACACAGATAATTCCTATGATATTTTAAGAATCTAATTTTTTTCTTCGATAAAAACATGGCAGAAAAAAATACCAAAAAAACAGAGTTTCAACAAGTAATAAAAGAGCATTCGAGCTATTTATATGCGGTCTTAGTTATTTCAGTTTTTTCAGCATCACTACCATTAGCCCCAATTGCATATATGCGCTTACTTTTCGGCCCAGTTCTATATAGTGACAGTATTGCTAATCTAGCCTGGGTAACATTGATTCTGGTAGCAGCACTGACATTAGGTGGTGTTTTAGAGTGGGTTAGACAACAAATCTTTTTTTCATGTAGTGTCTCAATTTCAAATAAGTTAGATAAAAGAGTATTTAATTCAGTATTTACAGAGACAACAGATAATTGGATAGATGGGGCAAAGGTACTCTCAGATTTAAGAACAATTAGAATTTTTATGACATCTCCTCCAATGGGAGCAATTTTTGATGTACCACTATGCTTTATCTTCTTAATATTAATTTTCTTTATACATCCATATATGGGTGTAATGTCCTTACTTGGTGCAGTGCTGGCATTAATATTTGGGCTTGTAACAGAAAAAAAAGTAACACCTCATTTAGAGGATTTACAAAAGCATCAGAGTTCATCAAGGCAAGAATTAAATTCAAGTTTTAAAAATTCACAAACAGCAGTATCAATGGGAATAATTCCGAATATATATAAAAAATGGAAAACCAAAAATGATCGATATTTAATTTCCCAAGCGCAAGCCTCCTCTGCTCAAGCAGCCGGAGGTAGTGGAATGAAATTTGCGCTATCTATTCAAGGTTCAATGATTCTCGGAGTTGGGGCAACATTGATGATTTTGGAACTTATTCCAATGAAGGCAGCGGGAAATTTAATTGTTGCAAAATTAATTGGCGCTTTAGCAGTGAGACCGTTAATGGTTATCATAATGCAATGGCAAATGGTAGTGGCAGCCAGAGATGCGTATAGAAATATTGAAAAATTTCTTGAAAATCATCCTGATCAAAGTAAACCCATGACAATGGCCGCTCCGAATGGTAGGTTGCTAGTACAAAAATTATCATATTCCCCAAATGAACATTCAGCTGATTTACTTCACAATATAAATTGCCAGGTAGAACCCGGACAAATTCTAACAGTATTAGGACATTCAGGTGCAGGTAAAACAACATTAGCACGAGCTCTAGTAGGATTCATCGAGCCTTCAAAGGGATCAGTTAGACTTGATGGAGTTTCAGTTTATGACTGGAATAAAAGTGAATTGGGTAAATATCTAGGTTACTTGCCACAAGATATTGAACTATTTGAAGGATCCCTCTCGGAAAATATTACTCGTTTTGGAGAATTAAATCCTAATGATTTGAAAGAAGCAATAAATCTATCAAATTTAAATGAATTTGTGGATACGCTACCTGAAGGAGTAGATACAAAACTCAATCCTGATTCTTTGAGAATCCCCGGGGGAATCAAACAAAAAATTGGACTAGCTAGAGCTATTTATGGCAGGCCAAAACTGATTGTGTTAGATGAACCAACAAGTAATATGGATAATAGTTCTGAACAACATTTTTTGGATACAATCAAGGAAGTGAAGTCGCACAAATCCACTATAGTAATAATTACCCACAACAAAGAAATATTAAAAATTAGTGACCTTTTGCTCACAATAGAAAACGGAAAACAAAAAATATTTAATTCAGTTCAAAACATTACCAAACAAATGAAAGCCCAACACGAGAAAGCCCAACACGAAAAAAATATCTTAGAGAAACAAAAACAATCATTTCTACCACCTAAAGATAAAAATGATTCATAATTTTTCTGCAATAAATCGGTTATTAAATAATAACCAAATAACACCAGCGATAAAAAAAATTCAAAGTAATTTTTTGTTTAAGTGCATTTTGAGATACAAAAAGGATTTATCTTGGATTTTTTTAGCTAGCGCTGTTGCTAATATTTTAATGTTAGCACCAATGATTTTTATGCTTCAGATTTTTGATAGAGTTTTTATTAGCAAGAGTATGTTTACATTGGTAACTGTCACATCAATAATAATTTATTTTTATGTAGTCACATCAGTTAGTGAATGGATAAGATCTAAAATTGTCATAGCGTTGGGGATGAGAATTGACAAGGAATTAGCTCCTAAAATTTTTTCAGAAAGCTTTAAAAAACAATTGACTGAACCCGATGAGGATCCAGCAATATTTTTAAATGATCTAACTCAAATAAGACAGTGGTTAACTGGACCAGCATTTTTTGCATTTTTTGATGTCCCCTGGATTCCCTTTTATGTATTTGTTATGTTTGTCTTGCATCCAGTTCTTGGATATTTGAGTATTTTTTTTATTATTTTACTAATTTTAATGGGTCTTTTCTCAACGAAGGCAACTGCAGATTTAACAGAAATTAGCAATGACGAAGAGTTAAAGCTTAATGCTTTCATGTTTAGTAAATTGAGAAATACTGAGATAATAAATGTTTACGGTATGGCTAATAATTTCAGGAAATTTTGGAATGCCTCCCGTTTAAAAACAATTAAATTATTATCAATTTCAAACTATAAGGGTGAAGCAGTGCAACAGTTAGCAAAACAATTCAAATTGCTAACAAACTCGCTTGCACTGGGCGTAGCAGCAGTACTTGTCATGTATGGGGAATTATCATTAGGTGCTATGATTGCGGCAGCTATGCTAATGGCAAGAACAACTGCTCCTGTAGATAGTCTTACTCAAAGTTACAACACCTGGCATCTAGCAAAATCCTCAATACAAAGAATAGAGAAATTAATTGGTCATGATGAAGTGGAGACAGTTGACTTTTCGGAAGAGTGTTTCGAGCTAAAACTTGAAAATATCACCATAAACAACAAGCTTAAGCCAACACCGATTTTGAACAATATCTCTTTATCATTCAAACCAGGACAGATTGCAGCTATAACCGGACCTTCTGGTTCTGGAAAATCAATGTTACTAAAAACAATTCTAGGAATAAATACTGATTATCAAGGTCAAGTTTTAATTAATGGATATGATATGAGAAAATTGAGTGAAAAATTTTACTCGGATCAAATTGGTTATTTAGCTCAGGAAGTAACTATGTTTCAAGGCAGTGTAGCAGAGAATATTTCTAGAATGGGAATTCCTGATTCTGAAGAGGTAGTTTTAGCAGCGAGACTAATTGGAATACATTACTTTATACTAAAGCTTCCCAAGGGATACGATACGATAATTGAGAGTGGAACAGAGAGCCTGTCAGGGGGAGAAAGACAAAGAATTGCAGTAGCGAGAGCGATTTATAAAAAACCATCTTTAATACTCTTAGATGAACCAAATTCTAGTCTTGATCCATCTGGTGAACTCGGTCTTGCAAACGCTATAAAGCATATGAAAAAACTAAATTCTTTTATAATTCTTGTTACGCATAGAAAATCTATTATTCCAGCCTGTGACAGAGTAATAACATTAAATGATGGAAATTTAATAAGCGATCAAGATATTGAAGCATGGAAATTAGATCAGAAAAATAGTAAGAAATAAATTTTTAAGGTAAATTAATTGGCCGAAGAACTTATCGACGAAGACAAAATCAACAAAGAATTTGAAAAGCTTAGCAGTACTTCTTATTATAGAAAGTTTGCTTTTTGGTTTATCGTTATATTTTTTGGTGGTTTGATGTTATGGGCTGCAATAGTTCCATTAGATGAGGGGGTGCCCACAACTGGAATGGTCGTAATCGATACAAAGAAAAAAGAGGTAGCTCATTCTTCGGGTGGAGTTATTAAAGAAATCTATGTAAAGGAAGGTGAATTTGTTGAGAAAGACCAAGTTCTCCTTAAGCTTAAAGACGCCACACCCACCAGTGATGTAGAAATAGAGAAGAATAAAATTAAAAGCCTTGAGGAAAATATCATTGGGCAAGAACTTCAGATCAAAAGTTATGAGCAATTGATAGAGACCAAATCTGAACAAATAAAATTAATAAATGAGGAATTAAATGGTGTTAAAGATTTGGTTAAGGAGGGTTACGCACCTAAAGTCAGACAGCTTGATTTAGAGAGACGTTATTCCGAGTTAAACAGTTTAAGTAAAGAGATTTTTGCCAAAAAAGAAACAACCAAACAAAATATTTTAGATCTCAACTATCGCTTAAAAGCTGCTGAAGAAAGGAGAAAAAAAGCTGATCGTACTCTCAAGGGAACTATAATCAAGGCCGGTGTTTCTGGGCAGGTTATGGGGATTAAAAAGCAATCACAGGGTGCTGTTTTGAAAGCGGGTGAGAAAATAATGGATCTCGTTCCAAAAAATGAGCAACTGTTCGTGGAAGCAAAAGTCAAACCTAATCTTATCGATAGGGTAAGTGTTGGACTTGAAGTTGATGTTAGGTTTAGTAGCTTTTCATTAACTCCATTGTTGGTTGTACCAGGAGAAATCACCTCTATTTCTACTGATGTAATTGAGGAAAGAGGAATGAAAGAACCATATTACTTAGCTCGAGTGAGATTGACTAATGAGGCAAAAAAAATTCTTGGCAAAAGAAAAATTCAGCCTGGAATGCAAGTTCAAATTGTCATAAAAACAGGCGAGAGGACTTTGCTCGAATATATTTTACATCCATTAACTAGAAGAGTTGCTTTTTCATTAAAGGAAGAATAAGTGATTAAAAAAATCTCTAATGTTTTGGTGTTTTTTTCGTTACTCTTTTTTTTGGGAAAATCTACTCACAGTTTAGACTTATTAGAAAGTGTTAATTTTTCAAAGAATAATGATTCATTGTTTCTTATGGCAAAAACTAGAATGAAAATAATTAGTGAGAATCAAGAGCAAGCATTCTCTCAGTTACTCCCAAGTGTCACAGTTCAAGTGGCAAGGTCTCAAGTTGAACAAGAAAGAAAAGATAACATTCAAAAATTTCCAACTCAAACTTATACAACCGAGTCAGATGCATTGACATTGAATCAGCCTGTTTACCGACCGAAACTT
>MDTB01149946.1_pt1 | contig 12747 bp, 9 predicted proteins | sample 811161 | NCBI WGS metagenome assembly MDTB01 (sample SAMN05326650, study PRJNA326480) | marine metagenome | isolation source: seawater | place: Mediterranean Sea | collected 2009 | reverse complement strand
TTTTGGTGCCATTCTAGCAGGCAATCAATTTGCCTATAGTTGGTTTGTTGATTATAAAGATATTGCTCATCCCGAAGGACCTTTATTGCCCATTATTCTCTCTGTAATTGGGTTGTCAGGTATCTCACTCGGATTCTTATTATATAGAGGACAAGAAAGTGAGCCTTATAGAATTAAACTTTTGAGTAATAAGTTTTATATAGATGAGATTTATCTTGTGATTGTGAGAATAACTCAGGATCTAATTGCTCATGTTGCTAAAATTATAGACAGAATTTTCATAGACAAACTTTTTGTTAGAGGTGGAGCCAAATTGGTTTCAGATGTTGGATCTAAGTTTAGAGCAATTCAGTCAGGAAATTTACAAGGGTATTCTTTTTTCTTTGCGGCAGGAGTGGTTCTTGTTCTTATAATTATTAACTCTTTTATTGGATAAGTTTATTCACACTCGATAATGATTAACTTAATTGTTTTTATTCCAATAATTGCCGCCTTTCTCATTGGGATTTTAGGTTCTGGTAAGAAAATAGAGTTTGTTGCATCTAGTATTAATTTAGTCTTCGGTGTTTTTATTTTTCTTGAGTTGTTCAAGACTGGAGGAAAAGAAATTATCTATGAAACATCCATAATAGTACTACAAAACCCTAAACTTACCTTGGGTTTTGGAGTCGATGGAATGAGTGGTTTGTTGATGCTTTTAACAGTCATAGTTACTTTTTGTGCTGTTCAAATTTCTCCAGAATCCGGTCCCGATGGTAAAGATAAATTATATCACATATCCTCAATGTTAATTTCCGCAGGAGCTCTTGGAGCTTTTTGCGCAACGGATTTATTTTTCATGTTTGCGTTTCATGAGTTGGCCTTGATACCAACCTTTTTGATGATCGGTATTTATGGCCACGGTCGAGATAAAATCTCAGTTGCATGGAAAATTACAATATATTTAGGCCTAGGAAGTTTAGTCCTTTTAGGTGGATTGATCGCGCTCTATTCAAATCTCACCAGTTCAGGTTTAGCCACTTTTAATATCAAGGAGCTGACAGACTTAGCTGCTAACCAGAGCATGAGTGAGTTATCACAAAAATGGATATTTTTAGTGATTTTCATTGGGTTTGGAATTTTGGTATCCCTTTTTCCTTTTCATAGCTGGGCTGCGCCAGCGTATGCAGCCGCGCCCACATCTGTTGCTATGTTACATGCTGGGGTGCTCAAAAAGTTTGGTTTGTATGGAATTATTCGAATTGCAATGCCAATGTTGCCAGACGGATTTCAAGCTTGGGAGGGGTTAATATTTGTCTTACTGTTAGGAAATATCATATATGTGGGATTTGTAACAATTGCCCAAAATCAATTGGACAAGATGCTTGGAAATTCAAGTGTTATGCACATGGGGTATGCCTTTTTAGGGATTGCTTGCTTTAATGAGATTGGTTGGAATGGCGCCGTCTTTATGATGTTTGCTCATGGTATTTCTATAGCATTGTTATTTGCATTATGCGGATCTCTTCGAGAAAGATTGAACACTTTAAGTCTCACTAGAATAGGTGGACTGGCAGGAAAAGTTCCATTCCTTGCCGTCACTTTTGGTTTTGCTGCTTTTGCATCCATTGGATTGCCTGGTTTTGCTAATTTTGCCTCTGAGATAACAATTTTGTTTGCTGCTTTTAAGGGCGCTAATGAGATAACAGGTCTTCAAATTACAGCTATGATAGCCGTCTGGGGGGTAGTTATTTCTGCGGTATATATGCTAAGGGCTTATCGTGGTATTTTTCAGGGCGAGTCGGACAGAAATTTAACTCTTGTAAGGAAAGATTTATTACCCAAATCCCCTATAGTGATCCTGATTTTAATATTAATGATTACAGGATTTTTCCCAAATATCATTCTCTCCATTCTTCATCTTATTCCTAGCTGAATTTTAAATGCCTGCTTATTATTTAGAAATTCTTATTTTAGTTCTTGGCTTTGCAATGCTTGGATGGGAGTCCTTTTCTAGCTCTCGTTCAAGATCCGGCATTGCTAATTTAGGTATTGCTGGTTTGCTAATAGCTTTCCTTTTTCTTTTTGCAGTAGATGGAAATAAATCTTATTGGAATGTTTATCATTTTGATAACTTGGCCGCTTTCTACAAAGGTATTATCATTCTTTCTACATTATTAGTTCTTGTCATGGGACGAAATTTTTCTCCCGTTCTTAAAAGGTACACTTCAGATTGTAATGAGGCATCAGGAATCGGTGAGTATTATTGTATTCCGATTTTTGTTTGTTGCGGACTGATGTGGATGGCCTCGGCAAAAGATTTAATCACAATTTTTGTATCCTTAGAATTGGCGACTATTGGATTTTATGTACTGGTATCATTCATGCGGAGGAATGTTGGATCCCTAGAAGCTGGCGTAAAATATTTGATTCTTGGTGCTCTTTCGACTGGTTTTTTTGTATATGGAATTGCATGGCTTTTCGGTTCAACTGGTTCATTCGAGTTGGATGAAATAAAGAAAATTATCGATTCAGGTAGTGTTGAGAGAGCTCCTGTTATATTTGCGATTGCTTTAATAATTGTTGGGTTGGGTTTTAAGATTGCAGCCGTTCCATTTCATATATGGGTTCCAGATGTATACCAGGGAACATCGATGCCAATGACGGCTTACTTGTCTGTAGCATCCAAAGCTGCTGGGTTTGTTGTTCTTATTAGAGTTTTAGAAACTTTTATGCATTCAGAAATGACTGCGGGTCCATGTGTTTTGCTTATAACTGTACTTGCAAGTCTGACCTTGATAATTGGTAATTTGGCGGCGATTAACCAAAAAAACATAAAGCGTTTGCTAGCCTATTCCAGTATAGCGCACGCAGGTTTTTTAATGATGGCAATCCCGGCAATGGAAAAAAATATTTCATCAAGTATTCAAGGGCCTTCTGCAGTTCAGTCCATTTCGTTTTACCTAGCCGGATATTTACTGATGTCCATGCTCTGCTTTTTGATAATGACAATTATAAGGGTTTCATCTGAAAGTGAAAATCTTGATGCATTAAATGGTTTGAGTACAAGATCACCTTTTCTTGCCTTTTCTATGACTATAGGAATAGCTTCATTGGCTGGAGTTCCGCTTACAGTTGGTTTTTTGGGTAAATTTATGGTTTTCAATGTGGCTGTCCAACAAGCCGTAAATTCTGGATTTTGGTTTTTAGTTGTTTTTGCAGTCCTAGGTGCGACTGCAGGTTTCTATTATTATTTTAAAATTATTAAATCTATTTATTTTCATGCGCCGATCAGCGGTGGCGATGAAACTTTAAAAGTTGGTTCCTTATCAAAGTTTGTTATTTCTTTATTGGTGGCTTTGGTTCTGATACTAGGAATATTCCCTAATCTTATAATGCGGTTTCTCTAAGGTGCATTTTCTATTAGTATAAATGGATTAATATGAATTAATGAGAAATCGAAGCTCATGTTCTTGTTTTTTTTTAGTATTAGTTTAATATAATAAAGTGAAAATTTTATTGGTTGAGGACGAAGCGGAAATTGGTGAGCTTATAAAAACTGGATTGGAGAAAGAGGAGTTTTCAGTCGATTATTGTAAAGATGGCGACTCAGGGATGGAACACGCCATGTCAAACTCTTATGATGCTATAGTTCTTGATGTAATGTTGCCTGGTAAAAGCGGCCTAGAAATACTTAAAATGGTTCGGGCTGGTCAAAACAATGTGCCCATCATTATTATTACTGCGCGTGGTGAAACAGAGGATAGAATTGAAGGTTTAGATTTGGGTGCTGATGATTATTTACCTAAACCCTTTTTTGTAGAGGAGCTTATTGCACGTTTAAGGGCTATATGGAGAAGGTCATCAGAAACAGGCATGAGTGTTCTGAATGTGGGTACGCTTTCTGCGAATTTAATGACCCGCGAAGTTGTTCGGTCAGGTCTTCAAATTGAAATGACTCCCAAGGAATTTTCTTTGTTAGCTTTTTTGATGAGAGCTCCGGGTAGAGTTTTGACTAGAACTCAGATTCTTGAGCAAGTATGGGGTTATCACTTTGATCCAGGAACAAATCTTGTTGATGTTTACATTAGAAGATTAAGATCGAAAATTGATTTTGACGGAGAGATTCCTCTCATTGAAACTTTGAGAGGAGTAGGATATCGAATGCAAGATCCTGATAGTTCCGAGGAGGGATAATCAATTGTCACTTTCATTTAGGCTTAGAATAGCACTCTGGTCAGCTTTACTATCAGGGATAGTGCTCCTTGTTTTTCTTGGGGTAACTTCTAATATGGTCAGAAAGACTATGACTGAGGAGGCAGATTTTGAATTAAAAACCTTCACAGAGGACATGGTATTAACCGCTCAGGAAATGGAGGAGGGAGGGTTGTTGCAGACACAAATGGTTGGAACTTTAAGTGCCGAAAGAGCAGAGGTTAGATTAATAGAATTGGCAGAAATAGATGATTTTGAAGATGAATTAGGTAGTGGTTCGCCTCTAGCAATAGATGAAACAATCGGTGAATTTCCACAACTATACAAAGAACCAGAATGGCCAGATCCTAGTCTGGGAATCGAGTGGAAACCTGAGGGCTCAAACGAAACAGTTACTTTTAAGGGGAAAACTTGGAGGGTTATGACAAGAACTTTTGCCGGTTACAGAGTGCGAATGGCAATCGATTTAAGAGAGATCCGAGATGAGGTGAAAAAGTTAATGATCAGTTATCTGGAAGCATTACCATTAGCTTTGCTTGTAATTGGATTTGGCGCATGGTGGATTGCGGGAAGAGCAGTCAAGCCAGTACAAAAGATTATTGCAACGGCAGAAAATATTACAATCAAAGGACTGGGGGAAAGAGTTGAAGGAGTAACCTCTAATGATGAGTTGGGGAGACTGGCGGGGGTTTTAAATCAAATGATGGATAGATTAGAGGAATCTTTCCGTCAGATAAAAAGATTTAGTGCTGATGCTTCTCATGAATTGAAAACTCCATTAGCCGTCATGCAAGGAAAGATTGAAGCGGCCTTACAGAATGAAAATCAATCTAGGGAAAGTAATTTGGTCCTTGTGGATTTGCTTGAGAGGGTTGGTCAATTAAGATCTATTATTGAGAGTCTCCTTATGCTGTCTAGATCCGATGCGGGTGGGTTTGTTATGGAGACCAGTGAGCTTGATATCAGTGAGATAATGTCTGAGATTACTGAAGACGCAGTGATTATTGCCTCGGAAGAAGGTATAGAGTTAGATGCTGATAATGGCAGGCCTGGTATGAGAGTAGAGGGAGATGAGAGATTGTTACGATTAGCAATTTCTAATTTATTAACTAATGCCACTAAATATAATCTTGATGAAAATGGAAAAATAATCTGCAAGCTGAGCCAATCAGACTCTGGATTTGATATACTCATTCAAAACACAGGGCCTGAGATAAATAATGAAGATAAAGAAAAAATATTTGAAAGATTCTATAGAGTTGATCCTGCAAGAGGTTCAATTAAACCAGGTTTTGGTTTGGGATTGAGTTTAGCTAGGGTTATTGCTGCGGCTCATGGGGGAGGTTTGGTTCTTAAATCTTCAGAAGGAGGGTTAAATTCATTTCTAATGACTATCCCTCATATCAAGATCAATGATTAGATTATTATTTAAATGAATTCTGCGATCAAATGTCCAATCGATAAAATGCGAGCGAACGGTCTGCATGCAATAGCGATCGATCATTTTCAAAAGGCATATAATGAGGTCATAAAAGGAAATGATAAATTAATCTCAGAGGCCTCCCTTGAGCCCCTTCATTCTGTAAAAAAGTATGAAGAATTGGTATCTCCAAGTGATGAAAATTTAGGCTCCATCCTTGATCAAAGTGTTGTTATTAAACTCAATGGGGGATTAGGCACAAGCATGGGGCTTAACTCGACGAAATCATTGCTAAATATTCGGGGTGAGTTGACCTTTATGGACTTCATTGTTAATCAAATAATGCATTTGAGGAATGCTTATAAAAATGAGGTTCGATTTTTGTTGATGAATAGTTTCTCTACTTCCGAGGAGACAAAAAAATTTCTCCTTAAATATCCAGAATTAGGCCCCCCGGAAAAAAGTGAATTAATTCAGAATATGATCCCTAAAATAGATGCTGAGACATATGAAGCTGTCTCTTGCGATCATGCGCCTGAATTAGAATGGTGTCCCCCAGGACATGGTGATATTTATGCGGCTTTATTTGGAACAGGTATACTCGATGATCTCGTTGATTCGGGTGTAAGGTATGCATTTATTTCAAATTCAGATAACCTGGGTGCAACGTTAGATTTTAAATTGCTTAATGAGTTTTTAAATAGTGATTCTTCTTTTATGATGGAAGTTACAAGGAGAACGGATGTCGACAAGAAAGGGGGGCATCTGGCTAAAGATTTAAAAAATGGAAACTTACTTTTAAGAGAGGTTGCTCAATGTCCAAAAGAAGATTTTAATGAGTTTCAAAATATAACCAAACACCGTTATTTTAATACGAACAATATTTGGATAAGGTTAGATCGTTTAAGGTCGTTAATGAGATCTTCAGATAACAATTTGAATTTGCCTTTAATTGTTAACAGAAAAAATCTTAATCCAAGTGATTCTCAATCTTCCAAGGTTATTCAAATTGAAGTGGCGATGGGAGCCGCTATTCAATGTTTTGAAGATTCCACGGTAATTGAGGTTCCAAGGTCAAGATTTTCTCCGGTAAAGAGTTGTGAAGATCTTCTGGCATTAAGATCAGATGCCTATCAAGTGAGTGATGATTTTCAAATTCAGTTATGTGATAGTAGAAGAGGTTTTCCTCCTGAGGTTGTGCTTAGTGATGAAATATATAAAAACTATAAGACATTTGAGGAGATGACGCCGCATGGGGCTCCATCATTAAAAAAATGTAAGTCCATCCAAGTTGAGGGACCTGTAAAATTTGGGGAAGAAATTTCCTTTCAGGGCACGATTAAAATAATCAATGGTTCAAAATCGGTAAAAGAAATCAGTTCGGGTAAATACATAGATAATAACATTGTTTTATGATGATACCCTGTAAATAGAGTACATGAACTATGTAAATACGTGCTTTTTTAAAAGTATTGATATTATACAGGCGTCATCATTTCACTCAAATTAGTTGTTTTTTAAGTAAATTGGGTGCAAAATTAAAAATTGAGTTAATGAACGTTGAAAATTCATTATTTGAATTTTTATTGTTTCCTCAAGGTAAAACAATTTAGCCACACAATATACCCATGATACAGTCTCACTTGAAATTAAGACAACCGTTTCTCAGCAAGAATATTTTATTCTTTACGGCTCTTCTTGCTTTTCTATTCGTATTTATTTATTCCGCGCCAGAGCTTCTTGCTCAAGAGGCTGCTGATGAAGAGGTGAAGAAAAAAACCATGCTTGATAATGTGCTTGATGCAGGCTTATGGATGGTTCCTCTGATCCTTGCATCAGTCGCTATGATTGGATTTGTTGTTTATAATTTTATTGAATTAAATCAAAACAAATTTAATCCAGTTGAGCTTAAAGCTGGCCTGCTAGATCACATGCAAAACGTTAGAGTTCGCAGTGCTATTGAAATGGCATCAGGTCATCCTAGTTATCTGGGGAGAATGGTAGCCGCATCATTGCCTCAATTTGACGCAACCAACACTGAGGATTTTGGAAGAGAAGACGTTGATGATGCTGTTGCTGAATTCACTATTAGCAACAATAAAAGGTATCTTACTAATATAGGATATTTAGGAGTCATTGGACAGATCGCTCCCATGTTAGGACTTCTTGGAACTGTTGTGGGTATGATGGGTGCATTTAATACTCTTGCGGCAGAGGGACAAGCTGATCCTAGTACTCTTGCTGGTGATATTGGATTAGCGATGGTGACAACGGCGTCTGGTCTGATAGTTGCTATTCCATCGATATTCTTTTTCTTTTTTCAAAGGAACCGTTTTAATCGCCTCGTTGCTGATTGTCATCAAGATGTTTCAGAGCTGCTTGATGCTAGTTATGAAGCGGCAAACGCCGATCAAATAATGGCAAAGGTTCCTGAAGGATTCCAGGCATAGAAAAATTAGAAACTTTAACTTAGTTTTATCGATATAATTTAAGGAATATGGCTTCATCAAAGCTACAATCCGCAATGGAGCATCAAGGAGATGATGCCAAGATGGATATGTCGCCAATGATTGATATGGTGTTCCTTTTACTCATCTTTTTCATGGTCGCATCTAGAATGGTTACCGTAAAAGTTGATGATAAAATTAAGCCTCCAGTAGCTGACGAATCAATCAGACCCGATAATGTAAAAGGTCGAATTATTTTCAATATTAGGTCTGATGGAACTTTTACTGCTGGAGATGGTAAGGTTACTGTAACTGAAGATGAGATTACCGAGAGGGCAACTACTTGGGTAGAAAGATTCAAGGATACTGAAACTGGTCCATCTCTTCTTCTTAGAGCCCACCGGGATGCATCCATTAGAGATCTCAAGAAAGTGACTAAGGCTGCGGCACTAGGAGGAATTAATAAGGTGGTGTTCGGATCACTTAAAACAGGTAAATTTGATTAAAAATATGGCAAAGAAAAAACGATATAGGCCAGATGGAGATAATGATCCTGAGCTCGATATATCGTCCTTAGTTGATGTTGCCTTTCTGTTATTGATTTATTTCCTTGTTACATCAACTCTAAGACCTGATGAAACCGATCTTTCGATTGTATTACCGTCTCAAGTTCCTAACGAAAATCCTCTTGATATCGATCCTATCGCAATAGTCATTGGTCCTGATGGAAGTGTTACCTTTAATGAAGAGCCCATCCCATTGAGTGGAGGTTCTGGTGCTGATAGATTACCTGATCTGCGGCAGAGGCTTAAAGCTTATAAAGATTTAGCTGATGGAACTAATCAGCAAGCGATGGTCACAGTTAAAGCAGATGATGCAGGAAAAACGCAGAGATTTATTGATGTTGTCAATGCTTTAGCCTCTGTAAAGATTAAAAATGTCACGATGACGGGTTTCCGTGACGAAGAGGAATAATTAGAAAAAAAGCCTAACTTTATTATCGAGTTATAGTTCTATAAGAAAGTTAATAAAACTAAACTGGAAATGAATAGATTTTAGGGATAATTCTAAAATCCTCTTTCAAGGTGCCCATTAAGTAATTTATAATGATAAATAAGATATGGAAAGAAACTCCAACAACTCAGCTCTTTATTTTTCTCTATCAGCCATGGATAAATTAGTCTCACATAATTTTAAGTGTCTTTTCACATTAATCATCATTTGTATATTTTTTATTAATGGTTCTGAAAATCTATATTCCCAAAATCCAGTTGAGGACAATTATAGAAAAGCCGTTCAACTAATGGAGGATGCCAAGTGGACTGAGGCAACTAGTGTTCTTCAAACTGTTGTCAGTGACCATGGTCAGAATGCAATGGAGTATTATGGTCCAGCTTTTGGCCTTATCCATTATCATTTGGGACTTTGTCAGCTGTCCCTTAAAAAATATAAGGAAGCTGCGAGCTCTTTTGAGACAACATATAGAAAATTTTCAAATAAGATTCCTGATAACTTGAAGGATAAAGCCCCGGCTTCAAGAAATCACTACCATAAGGTGTCTATTTATCGTTGGGGCACTGCTGAGCAAGGGGCCGAGGAGTATGCTGGTGCTCTTAAGTTATATGAAAAATTTCTTGCTGATCAGCCGGAAAAAGGAACGTATTCTCCTGCCGAGGTTTTGATTAATATGGGTGTTTGCAACGCCAAGCTAGGTAAGATTCCTGAGGCAACCGAGAGGATTCAAAAAGTCTATGACAATTACGATAAAATAAGGACTAAAGAAAAATGGATGCTTCATAATGCATTCTTTGATCTTGCAGGTCAGTGGGTTGATAAAGCAATGCTTGGAGAGGGTATTGCCTTCATGGAAAAAAATGATGGGCCACTTCGTTTTTCGCCATATGACAGCTTTCAATATGGTTTTAACAATAAGATGTTAAAACTAGCCCAAGAGGCGTCTAGTGGAGAAAATAATTTAGATGCTCTGGCTCTTAGGTTTTATACATTAATACCACGTACAGAGGATGCTCTTTCTGAACTTGAGGACAGAAAGTCATTTGAAAGAAGTGATAATGCGAAGGCTAAAATACAAGAAAAAATTGACCAATTAGAGGGCACGATAAGCGGCGGAACTAGTGTTGATATACAGGGGTTAAGACTCTTGGCTTTTATATATGAAAAAAACAATAATTTTAGAGGAGCGTATTCTATTTTTGATTATTTATCTCGGGCGTTTCCTAACGCGAAGACAGTTGATGGTAAAAAGAACCTTCATCCAGAAATTGTTTATCAAGCCACTAGATGTGCATTTTCTATAGGGGACTTACTTTCAGCTCAGCATCATGGTATGAATTTTCTTAACAAATATCCTGGGCATGAGCTTGAACCCGATGTTCAAAGTATGCTAATGGAACAGTTGTTTCGCAGAGGTGATTATGCTAGATGCATTGAAATTGCTTTAAATGTCTTACCTAAGTTGCCAGATAATAGTCCACAACAAGATTTGTGCCTTTTTTGTCTAGGAGGTTCTTATTATTATGACGGTAAATACGAAGATGCTGACCCCATTCTTGAACAACACGCAACAAAATATCCAACTAGTGGATACCTAGAGGAATCTAGCTACTATAGAGGGGCGAATAAGGTTAAACTCCTAGAATGGATGTCCGCCTTACCTCTTTTGGAAGCATGGTTAACTAAATATCCTGAATCATCACTTAGATCTTTTGCAATTCTTGACGTAGCAACCTGTCATTTTGCCAACGATGATCTAGACAAGTGTCTTGCCAAATTAGATGAAATTGAACAGCGTCATTCATCTAGTGAAATTTATGATAGGAGTTTGAATTTACGAGGGGATGTTCTTCAGGCACAAACTGAATGGCCTGCCGCGCAAGAGGCCTATTTGAAAGGGAAATCACTTGCTGAGCAAACTGGACATTATCAGGTAGCTGCTGAGGCTCTTAGTCAGCTAGTTCCTGTAGCAATTGCTCAGGAGAACTTTAAAGAGGCTGCGGCCTTTTATGATGATTTCATAGAAAGTTATCCGGGTAATTTCTTAGAACCTCAGGTGGTTGCTACAGCTCTCACAGCACTTATTCATGAATCTGTGGGACGTGGGGAAGAGGGTTTATCAAAGCTTGAAAATATGATTGATCAATTAGGGAGGCAGGAAAATGCAGATCTTGAAAAGGCAGTAACCAAATATGGTGAGGTGTCCGTTAAACTACTAGGGGGCGCAGCTACTATTGAAAAATTAAAAGTCATGTCTACAAAAGGTGGGCAACCTGAAGCAGTGCTTGCATGGTTATTGGTTTCTAGGATTGATATTATTGAGAAAGAGTTAAAAGAAAAAGATCCAGCTAAGTCTCAAGCTGAAATAAAGGCCGCGTTTTCTGAACTTAGAGGATTCGATAAAAAAGTTCTAGCACCATACGTATTAGCACGAATAGGTGTTTTTCTTAGGGACGGAAACCAGATCGATCAGTCAGTTCCTTGGTTCAATGAAATTATCGAGCGTCCTGGAATCGAGTCTAAAGATTATGCTTATAACGCATTGTCGAAAATTCATTTAAAAGCTCTTAATTCCTCTGAACAGGAGAAAGGGCTTAAGTATGTAGATTGGGTTGTTAACAACAGTTCAAATACGCAACTTCAGAGGGAATCTGCTTATGAAAGAGCTTCTTATTATTCAAGGAAAAATCAATGGCCTAATGCTGAAAAGCATTGGACGGAATTTGTAAAAAATAAGAAATGGACAGGAACCTTTAGTGCTGAGGCTTGGTATCGACTTGGTGAGTCTATGGAGAAAAATAATAAATCCTCGCAAGCCTTAAGTCCATATACAAACCTTCTGGCAAAATATGCATCAAGAATTGAGTATTCAATTCCTGCAGTGGCAAGCTCAGCATCAATACAAAAAAAACTAGGAAAAAATGCTGAGGCCTACAAGCTTGCTCATCGGAGTGGGCTTAAATTTGCCAACTACTTGAATGATAGAAGATTTTCTCAAGAATTCGCAAAATTAAAGGCCATTTATTACGAGTTATCTGATGAGCATGCCGGTGAAAATGACAAAGACCCGTTTGTAAAATAGTGCGGATATAAATTATTTTTAATAGTAAAAATGAAAATAGAATATAAAAGTTTTTTTATTAGTACACTCATTTTGAGTCTATTGAGTTTCTCTGTATTGGCTAAACCAATCGCTGCAACCCTTACCATTGGGAAAAACAATCAAGATTTTCCAGGTTATGTAACAAAGGCAGACGATAATAATATTTATGTAAGTCAATTTGAGAATGGAGTGAATGACGCTGGGTATTCTTTAGCATCAGTCAGTGAGATTTCTTGGAGGGAACCGGATGACTGGAAAGCGGCAATGGATTTATGGAACAGTAATAACTATAAAGAAGGGAGTGAGGCTTTTCTAAAGGCGATGGACGACTATAAGGGTATAGCTAATTCTAAGCATCCTATTATGAAGGATAATATAGGTGCTCAGGCAGTATTCTATTATATGGAATGTCTAAGAAGGACAGGGCAGTTTAATTCAATGATGGAGCCCTATGTTAGGGTCCAACAAGTCAACCTTGGATCAAAATGGCAAGATCAAATTCGTTTATTTCAAGGTTGGGCACACTTAGCTGGAAAAAAATGGAACCCATTAAGATTGATGATGGAAAC
>MDTB01111366.1_pt1 | contig 12747 bp, 10 predicted proteins | sample 811161 | NCBI WGS metagenome assembly MDTB01 (sample SAMN05326650, study PRJNA326480) | marine metagenome | isolation source: seawater | place: Mediterranean Sea | collected 2009 | reverse complement strand
TTCCCAGGGTTCCGGTACCAATTACGACCGGCAGAGACATCGAGCTTTCCGTCCTTATCATAATCCGCAACCGCAACGCCTTCGTTTGCATCCACGGCCAGTAACTGCATTTCAAATTTGACTGGATGAGTACCAAAAAGAGCACTGCCGAGCAGACTCAATACTAAATGTACCAAATATTTCAATTATTATGTTTTTATGATAGAAGGTTCATAGGGGATATGGAAAAATTAACTAATGTTGTTCTAAAAATTTAATTCATGGCAATATTTTTTCCTTATGCCTTGATGTGTAAATTTTTAGGAAACCCCGTTGTGACAGTAAAAAAAGTTTGATGTCAATTAAAGTATAACCTGACTTATCTACTTACATGAAATTTACTTACTTCTGAGTCCTGTGTTAAACTTTTAATATTCTTTCTTCGTTATAGGTGTGTGAATAATTTAGTACAAAATAACACTTTGCTTTTTTGTGATGATCGCCATCCAAAATCCTTACCTTCGAAGAATGTCAACTTCAATGTGCCATTCACAATCAGAATTCGCTCAAGTCAAAATTTATTTTCCAGCGATTTTGGCATCTTGGAAAATTTATTCGAACGGTCTAACGAAACTTTGCCTAAAGTTCAGGCTTGGATCGACTCCGGGGTTTTGAAATTTTCTCCCGAGAAAGTTGAATCCATCAATAACCTATTGTCCAACTCAGCATCGATTGATTACAGAGGCTTTCACCCAACCCCCGGTGGAGAAGACTCCAAAATGAATAACCGAATCATTGAAGAGATGTGGAATTCCTTCAATATTGATGATTTAGACAGGAGAAGCTATATTTTAGCAATTGGCGGTGGTGCTACTCTTGATTCAGTTGGTTATGCTGCTGCTCTTGCCCACCGTGGAATCAGAATTATCCGAGTCCCTGCCACTACCCTATCACAGGCTGATTCAGGAGTCGGCGTTAAAAACGCAATCAATCATTTTGGCAAAAAAAACTGGTTGGGCTCGTTCAGCGTTCCATGGGGTGTAATTAACGATTACGGTATTCTTGAATCACTCTCCGACAGGGATTTTTATTGTGGTTTCAGTGAGGCATTGAAAGTGTTCTTACTGAAAAGTCCTGAAAAGTTCTCTTGGTTGTGTGCTCATGCATGCGATATCAACAAAAGAAACCCAGGCATATGTAAGGAGGCCATTACCCAATCGGTATTGTATCATTTGGATCACATTACCAAAGGGGGAGATCCTTTCGAATCGGAAACTGCCAGACCCTTGGATTTTGGCCACTGGTCTGCTCACAAACTTGAACCTCTCTCCAAGTACGAAATAAGGCACGGAGAAGCAGTAGCCATTGGAGTTGCCTTGGATTGCATTTATAGTTCAAAAGTTCACGGTTTGGACACTGATCATTGCTACAAGGCCGTAAAATGCCTGGCTGACATAGGTCTTCCCACCTTCCATCCATTAATGAAAAATACTCAGGAAATTCTTGTGGGGTTGGAAGAGTTTAGACAACATCTTGGAGGAATTTTAACCATTACCCTGATCGAATCTCCCGGTCATCCAATTAATGTTCATTCGATCTCACAAAATATTATGCGTGATTCAATTAATGAGCTCGAATCTCTTTCAAAAGAGTTGGGATCTTCTCTATAATTGAATTCCTCTGGTACAACTTACATGTATCCGACTCTCGCCCTTTCTCTTTTCAAAGAACTCAATGAGCTTAAAAGGATTAAGTCCAACACATCGAATGATTTGTCTTTTGCTGAAGCTGCGTTCGCTGTGGCAGTTGAGTATTGCGATTCACCGAATTCTGATGAATCAATTGAACAACTGGTTATCATGTTTCTGGCTGGTTCTAGGCTGGGATTCTTAAATTACAATAATCTCAGCTCCGTCGGTTTGACTGACGACCAAATACTCAATATCCTCCGGGAAACAATTGATTCGTTTCATATCGAACTCGATGCCCTGAAAATAAATCTAGAACTTAAAACGAGTAAAAATTTGGTTTCGTTCCACAATCCGAAACTTCGTTCAAATGAATTAGTCAATGGTCTCATTTCACAACCAAGAGCCGGTCCCACCACCCCGGGTAAGCCCAGAGTCGTTTTATATCCAGTCGAGTCTCATGCTGATCATTGCATGATGGTTGCTGCCTATGCATTTTTACTTTCTCCATTCTATGGCAGTGACCCAACTGACTCTTTTTTAATTGGTCTTTTTCATCATCTACATAACTTGACCATGCCAGATTCTGGATATGCAGGAGAATGTCTGTTGGGAAATCATCTTACCAAATCGATCAAATCAGCAAGATCTCTTGCCATGTCAAACCTTTCGAGTCGTACGAATTCAAAGTTATCCTGTCTTTTTAAAGAAATCGAAGAGGCCTCCTCTCCGGTTGCCAAAGCATTCCATGCGGCTGACTGTTTGGATCGGGTATTACAAATGCAGTATTACGAAACAGCCCATAGTTTCTCAGTTACCCATGCCATCGAAAAACTGGATCTCATTCATGACGGACCAGTCAAAAGCTTTCAACTGGATACATTGAAATCCTTTGGATTAATCTCATGATCAAGTTAGAATCTCATCGGAGCACTTCCTCTGGATCTAATATTAATTCTTCTGGTCTCCTCAAACTATATGATCCGAATACTTGCTCTGAGCTTGTTTTCGAACCCATTCCCAACGCTCCCGGACAAGAGCCGTGGGGCTTTTGGAAAGACACCCAAAATCCTTCTTTCGAAGGATGGCCACAAATTGACGGAATCATTTTTTTAAATGCAAGCAGGCACGACTTGGCCAAAAAAATTTGCACCGAGATTCGAGACTGCAAATGGGCCCATGCTTTAGCTTACGCCCTTTCTGACTCAGATAATTACGCTCTTCAATTTCCCCGCTTTGAAATAGCCCTCGAAATTGCTGAAAATTACTTGCTCAATCCTGACAAAACCTTGGACATAAGCGGTACGATGGAAGCCTTGAATTATGGCAGAGTTTGCCAATATTTTCAACTCAGGCCAAATACCCCGAGTTTCTTTTCAGGTTTAGGATTGCTCAATAATTTTCTTAATCCTTCAAATCTTTTTGTTGATCTGTGTTGCGGAATTGGTCATTTCTCATCCATTCTTGAAGAAATGGGTATTCAGGGAGTTTGCGTAGATTTTGTATTTTCTAAGTTGTGGATTTCCAGAAAAGCGAGATTGGTTCAGTCTTTTCAAATGATCGCCGCTGACCTTGAGTCTGGTGAAATGTTTCCTTTTTCCACTTCCTGCGGTTCCGCTTCCTTTTTTTGTCACGATGCTTTTTATTTTTTTAAAAATAAACAAAAAATAATTGATCGTATTTCTTCAAATTTCTGTCGCGGGAGTCAAATTCTGATTGGCCACGCTCATCTGTCGGATCAGGAACACGGAATAGTCTCAGGATATCCTTTAACCAGAGAGGAATATCATTCTTTGTTCAGTGATGATACCAACCTGCAAATCGGACCGGATTTGGAATTGGCAAACGACTTTTTGGATTCAATTGATTCGTCATTGCAATACCTCTCCACTAATGAAGCTATATACATTGTTCAGTCTTCGACCAAAAATTTCCCTCCAGTTCCTACACTCGGTCTTTTAAAAGAGGCTTTTTTTGTTGCCTCCCCCTTCGCGGCTGAAAACTCAGCCCATGAATTATTTTTGCAATGGCCCGATGACCTTTTCAGGAAGGAGTTCGAATTAGCCACGAAAAGAACCTCCATGGATAGCCCAAAATTGCCGTCGGACGGCCCCATGTATCTTTCCGGGAGCATTGACTTAAGGGTTATGCAACCTTCTTTTTTTTCAACGGTCGCGAATTTACCAATCAAGTGGGGGGTGGTGGGCATGGGTTGGGTAGCCAACGATTTCATGATTCCCTCCTTCCAATACAGTCCGCATTCTTCCCTTCGAGCAATAATAGATTCTGACCCGCAAGCTTTCGCAGAATTCACTGGGGATTTCGGGGAGAAAATCGAATGCCGCTCTTCGCTCGAAGACTTGGAAGATCCATCCGGACTGGATGCCATTTATATTTCAACTCCGAATGACCAGCACCTTCGAATTATCGAGCAAGCCTCGAGTCTTGGGATCAATATTCTTTGTGAAAAACCTATCTGTACCAATTTGAAAGACCTGCATAAAGCCGTTTCTTTTTGCAAAGAAGCCGGCGTACGCCTGAAGTCGGCTTACAACCAAAGGTATCACCCCGCCCACCAACTCATCAAAACCCTTCTTGCCAAAGGAGAATTGGGACAAGTCACACAGATTCGCATTCATTATGCGTGCTGGTTGTCTGAGGACTGGTCAAGATCCTCCGTGAATTGGCGGATCGATAGACAGGCTGCGGGCGGTGGAGCTTCCATTGACTTAATCCCACATGGTCTGGATTTGTGTTCCTTTCTCTTACGCACCTCCTTTCAATCAATTACTCTGGAAAGACAGAACCTCGTGCATTCCTACTCCCAAAAAGAGTCAGCGGTTGATGATGGAGCGATTGCTCAGTTTAAAACACGGTGTGGAATCTTGGGCACCGTTCAATGTGGATACAATTGCCCGGACCCCTTGCCCCGAAGACAACTTGAGATAATCGGAACGGAGGGAAGGATTTACGCTCTTAATACTCTGGGTCAGGATGCGGGTGGTCATCTGAAAGTTACCACTCTGCATGGGTCGAAAGAAATCGATTTTCCAAACGACCACATTTATTCTCCTTTTGTCAGGCAACTCGACAAAGTTTCAAGAGAATGGCTGAAACCTGGCAAGCCTTCTTTGGTGGACGAAACTGAAATTGAAACCATGGCTATGTTTCTCAAGGCCCTCCAGAAAAGTTGACTTATGAGAATATGCTTTTTGTCTAGAAGGTATTTTCCAACAATAAGCGGAATGAGTGTCTATGCCATGAATTACCTGCGCGAGATGACGAATTTGGGGCATGATATGGTTATGATATCTCAATACAGGGAGGATGAAGTAGGGACCAGGATATACGGTGGCGGACCACCAAGTCTTCTGGATAAGGTGGAGATTCACGGGTTGCGCAGCCACGGCGAAGAAATCGCCAACTCCGGTAAGCCTGCAGATTTTGAGTCTGACATGGATCAGATGGTCAAACTTGCAGTGACCCTGCATAAGAGGAAGCCGTTCGACTTGATACACGCACAATATTGTTATCCCAATGGAATGGCTGCCCTGAAAATTTCCTCGAGGCTTGGCATTCCCAATGTGGTCAGCATTCAGGGTGGCGACGGCCACTGGGTCGGGTTGTGTTGTTCGACCCACAAATCCGCGATGCTTGCGGTACTTAATCATGCAAATCTTCTGATTATTGGAAGTAGTTCCTTTGCCGATGAAGTCTGCAAGAACCATGACCTGGATAAGGAACGATTGTTAATTATACCGGGTGCAATTAACTCGGATGATTTTCGGCCAAATCGTTCAGTGCAATTGGGAGAACTTTCCAACCCGGCAAAGCTTCTTTACCATGGACGGGTCGATCGACGAAAAGGTATTTTTGATCTTTTGGAAGCTTTACAACTGGTAAAGGAATCTTGGCCTATTAAGCTTGTGGTGAGCGGAATCGGTCCTGACTTGGAGGAGTCGATAGACTTGGCCAATAAACTTAAATTGAGCCATTTGGTTGAATTTACCGGAAAAGCCCGTTACTCAGATGTTCCTGAGATTTACAGGAAGTCTGAAATTTTTCTCTCACCAACTTGGTCGGAAGGATTTTCGAACACCATACTTGAAGCCATGTCCAGCGGAATTCCAATCATCGCCGCCAATTCAGTGGGGGTTGTAGACTGCATCAGACACCTGGAAAATGGGCTGCTTCATGAACCTCATAATATTGAAGACCTGGCTGACAAAATCAGTTTGCTTCTTAAAAATCATGCTCTCCGAAAAAAATTGGCATCCGCTGCGATTTCAGAAGTTTATGCAAAATATAGCTGGAAAACAGTATCTCTTCTCCTCACAAAAAGCATCGAAAAAGTGCTTCCAAGAAAACCTGATGACGGATGGGAAAAAATTTACAATCCTCTAACCCATCTGGAAAATGCTGACTTGAGTTGCAAGTTTAGATACGAACCTCACTTGCTATGACGGGAGATCAATCAATAATTTTCTTTTCCCCGCATTTGGATGATGTTGCATTTTCCTGTACTCCTTTGATCGTAAAACTCTCTGAAAAGGGATTTCGCTGTGTAGTCGCAACCTGCTTTACAGGATCCAAGTTGCATCCCTCCGGTTTTGCACTGGAATGTCAAACGAGTAAGGGATTCGCCAAAGATTTCGATTACATGGAATTACGGCGTCTGGAAGATGAAAACTGGTCAGCCACACTTAATGAGAAAGTAGAATTAGTCCATGGCCCTTTTCTCGAAGCACCTCACCGTGGATATAATTCCTCAAATCTTCTCTTTGGCAATTTTCAAAAGAGGAAAAACTTAGGAGTGAAATTAGCGGCTGGATAAACGAAGTAATGGAAAAATTTCCGGTAATTTATGTGTTTAGCCCCTCAGCGATAGGCAATCATGTAGATCACATGCTTTTAAAAAGAGTCATCGAGGAAAACCCAGATGGTAAAAATACCGAGTTGTTTTATTATTTGGATCAACCTTACTACAGTAAATTTAAAAAGAAAAATTCCGCACCACCAATTATTTCAACTGACTACACCTATTATTTCGATGATCATTGCTTAAAGAATTCGTTGAGAGGAGTATGTCAATTTCACTCACAGCTGGGATATCAGTTTGGCGGAGAACAAAATGCCACCTCATTCCTATCTGAAGCATGGCAGCAAGGCATAAGCATCGTACCGAGAAACCCGAGCTCCTCGTTTCCTATTTTGGGTAATAAAACATTGCTCTCGAAAGTTTAAAACTGCCAGCTATGCCAGGACTATCCCCATTTTTACCCTCCTTACGACTTACGGCATTCGTTTGTACAAACTGTGGATTTTGGCAGCGTTCATCCGAGGTTCCAACTTCGTGTCCAATCTGTCTCGATTCCCGTCATGTTCCACCTTCGGGTGATTGGGTCTTTCGACCGTTTGAAGAGGCCAGGGACCGATACCCGTGCCATATGGAAAAGCTCCTCGATGGTTTATATAGAATTTGGAATGAGCCAGTTGAAGGCATCGGCCCAAATTCCTACCTCTCTGTAAGCCACTCCGGTAATTTTCTCTTCGAAGGAGCAACCGTTTTCTCGGATGAGGTAATCAGTAATATTAGGGACTTGGGCGGAATTTCCTATCTTTCTTCTTCCCATCCTCACTCGTACGGGGCTCTTTGGCAGATAGAAGAGCTTTTTGAACCTGAGATTATTATGCACCCCGAAGATTATTCTTGGGCAGGAGCCTTTCAGGTTACTTGGCCGTTCGATGATTTATTAGAATTTACCGAGAGATTCTCCGTTCTCCACAGTGGAGTACACTTCGCCGGCCATACCTTTGCATACGATAAGGAAAAAGAAATATGTTTTTGCGGAGACTCGCTGAAATTTGAATGCTCAAATGATTCGCCCAGAACGGCTCTTCGTGTCTCTTCGCACAAAGCATTCGTCCGCGGAGTACCAATTACCCAAATGGAAGCTGCCCAGTATCATAAAGTCTTCTCAAAAATGAATTTTAGCAAAACATTCACGCCTTTTGAGCAAGTATTTAATTTTGGTTGTGATGAAGCCCTACAACTATTTGAACTTTTTCAAGTAGAACGGCCCTCATCACATTTTATTTCACTCGAAAGACTGCAGAGACCTTTTATAAATGAAAACAAAATTACACAAAACAACTAGCACCACAATAAGGGCTAGGTGTGCCTTACCATTCAATAAAACATTTGAGCCCACGCCTGTCACTTCTGAGGCTATTCAAAGCATTCCCTTTCCAGATTGCGAACAAACCAGAATTTACGCTTTTCCAGGGCAACACAAAGCAAGGTTTCTGATTGGAGTCCATCGACTCTCGAATCCAGCTAAAGAGGATGGTAGATTTGTAATTAGAAACCTAAATGAAAGCGGTCCTCATAATTTTTCCGGGGATTTGCTTCAGTGTGTAAAAAAGATTGCATCTGACATGGGCATCCGTCAGTTGGTCACCCAAGAAAAATTACCATTATTCAACGGAAATGATTTGCCCGCACTAATCAGGGCGGGTTTCAAACCAATCGATGAATCTATTACCTTACGGGTCCCTTTCACACTCTTTGCAAAGCGAGCAACGCGGATCGCCAAAGCCTTAGCAAAAAAAAATAAAATTCCACTTGGGTATAAAGTGATGCCGATCAAAGAGGTTTCCAACACCGCAATGAAAATCTTACACGAGTCAGGCATGATGGACGACTATGACTTCCGGAATAAGTTCGAAGGCGATTCATTAAAGTCTTTTTCTCTAGATCATTGTCTCTCCGTTTTATTTATGGGAGAAATAGTCGGTATTATTTTGGTAGCCAAGCACACCGAAATCAAAACCTATGAAATTCTCATACGATGGGTAGAGAAAAATTTTAGGGGATCATGGGTGAATGCAGTTCTTATCAACGAAGCAGTCCGTCGAGGGTTGGAGATCGATATTGATTTTCTTTGCTTCAATGCAAATTCTGAAAGACATCAGGAAACCCTGCATCTTGCAAAGAACGCGGGAGCAGAGATCATCGCAAAATCGCGCCGTTATTCCATTACTGTAAGTAACTAAGTTAAAATTTTTCTTTAACACATACATTTTACCTCAATGCAGTCAGTTGCTCCAAGTCATGATTCCTTAGTCGAGGCAAAGAACCTCTACCTTGAGCATCTGGATAGTAAAAACCTTTTTTCTTTTGATTTAAAGGATTTGGACAGGACCGGCTTTTCCATAAAGGTCGCTTCATTACGGGACGAAAAGGGATTCACCAATGATGGCTTTGGATATGGAACCAGCGAACTTGAATCTGAAGTTGGGGCTCTAGGAGAAATAAGTGAGACCTATCATCTTCATTATTCTTTGCAAAATGCCCCATCCTGTTTGGGAAAAAGTTACATGGAGATGACAGGTTTGTTTGGAACCGATAGAGTCATCAACCCCGAACACCTTTGTCTCCCTGCGGGTAGTTTTTACACGAAACAAATTCCGTTGAAGTGGGTAGAAGTGAAGTCGTATCCATCGATGAGTCCCCATTGGATACCCAAGGAATTCATTGCAGCATCTGTGAGTGATTACGAATCACCAACCCTCAATGTTCTTCATGACACCGGGAACTTGTCCAAAAGAATTATCACGCCCATTACATGTGGATTGGGTGCCGGAATAACCCTTGAGCAGGCCCTGATACACGCAATTTACGAACTTTTACAAAGAGATGGAAATTGCACCAACTTCCGGGCCATGGATCAAGGAATCGACATTGAATTGGACGAGATAATTGATGCGGAAGTCCTTTCGATTTTCAACGAATTGGCAAATATTGGCATTAAACTCAGGCCAAAGCTTGCATCGACCGATTTTGGCCTCTGTAATCTTTATGTCACGGCGGAAGACCACTACACACGAGGCAATAACGACCACTTTCCCCTGGTGGTAACTTCATGCGGAGAAGCGGTTGATGCGAATCGCGAAAAAGCCCTTCGCAAGGCTTCAACCGAATACCTCGCTTCCAGATGCAGAAAGACATTCATGCACGGTCCTTTGGAGGCAATCGCTAAAATCGCTCCGCAAGAATATTTTGATCGGGTGGTCAATCACCAAGATCCTGCCTGTGAGGAAGAAAGAGCACTAAATGCAATGACCGACTGGCTGGGCAAGACTCCCTCTGAGTTATTGGAACTACTGGAGCAAAGTGTACTTTCTTCAAAAAGTAAAGTGAAGTTGTCCAGTCTGCCATACGAATCCCACTCCTCAAGTCTATCCCACCCGGTCAGGCTGGACTCTTTGTCTAAAAAGCTATTTGATGAAAATTTATCTATTTTCTACTTTGACGCTTCGCCTGAAGGTACTTCCGGTCCACGGGCAGTCAAGGCTGTGGTAACCAAACTGGAGGGTGAAACAATGAGTTATTACCGCATCGGTGAAAGAGGTTATCAAAGACTAGAAAACCGGGACTTGGGATTGGTTGGTCGGGGAAAAAGACTTCACTCTCGTTGCCTTCCCATACTGATTGATGAGGAAGCCAAGGCCCGACTTGGGGATGATCTGTGGCTTGATGCCAACCGGATAGATTCGACGATCAATGATCTCTATGCTCTCTACAGGGAGCCATCCAGCCACACTGCTCAGCTAGCATTGAAGAATAAAACCTAGTCGAATATCAGGTGTTTTCCCTTAAATCCATGCTTCCCGTGATGCTACAGGGAAAACTAATCATTACACTTCTGGATAAATTCCTGGCAATGGATTTTTCCAATAATCTGCTCCGTCAGCTGTCGAGTTTTAGTAACAAAGCGGAAGCCACGGATTATTTACTGAAGCTTTCTAATCTAGAAAAAAGAGTCAAAGTTAAAGGATTGGAAAAAATTCCTTCGGATTGTCCATTGCTCGTGGTTTCCAATCACCCACGGGGTGTAGGCGACGGCTTAGTGCTCCTTTTTTGTCTGGAAGCGATTAGGCCGGATTTAAAGTTTGTGGTTAACCAGTTACTCCAAGAGATCCCACACTTTAATGAGTTATTCATTACCCGGGCAAACGACAGGAAGGGAAGAAATTTCTCAACCATAAGACAGTTGCTTTCACATTTAGATGAAGATGGATGTATTTGTCTTTTTCCTGCGGGAACGGTGGAACACTTTGATTGGACCAGCCTAAGCGTCAAGGAATCTCCATGGAAAATGAACTTTCGCAAGATGGCCCAAAAGTCTGGAGCTGCCCTAATCGAAGCAAGGATAAGTTCTCGAAATAGTTTTCTGTTTCATTGTCTTGCCTCTTTTAGTCGCTCCTCGAGGACCATTTTATTACTGCGTGAATTTAAGACCTTCATGCGTCAGAAAAATCAGAAAATTGAGGTTAGCTTCTATCCTTTTGATCAGAAAAATCACGGTCCTATTTCCGGCCAACTCTAAGGATACCTCATAATGCTTTGATCACTGAGCCGGGTGATTGACTTGGGAATATCCAAATTCTTCATCTTAGCCATGTCTCAGTGAGAATGTTGATCGATTGGAGGCCATCTTTACTCCCCGGGCTCAATCAAGGATCTAGGAAAGTGAAGGAATTATTTTCTGCATTATTAAACCTTTTTATTTTTTCTTCTTGGATTTGGGAACCTTGCGTATACCGACCACCCGTTCATAATCGATTTTTCCGCCCCTTAAAGGATATTCGTCCAGAGCGGACTGCAGGCTCTTGCGGACCGTACTTAGTTCCGCCCTCTCCCCTAAAGGCTTCTCTTCGCGAACATCTTCGATCACCTCGAAGAAGCGACCGTCCCGATAAAGTTTGTACTGCTTGTTGCGGACCCAAGCTACTTCCCAATGAGAATACTTCATATCAAACTGCTTCGAAAACGGACGGGGAAAGTAGTAACCATAAATCCAGTCCCGCTTCTTGCCTGTCTTCCCGAGGCATTGGGGCCAGAAACTCCACCCATCTCCCTGGGTGATTTTCTTGGCCGGAAGATTTGCCGCCTCCACAATGGTTGGGAAAAGATCGGAAAAGCAGATCAGGTCTTTGTTCACCTGGCCGGCCTTGATACGCCCCGGGAGGTTTACGATCAACGGCACCTTAGTTCCATGGTCGTGGGTGAAGCCCTTGCCGCCCTTGCGCTCCGTGCCAAAAAAATCGAGGGTCAGGCTAGAGCTGGTTCCGTTGTCCGCAGTGAAGATCATCAAGGTATTCTCACGCAATCCAAGCTCGATCAGGGTGTCCTCGATCCGTCCGACGCAGTGATCCATGTATGCCACCATGTCGATGAAGTTCTGCTTCCCATCTTTGCTCTTGCGGTTCTTGCTCCTTGGGGTCGGGTCAAAAGGACTGTGCGGCAGGTTCATCGGGTAGTAGGCAAGAAACGGTTTGTTCTGGTTCATCTTGATGAAATCAATCAGGTAATCCGCGATGACCGTTGATCCGTATTTTTCCTCACCGTGATTGATGATCTTACCGTCATGCATCAGTGAGGGTCCCCAATAACGCCTCCGTTCCGTCCCGGGAATATTCCAGACGCAATGCCGGTCAAAGCCCGCTTCTTTTGGTGAGATACCCGTTTGAGTAGTCAACAACTGCCACTTCCCCGCCACGGCCGTGGTGTAGCCCTGAGCTTTGAAGTGATTGGCGAAGGTGGTTTCGCCCTTAGGGAATACGCCAAAGTCGACATAGTTAAACACATTCGACTTACCGGTCATCAGGTTCACCCGACTGGGGGTGCACAACGGAGTGGAGTGGCAGTGATCGAAGCGCATGCCCTTAGCCGCAAGTGCGTCGAGACGTGGGGTTGAGAACTCCTTGCTCCCGTAGGCACTGAAACATTCATACCCGACGTCATCCGCCATAATCAGCAGGACATTGAGTTCTTTGCTTTCTTTTCCATATGTCGTGAGTCCAGTAAAGAATGGTACATAGGCAATGATGCACCGAAGCATGTAAAAAAACAGATTTATTTTCATTTTTTCTTTTTCGATTGAGCTGTTTCTGGCAGCCAAGTAAATCGTCCCCAATTTCTTTTGCGGGGTACAATCGGTAATTCTTTTTCCCCGGAACTGGTTTCGATCATAATCTTGGGACCTCCCCGTTCAGGGTCGGGAAAGGCACGTGT
>MDTB01093288.1_pt1 | contig 12747 bp, 12 predicted proteins | sample 811161 | NCBI WGS metagenome assembly MDTB01 (sample SAMN05326650, study PRJNA326480) | marine metagenome | isolation source: seawater | place: Mediterranean Sea | collected 2009 | reverse complement strand
CATTGAAGCCAGAATTACTAGTTTTGGATGAGCCCGTTTCAGCACTTGATGTATCGGTTCAAAGTCAAATTTTAAATCTTTTAATGTCATTACAGCAAGATCTCGGTCTTTCTTACCTCCTTATTTCTCACGACCTTGCGGTCGTAAAACATGTTTCTGATATCATAGCAGTTATGTATCTTGGGAAAATTGTGGAAATGGGTTCAGCTACTGAGATTTACTCACACCCGATGCACGCTTACACCAAAGCACTTCTGTCCGCCATTCCCGTACCTGATCCATTAGTAAAAAGAAAAAAGATTATTATTCCGGGCGATATTCCTTCACCGATTGACCCGCCGCCCGGGTGTGCTTATGGGCACCGGGTTTCTGCTTCAAAATATAAAAAAAGCGTGGAAGAAGAAATTACCTGGGAAAAGGTTGGCCAAGATCATTGGGTTTTGAAATGTCCTTGTTGTGTCTTTTAATTGTATTTTAATACGAAAATATTAATTCTAAAAAAGTCTTGCGGGATTTTTGGAGTTATCTTTAATAAATTCTCACCCTACCAATTTATGCGTTGCCCTAAAAAGTTTCTTCTCTGCACCCTAACTGCCCTTTCATTTTGTTTTTCGGCATGGGGGCAGAATGCTGCTGATATGCCCTTGCGACAAGTTATTGAGCTTGCTCAGACAATGATTGGGAAAGGAGACTTTGCAGGTGCGTCCCCTTTTCTTGATGAGCTAGAAGTTCGTTTTGAGGATGAGAAAGACCCAGCTGTGGAAAAAATCCTTCAACAATTTGGATTTGTCAGGGGAGTGGGATATTTACAAAGCTTTGCTAAATCCGGGAATAAGGAATTTATCGTTAAAGCAGCAAAAGCATTTGGTTTTTTCGCGCAAAAGTTTCCAAACGACTCCAAGGCAGTTATGGCCATGCAAAAAAGAACGGATTGTCTTCGATCATTGCAGGAATGGCCGGAAGCTGCACGAGTTATTGAAACATTACTGGATCCACAAAAGCCTTATCGCAAACAAATACCGAAGCGAAGTGAATTGCTTAATCTATATTATGGCCGGGCCCAATGCTATCATATCGAACAGGATTGGACAAAAGGAGAACCTGCTTTTCGTGATCTCCTGAAATATGCAGATGCCGCAAAGGATGAGGACAGGGCAGCCTACGCTGTTTCCTGCCTCACTGAGATGTTTGTGCAGAACAAGCGAATTGACGAAGTCTTTCCATATTTACCTCGTCTTTCCGGTGACACGCCTGCTCGTTATGACTTGCGATTGAATGTTAATTTGATGCAAGGAGCAGAACAGCTTAAAGTGGCTGAAAGACATGTCGAGGCTTCCTTGTTTTACGCATTGACCATGACCACCGAGGAAATTGTAACCTACTACACGGAACGGCAAAAGAGATTACAAACTGAACTTTCTAGGCTTGAACAATTTGTAAAGCTTCGAGGGCAAGCTCTTCCAAAAAGACGACTGGATATATTGAATGAGAAAATCAATGACTTAGCGATGAAGCAAACCAGTGCAAAAAGTCACCTTAAATTGGCAGAAGGTACTCCCTCTTTCACAACTACCTTACGCTGGCGTAAAGCAGACAACTTTCAAATCACCCAAAGAGACTGGGAGTCATTTTGGGGCTTTTACTGGTTGTATAATGATTTTCCAGAGCATGATATGGTCGAAAATTTTCTTTATGCAGCCTTCGCTTCAGCCAACACGGTTAAATTTCGTGAAAAATCTATTGAGTTGGGTGAGTTATACTTGAAAAACAAATCATGGAAAAAATTTCGGGCAGATGTTACTTTTATAATGTGCAATGCATACAGAGAACAAGCTGACAACTTACGAAAAGTGGCGGCTAGTTTACAAACGGCGGTTTCTACACTGGACAAAGATCGTGCCTCAAAAGCAAAAGAACAATCGGGGCAATATTACCAGAGATTTTTTCTTCTTTGTGACGACTTTTTAAATGTTATGCCTGATCACAAATATGCTCGAGATTTTGTTAACATGATGGGAGCAGTTTATTTCGGCACACGCAGATACGATGATTTATTGGAGAAGTTTGCTGGTTATGAAAACGGACAGATGAACCCTGCAAAAGGCTTTGTTAACAGAGAAGACTTCAAAAAAAGTCCCGGTATGGCAACAGCCCATTATATGAGTGGCCTGGCTCTTTTGGCAACTGGTAGATTTGATGAGGCGAAACCCATGCTAAGTGCAGTAGTCGGTGTTAATGTGCAGGGATTGCCATTGGATGACGGAGGACTCAAAACATATGCTGATGACGAAACCGGGGAGGAAGAAAAGTGAAATTGCAAAATTTTGTGGCATTAAGTTTTTCAATCTTTTCAGTTATTCTTGTATTGTTCCTTTCTGCTTGCGGTGGGGAGGAAGAGCAAGGCGGGCAGTCTGAAAATAAGCAGGATAGCAATGTAGGAGGCGATGGGATGCCGCCATCAACGCCTGCTGAGAATACGCCTCCTCCGGTAAAACAAGATGAAATTGCAACTCCAGAGAAGCCCAAAGCAGTACCCAGCCCAAATGGAGTTTATTTGCCAACTGGTGAAGAAAAAAATGGCAAAGCAGTTTATGAAAATCAAGAGGGCTTTTCGATGTGGAATGATGGAGTATCTTGGAAAATTACCGACCGAACGGGTGGTGGAAAAGTTATTTCCTTAGGCAAGGAAAGTATTAACGATAAATGGCAGAATGGCGGAATTGCACGTTTTTATCCAGACGAGGAGTATGCCAAAGACGCTACATTCCGCTTGGCTGTTGCGTTTCAAGGTTCAGAAGACAATAAGAATGCAATTCGATTATTTGAACAGTTCGCGTTGGATTTTCCAGATGATAAACTGGTAGCGGAAGTTTATTTAAGTCTTGGAGATCTTTCGATTAGTGAAGTTAGTCCAGACGAACAACCTTCTTTCGAGCAAATCGCCAATGCCCGCAAAAATTACAAAATGGTCCGAATTAAATCTGATAATATCGGACTTATCTCAGATGCTACTTTCAATGAGGGCGGACTGCTGGAAAGGGTTGCCGAAAATCCTGAAGGTTTGGTAAACTTTTATTACACATTTGATAAGAATAAAGATGACAGCCTCCAAAAAAATGAATTTACAAGTGCAGAAATCAATGCATCTAAAGAGTTTGAAGAATATGATTTAAACGGGGATAATCAACTCGACTTCGGGGAGCTTTTCGACCTTGCCACATTTGAATCCTACCTCGATATCGAGAATCTTTACAGAGAATACAATTCTCAGTATGCTGATACGAAAGGTGCAAGAATTTCTCAAGCAACTGAAAAAGTCGGTTTTGCATGCGAGAAACAGGGGCGACCGTCAGAGATGCTCGAAATGTATTACAAAAATATAGAGCAACTTGGTAATGACCCTAAAAGTGTGGGGGTTGATGAAATCCTCAAGCAGTACACGAAAAAGTACCTGGAATATGAAAAGCTTTACGGATCAACTTTAAATTTACTGAAAAAGCTACAAACACCCGATGAACCTGTTTCCTTTGCATATACAAATCGTAAGGGAATAACAGAAACTCACGATGGCACAGTTGAAGAAATTGTTAAGGACAGAAGAAAGCTCCTTCCTTTCCTAAATGCTAATTTCGAAGGCATGGATCCTAAAATTTACAGTGAGGTTGCCCGACTAAAGGGTGCAATTTTTGTTAATCCAGATCATGCTGCAAAATTCAAGGGATATTTAGCAAAATACATCGAGTATCAAAATAATTTTCCTAGTGAAAATTCTCCAGCTAATGCATTTGCAAAACTTCTACAGCAGGCGACCGATTCAGATCAAAAAACTCTAGAGTTAAGAATGCGTGCCGCATTGGATGCGGTCGGTTCAAGAGTTGCTGGTACATACAATCCACAAATCAGTGACTTTGCGGACGCTAGCCCTGGTGTTCTTGTCTGGATGGCAGAAAAGATGATTGCCCAGAATTCATTGGACGATGCAGTTGCGGCTATGGAACAATTAGTGGATGTTTATGGAGAATCTGGTGGAGAGTTTCTTTTTGATGCTAATTATCTCTTAGGACAGGCAAAGGAAAAAGAAAGAGATTATCAGTCTGCTGCTCTGTATTTTGATGCCGCATTAACAAATTCTTCCTGGCATGTTAACTCTGATGATGCTCGTATGAGAAGAGGTTATTCTTTTTTTGAAGTAGCCAAATCTACGAAAGATCCAACAGCTTGGGAGAAAGCAATTTCTTCCTTTGAGGAAATACGAGGAAATACGGAAGCAACCTTGGACAAACGTGCGGAATCATCATTTATGATGGGAGAATGCAGAAAAAATCAAAAAGACCATGCTGGTGCAGCTTTTTTGTATCTCGAAACCACATTAAACTTTCCAAGTGCTTTGAAGTGGGCACCTAAGTCCTACGAACAGGCAATTGGATGTTACGAAAAAGGTGGACAAGGTGGACAAGTCTCGATGATCGAAAAACAGTATGCGGATTGGCAGAGAAAGTTTCTAAAATGAAAAATTACCGTCTTTACCCTTTAACACTCCTCTTGCTTGTTGCAACAAGTGTTTTTGGGCAACAGAATCAAGATTATTTTAAAGTCCATGCAGGCGAATTACCGGTAAAAATTTATTACGGACTTAAGCCACAACCCATTAGTTTGCTGGGAGTTGATTCGACCAAGGGGATTATTTATGCAAAACAAGGTCAAGCCCGAATGGAACTTGAGCTCAGGGGCCTGAAAAGACAAAATATTAGAAGATTTCTTTATGAGTGGCCTAGCAAGGAGAGGGCAGCGATTAATCAGCTAGCCAATGAGCAGTACGATGACCCAAAACTTTTACAAGCAGTCCGCCCTGTAATTTACAAGCTTTTAAGATATTTGGACATACCCTTCGAATTCTTTTCAGTCCATGATGATTGCTTGAATTTTGTTAAGGCATTAATCGGAATGGAGCAGTATAACGAAGCCTTTTATGTTCTAGCCCGATTGAACCTTGCTAAACTCGACGAATACGGGTATCGGGAATTTTCTGAAGCTTCATTAGATTTGGCCGGCAAATTAATTGCCCAAAATCCCAAATCAGCTAAGACAGCTAGAGCCTTATTGCAAAGAGTACAAATTAGAGATGACAGTGCTGATCATGCGTCTTATTTGAGATTGGCCAACTCCCTTCGTGATCAGGGTCTCTACAACGAAGCTATCTCAGAATACGCGAGGTTGGGCCCTATTGTTGCTAAGTCTTTGGACAGCCCTTACAAGACTGTTCTTAAACTATGGCCTATTTATTGTTACATTAAGAACTATGAAACTTATATCAAATTCGCTGCTCGCGATAAAAAGTATGCAACCGCTGCCGGAAAGATGTTCAATACTGCTTTGCAATCTTTAAAGAAAATCGATGAATCTCCACCAGACCGGCAGTCCAATGAATACTCTCTCTACAAGCTTATTCGATCACTCGTACGAGTGCAATATGCACGCCAGTATGAAGCTGCAGGCGATACCGACAAATCATCTGATTACTACCGTCAATCCGTTCTTGAAGTAACCGAAGGAATTGTAAATGCGAGAGTGGGCCTTGAGTGGTTACCAGAATCCTTGATCATGGCTGGAGAAGCCTATGAAAACCTTGAGCTACATGACGCTGCCCGGAATGTTTATAAGCAAATACTCATCTTCTACAAATCCACAAAATGGGAAAAGCTTAGTCAGGAAAAACTGGCCAACCTCCCACCGCCAGCTTAGCTTCAAATCCTGCTATTGACCAAACTGACATTTTAAGACTTTCTTACAATCACAAATAAAAATCTATGAAAAACGGAAACGCTCGAATCTTTTTCTTACTGACCCTTATTTTTTCAATGCTATGTCCAGATCTCCTGGTTTCAGTTGCCCAGGCTCAAACTAAAAGTTTTGGAGATCAATTGGTTGATTCATTGGGCATTTTCATTGCCCCGTTTTCAATAATGGTAGTTGGAGGATTTGCACTTATTATCTACAACGGTTTGGCCATTCGGAGGAAAGCCTTCATTAAAGACGATGTTGTGCAACCTATAATGCAGGAATTGCAGAGCTTAAATATTGAAGGAGCCAAAGCATTATGTGACCAATACAAATTACCGGTCACCGGAGTGCTCAAAGGAGGTTTGGAGAGAATCCAAGATGACGAGCTTGATATCGAATCGATTGAAAAAGGTCTGGAAGAAGCATCTGGTCTTGAATTATCCAAACCCTTCACTTGGATTAATCTGCTGAATACAATCGGCTCTATTGCACCAATGATTGGCCTGCTTGGAACTGTGACTGGTATGATCGGTGCATTTAATGTTCTTACTGAATCTGGAATGGGTGGCGAATCAAGTAAGCAAATGGCCGGTAACATTGGTAGTGCGTTATGGACCACTGCTGCTGGCTTGGTGGTTGCGATTCCAACTCTTATTGCTTACTTTCTCTACAAAACTAAGTTTGGTAACATTGTTGCCTCAGTCAACCAAGTGGCAGGTGAAATGGTTTTTACACTGGTCCGTGCTGCTAGAGGAGGTTTTGATTCTGAAGAAGGAGGTGAGGAATATTATGAGGAAGACCAGCAAGATCCCAATCTACCTCCTGCAGCTGAGATCCCTCCTCCTGCTCAATAATCCTTTTCCTTTAATTGCAGGCAGCGACGATTCGCCATGAAGGGATTTCAGCCACCAGAGACTAACGACAGTCCAGATCTCACCCCTATGATTGATGTGGTGTTTCTGCTAATTGTTTTTTTTATGGTGGTGGCGCAAAGGATGTCTGAACAATATATTGAGCTATCAGCATTAGCGGTTGCCGGTAATTCGAAAGTAGAGGAAGCTCCGCCTTCGAGGACAATTATCTCGATCGATGAAACTCCAGAGGGTCAAAAAATTTACTGGGGTGAGGCTTTAATTGAAATGTCTCAAATTGGATGGTGTGTGAAAAAAAAATCCTGAATGGAAGGTTTTTCTAAGAGTACATCCAAAAGTGACTCATGCTGTTGTGCAGGATGCTATGAAGGAAATTGGAAATGCTGGCCAAGCTGACATAATTTTTGGAACCTGGCAGACTGCTGGTTAGTGTGAGTCATCTGTAAAGCATGAATGTTTTAAAAAATATTTTGGGAGAAGTTGATGAAGTTGATTTAACTCCAATGATCGATGTAACTTTCCTACTGCTTATTTATTTTATGGTTACCACCATGCTTAAGCAGCCTGAGTCAGAACTTTCCATTCAATTACCTGGAAAGCCTCAGAGTAGCGATGTTACTCCAATGGATATGCTAAAAGTTCGGATTGGTGATGAAGGCGAAGTTTATTTGAACGGTTCTGAAATTGAAGATGGGTATGACTTACTAATGCCTGATTTGGTAGCAAACTTAAAAACACAGAAAGGGATGAGGGATCAGCTTATAAGCAGTGGGGCTAAATCTAAGGAGGAAGCTGAATTAAAAGTGGAAATTGAATCCTCGGGAATCGCAGAACATCAAGCCTCGGTAAGCGTTCTTAATGCATGCTCTTCTGCGGGAGTAAATAAAGTAACCTTTTCTTTTCAATAAAAACTTAAGATCTGATGGGTAATATTGTCAGTAAATTTCTTCACACTCGAATGCGGGTAAGTAACCTTGAAGAAACAGTTAAATTCTATCAAACAGTTTTTGGTTTGGAAGTCTCCCGTAGGCATGAATCTCCCAGAGGTTCTAAATTAGTTTTTTTAGCTGTCCCAAATAGCGATGAAGAAATTGAGCTCACTTATTTCCCTGGTTCTGGACCCGTTGAGGTCCAGGAAGATTTGATGCATCTTGCATTTGAAGTTGATGACATGAATAAATTTGCTGACCATATTAAGGGTCTAGAATACGAATTTAGTGACGGACCTACCCTGAGCTCATCAGGCTCAACTTTTGCTTTCGTCGATGCTCCAGAGGGTTATGAGGTTGAGGTAATTGAAAAACCAAAGTAAGTATACTTTCAAAACAATCAAGTGGGCACAGTCTTTGTTGTTATGGGTGTATCCGGTTGCGGAAAATCTCTAATTGGCGAAAAACTAGCGATACACCTCAAGTTGAATTTCGTTGAAGGAGATGACTTTCATTCTGTTCAAAACAAACAGAAAATGGCAAATGGCATACCTCTTAATGATCATGATAGATACCTATGGTTAAAGTCATTAAATCAAATACTTACTAATTCCACAAAACCTACGATTGTAGCCTGCTCGGCACTTAAAAGATCCTACCGGGCCATCCTTCGTGATCATAATCATAAAACAATCTTCATACATTTGGATGGTTCGCGTGAAGTTTTAAAAAGTAGATTGGATGGCAGGAAGGATCATTTTTTCAGCCCATCTTTACTTGATGATCAATTAAGTACCCTTGAAATTTTAGATTCTCAGGAAAATGGTTTTGTGGTCAATATTGATCAGGAGCAAAAAAAAATTATTGCAGAAATCGAAACTACCTTGAACGATATGAAAATACTCAAATGAAATATACAACACCTATAATTAATCTAATTTATGTTACTTTTGCCTACTTACTTTTTTCAAGTTGCCAAGTTATAAAACTGAATAATTCCCCGACATTGGATGATTCAGAAATAATCCTTTTTAATGGTAAAAGTCTAGACCAGTGGGAAAGGACTGATTTTGCAGGTAAAGGAGAAATTTTTATTAATGAAAAAGGTAATTTAGTGCTCGAGATGGGAGCTGAACTATCCGGTCTCCATTGGAAAGGTGACCCCTTGCCCAAATCTAATTACGAAATTTCATTGCAAGCAAAGCGAACCTTGGGAAGTGATTTCTTTTGCGGACTGACTTTTCCATTTAAAGAATCACATGCTACCCTGATTCTGGGTGGATGGGGTGGTTCCCTTATTGGAATTTCTAGTTTAGATGATTTTGACGCTTCGGAAAATGAAACAGGAGATGCCTATGTTTTTGAAGATAATCAATGGTATGATATTAAACTCAGAGTTACTGATGAAGAATTTACAGTCTGGATTGACGAAAAATCAGTCATAGATTGTGAAGTTGTAGGACGAAAGGTAGCTATGCGGCCTGGAGAAATTGAAATGTCCATTCCACTGGGCCTCTGTACTTTTGCTACTACTGCAGAGATAAAAAATATGACTTTACGAATTCTTTAGGCAGTCGTTTATGCATTTGCCTGAAAAATAAATATTCCATATAAAAATTGGATGAACATAAAAATTATTTTCACGATTTCAATTTCCTGGGTGATGTGTTTACAATCCTTGTTTGCGGATGAATCTGCAGAAAAGGCAAATGAGGATTTGGTTTTGGTTAAAGTGGCTACCTTGAATACAATTGATGCCAATAAAGAGTTTCAAAAGAATGTGCAACTCGTGCAACAGCAGCGGGCACTTGCGGCAAGAATCCTTAGTAAGATGGAAATTACTAAAGATAAAAGCGAAAAAGCAGAATTAAATTCTCAATTTGCAGCTTTGCAGCAAAAGCTAAATGAGAATAATCAGCTAATGTTTAAGACCTATGGATTTTCTTTAAATCGGAATTATGTACTTACGGTAGAAAAGTCACATATCCATATGTGGGTTACCAAGGATGAGGCTGAATCAATAAGCGAAAAGCTGCAATCTGGCTCCGGGCAACAGTCAGATGGCAAAAAAGATACTCAAGGATTTCGCTCTTTATTCAAAAGAGGAAAATAGATCAGTTTACTTGTCTGCTTTTGAACTGAACGACTCTTTGAGTCGCAGTTGTCCACAAGCCGCGTCGATGTCGTGACCCTTTTCCATTCGCAAAGTTACACGTGGAGCTCTTCCTGCTTGTACAGTTTTGTGAAAAGCATGGATTTGTTCCTGCTCTGGTCTCTGCCAATTCAGACCCTCCACCCGATTGTATGGAATAAGATTAACTTTTGCATTCAACCGAAAAGCATGCTCCGCTAGAAGTTCAGCCTGTTTCAGGTCATCATTTACACCTTGAATGAGTATATATTCCAAGGTAATCATTTTTTTTCTTTGTTCGATAAAATGTTCACAGGCTCGAAAAAGTTCTTCCAGCGGATAACGGTCATTGATTGGCATGATCTTTTTTCGTGTTTCATCATCTCCCCCGTGCAAGGAAATTGCCAATCTGATTTGAGCTGGATAGTTCGCTAATTCTAAAATCTTGGGGACCAGTCCACTTGTCGAAAGCGTAATATGCCTTGCACCAATTCCTAAACCCTCAGGAGATAGAATTGTATTTAAAGCTGGAATGACCGCAGGTAGGTTTGCCAGTGGTTCGCCCATTCCCATGAATACTAGATTATCAATTCTGCGTCCTGCTGCACTTTTCGCCAAAAGAATCTGTCCTACTATCTCGCCTGTAGACAGATTCCTTTTCAGTCCGTCCAGACCACTTGCACAAAATTTACATCCCAATGCACAGCCTACCTGAGTTGATACGCATAAGGTTAACCTCGATGCTCGAACCCCTTTTGTGCCCTCTGTTGCCCGGATTAATACACTTTCAATGAATTGCCCATCTCTTAATTTCCAAAGAATCTTTTGGGTGGTATCGCTCGAACCCTGAACTTTTACTGGCTCCATTGGAGATAAATCCACCTGTTCGGATAAATCGGACTTCAGGGGTTTGGGGAGGTTTGACATTTTTTCCCAGTCTAAAAAACCTTTTTCAAATACCCATTTTCTTACCTGCTCTTTTCGATACTTGGGTACCTCATCCCATGCCCATTGTTCAAAAGGTATGTCGAGCAGAAGAGGTTTATTTAATGAAGCCACTGATTTCTTCATACCTTGAGTCTACTCGCTTAGCAACGAGGTATTACCTCTTGGTGCTGTGCAAGGTCTACTCTAGGCAATTACCTGATGGATGGGGTCGGCACCCTCCACGCCCACCAGACTTTTATCGAGCCCACCATGGAAGTAAGAAAGGTTATTGGGATCCAGACCAAGCTGATTTAAAATCGTTGCATGCAACCTGCGGACATGAAAACGGTCGGTTACGGCTTGGCTGCCGAGCTCATCAGTTTCTCCTACACTTACGCCACCCTTAATGCCCCCACCTGCCATCCACATGGTGAATCCCCAGGAGTTGTGATCACGCCCGGTTCCTTCTCTATATTCAGCTGTGGGTTGGCGACCAAATTCACCGCCCCATACTACGAGGGTTTCTTCGAGCAGTCCGCGTTGTTTTAAGTCCTTGAGTAAACCGGCGATCGGTTTGTCAGTATTTCCGGCATGGTAAGAATGGTTTTTGACCAAGTCGCCATGGGCATCCCAATTGTTGTCATTGTGATGTCCACCGGAATAAATCTGAATGAACCGCACCCCGCGCTCAACCAGTCTGCGGGCAAGTAAGCACTTGCGCCCAAAGTCCTCAGTGTTGGATCCGTCCATACCGTATAGGTCTTTAATGTGGCCGGGCTCTTTGTCCACATCAACTGCCTCTGGGGCTGAAGCCTGCATTTTATAAGCAAGCTCGTACGATGCCACCCGTGCGGCTAAATTTGTGTTGTCGTATCGTTCGGAAAGATGGCCTTCATTCATCGTACGCAGGTGGTCAAGCATGGTACGCTGTTGAGCACGGGGTATTCCATGTGAGTTCTCTAGGTCAAGGATGGGAGATCCTTGTGAACGCAATACGGTTCCCTGATAGCTTGCCGGCATGTATCCACTGGACCAATTCTTAGCTCCGCTAATCGGTCCTCCAGTTTTATCCAGCATCACGACATAGCCTGGCAGGTTTTCATTCACGCTGCCCAGTCCGTAGTTTACCCAGGAACCAAGTGAGGGGTGTCCGGAAAGAAGGTTGCCCGCATTCATCATCAGCATGGCAGAACCATGAATCGGAGACTCTGCTTTCATGGAGTGTAAAAAAGCAATATCGTCTACGCATGAACCGACATGAGGAAAAAGATCGGATACATATTTTCCGCAGTCCCCATATGGTTTGAATTTCCATTTTGGACCCACCACCCGGCTTTCATTTCTTTTTCCTCCACGTCCAAATGTCTTAACTTGGATTGTTTTTCCATCCAGTGGGTAGAGGTTGGGTTTGTAGTCAAAAGTGTCCACCTGACTGGGCCCACCGTACATGAACAGGAAAATGACCGACTTCGCTTTTCCTGGAAAAGCCGATTTTTTTGGAGCGAGGGGATTCACAAAGGAAGTAGCATTGTTCGCCATTGCCTTATTTGCAAAGAATCCGTCCTGTGCCAGCATCCCCGTCAGTCCAAGCGAAGCAAATCCTCCTCCTATATCTTTTAGGAACTCTCTTCGGTGTGTACGGTTACAAAATGTGTTTTCTGGTTTTTCGTTCATAATTAATCGAGGTAAACAAATTCATTCAGGTTTAAAGCAAGCAGAGCGAAGCGATCCAGTGCTTCCTCTTCCGAAAGACTAAATTTATTCTTCATGTTTTTCATCATCTCCACACCGGCATTAATTTCATCTTTTTGGGGACTGCGGGAAAAAACAAGTTTAAGAGCGTGTTCAACCTGCTTGTTCGGTTCTTTGCCTGCCTCTGTTCGCAGCCGGTTCGCAAATGATTTGGCAGAGTCATTTATAAATTTACCGTTCAGCATATTCAGAGCCTGAGTGGGAACCGTGGTGTTAAAACGGACCGGGCAGGTGGAGTCGGTATCTGCCATATCGTGGTTAATGAGCAAAGGCATTTGCATAGAACGCATGACTTTTACATAAACGCTCCTACGATTGGCTTCTTCGGGGGTACATTTGCCCCAGCCTTTCCCTT
>MDTB01082248.1_pt1 | contig 12747 bp, 14 predicted proteins | sample 811161 | NCBI WGS metagenome assembly MDTB01 (sample SAMN05326650, study PRJNA326480) | marine metagenome | isolation source: seawater | place: Mediterranean Sea | collected 2009 | reverse complement strand
TTTGACCAAAGCAGTTTCCCAATCTTCCAGTGTTATATCATACTCGAAGTTCTGTGATGTTTTGTTGACCTGCAATTCTTTTGCACCGTTCTTGATGTGGAAGTTTCTTGCCATGTCCGTCAGAGGTGAAAGTGTGACCAACCTAGTCAGGTGAGTTGACTTCTTGACCATCTTGTACACTTCGTTGACAATCGCACGTCCTCCACCTTTCTTCTTGGCCCATACGGTATATGCTATCGCTATCGATCCCTGTACACCCGCCCTGTGTATTGACTGCAGTGCGGCGTCGTAACTCATTTGATCCATCTCTTCCACTGTCTTGGGCACATCATTGGTGAATGCAAAACACATGATCGCGGATATATCACCAACATCGTCTTTGAGACCGTATATCTTCCTGCCATATGATTGTCTGAATTGTAGATCAAGTTCAGGACGCACAGGATCCTCCTTGACGTCTATGTAGGGCAATTCAACAAGTTCATACTTGGATTCTTTTATTTTCTGCTTGGTGTATGCTTCCAGTGTTTTGTAATTCTTGTTGGTGTATGATTGCAACTGAGAAAATTTCTCCATCAGTCCAGCGACGGATGGGTGGTCCTTCCACCTCTCCAGAACTGCCTTGAGTTTATCTCTGTTGAGTATTTCCATTTTATTTGTATATGAATGGATCTTTCTTTTTGAGTTCTTTCAATCTCTTCCTATATTTGATCTCTTGCTTGATCTTGCTTATCAAGTTTTTTATCCAAGTGAACATTATCTGTCTCCTATAAGTTTGTTAAAAGTAGGTATCATTAATTTTACAGCATCTTCATGCGCTCGGTCAAGCGGATGTGTCGTGCCACGTTCATATTCGTTCAAAAGAGACCATTGGTTGAATCCCATCATCCTGTCTCCAAAACTGAACCATTTGGTAAAATCTATTTCATTGTATAGAGCCGACAAAAACTTGTCTTGATTCTTGTGTTCTTCAAATTCTTTATAAAAAAGTGTGTTGTCAGCAAGTGTGAACATGAACGGTATTTTCTTCTTTTGCAAAATATTCTGTAACCATATGATGCTCTTCCATCCAAGATAAACTTCATGGTACTCGTTGGCGGCATACTTATAAATCGATTCCGCAAAGTTTTTGACCCCCGATTCTGCATATGATTCTCGCCTTTCCTTCAACTGCTGTGATTGTGCCTCTGATCCACTTGTAATCCTGAATGCTTCCTCATTACCACTGTTGGTGTCCCATGGGGATATACTTGCCCACCTTGTTGATTCTAGTGACCTGTGCCTGGGCATGGCCCAATCATATCTTGAGTTGAAACTCCACATCACCACCACGGCTTTCACGTCAGGCGTGTTGGCCACAGCATTGAACGTCCTACGTGCTATGCCTGAATTGCCCGCTCCGGGATACGCCGTGCAAACATAATGGCTTGTTACACTATGATTTTCAAAGAGTCTGTGTGCCCATGTTTTTTTAGACGGCACTTTGCCTGCCTGATCATCACTCAGTTCATGTCCAAAAGTAAAACTACAGCCACCTGCAATAAAATTAGTCATATATCTTCAGTACTCTATTTAAAAGTGGAAAAACATCTCCAAAATTTTCTTTCCTGTACCTATCAGTCTGCAGAATACGTGCTTTCCTACGTTCCCTCATCTGTTCAGTGTCCCTGTCCACTGCGTTCATGAAACGTATGCTGGGTTGGTAGTCCGTAAGCATGTGATACCTGTCTGTGACTATGTCCTTGACCTGTTTAGGCAGTGTCTGTATGTTAAACACGTCTGGATCAAAGCAGGTGTTCACATAGAAGAACTTGGGTTGGTACTGTGCGACCCACAATGCTATCTTGGCCCAGTTGAACACGTTGAAGATGCTGACCGTTGAACATATCTGGAAGTCCATGTTTGCAGTCTGCATTTCCTTGAACTTGACGAGATTGGCACTGACCTCTCTCCAGTTCGCTGGATGTCGTTGATATTCAAATGCCCCTCCTATGTCGTCTATGCTGAAAGCAATCTCAACATGTTTGAAATAACTCCATAGGTCAAATATATCCTGTGGCGGAAGCTGTGTGCCATTTGTGTTGTAGTGTATGTCTATGTTCTTGGCATAGCCTTTCTCCACACAGTGCATCAATATCTTGAAGTGGTCCTTTATCATGAACGGCTCGCCGCCCGTGAATTCAAAGTATTCCACGTGTTTCAGATCTTCCTTGAGGTCCTCGAAGAACTGAGGGTTGCGTTTTGGCCAGCCGCCCTCCTGCAATTGTTTCCTCGCCACAGGATTGTCTCCGCCCTTGGCCACTTCATAGTCTATCTCCTCCTGTGCCCACTTGCTAGAACTCCATGACCCACATATCCTACATTTGAGATTACATACGTTGCCCAACTTAAAGTCTATGAATTTCAGCGTTGGCTGGCTACTAGGCGTCCAGCCTGTGAGGCTCTTCTTCATTTTGTATATAGAATTCTGTCTTTTGGATGTCTTGCCCGCATCTTCCTCCTGCCAACAACTCTGACAACCTTTTGGTCTTTCTCCATTCCTGAACTGCTCACGTAATTTGTGCATGTACTCCGTGTCCTGTATAGACTTGAGACTCTGCTCGTATACTTTGACCCCAGGCACACTGCCCTTGTACAGACAGCAGGGCGATGCTCCACCATTCACATCAACTTCCAGATGGGTCCATGGCAAAGGACAAATGTTTGATTTTATATACTTGTCCACCATGCTAAAATTTCTTTATCTTTGGCCAGTAGTTTAGTGATGTCGGTTGATCTGACCCTATCAAGTCTTTCAACTGTTTTTTTGCCTTCTGATAAACCTTTCCTGTATTTTTCAGGACCGTATGTTTCCTCATAAGTGGGCTTCTCCTTAAGGTCTTTAAGAGCGGCAAAGAAATAAATGTGATTCTTTAATCTCAACTTGTTCTTTTGTATAAATTCATCTACCACCCGATTCAATATATTACGTGGAAGACACATAGGCGACCATAAATTTGTTGGATCAAAGCCAAAAACTCTTTTAGCCAATAGATCAACATCGAGCTCTTCAGCCGCATCAAGCATTTCATCTAATCCGACCATGCCTGGCATGGTCATGGTAAGGTCCATTCTTAGATCGCGTCTTGTTTTTGTAAACTTTCTGGCATACTTCATGTTTGCCAACCACTTTTGCCATTTTAAGCCCGTACGCACATATTCTCCGACTTCTCCTGCTCCGTCTATGCTGGCCAGTATACTCCAGTGCTTAAATTTACTTAGGAGATCATCAAAAAGATTCATTCCAAAGAAATTGATCCTACTCATGTTAGAATTGTACCTAATGCTGACACTATCCTGGTAGTCTAGCTCGATTATTCTTTTCATTGATTCCCAATGTATTTTCCACATCAGCGGTTCACCGCCACACCAATAGATCTCTTTTATAGTTTTTGCCTCTACGGCATCCTTGAATTCGTGTACAATCACTGTATCCTGGAACCTGTCTATCTCTGCCTTGATATCTTTTCTCATCCATAGCTGTGAAGGTTTGTCTGGATTCCAGTGTCCGGTCTCTTTGTTTTCTGCCTCCCAACTTGAACTTAACATGTCTCCACACATTCTACATTTAAAATTACACAGGTTGTTGAATCTGTAGTCCCAACTGGTAACCTTCATTTCTGTGTGTCCGTCGTCGCTTGTTTTTTGGTATGCTTCGTCTATTTGTGACTCGAATAACTTGTTGAAGTGTGTCCTATAAGTAGCAACAGATAATAATTTGCCATTGCATACTTGGCACTGTGGTATCTCTTTTCCCTGCATCAAATCGACCCTGATCTTCTTCATGTAATCACTGTTCCAATGTTCTTCGAGAGTATCTGGCGAAAAAGGTTGTGATTTTTTGTTTAAGTCAATATATTGATTGAATGTTTTTGAATCCTCACGTGAACTGCAACACAGCCTTCTTTCCATCTGAGGTGACAGATAGGTGTGTGTCCATGGTGCCATACAGAAGGTTTTATTGCCCTCGCTCGGTTTAATTTTCTTCATACAGTGCTTTCAATTCTGGAAATATTTCAACCATGTGCTCATCTCTGATGTTGTCTAACTTCTGCATGGTATCTTTGAACTGCTGTAAATCCTTTGAATTATCTCTTCTCATCATGTAATCTATTCCTGATTCATACCCCTTGGTTGCCCGTGTTAGACTATCTAAAGGACGCAACCATTCAAGATGTTTTTCGTACTTTTCTTTAACCTTCATTTTGTAGGTGTCGGGTGCCAAGTCTATCCTTTGTGCATAAGGAAACTGCAATAGGTTGAAATTGAAGTCTTGTGGTTTAAGTAGGTCTTGGTCCACCCAGTTCCTGTGGAAATCTGGAATGTGTAAAGCGTTGATCAACCCTACCGTTGAACTTATATAGAAATCTACTTGTGGACACACTTCCAGCATACGTTTCCTGTTGGCTACGACATCCTCCCACACCGTTCCTTTCCTCATCAATTCTCCACGTTTACCTTCAGCATCCAGACTCGCCCCTATTGATACTGAATCAAATTTGTTCCATAGTTCAAGTACATCTATGTCTTTGTACTTTGTCTTTGTAAAGTTTGTGTTGTAGATCAATCTCACGTGGTACATCTTACGTCTGTCTAGTTCTTTCAGAATCCTGTAGTGTTCCTCCATGATGATAGGTTCGCCTCCTGCGAAGTAAAACTGTTCAACATGGTCGAACTGGTCCAACATCTGTTGCCATATGTCATCACTACTCCTGCCCACCCTCATTATCTTTGCATGATTAGGAGGGGCGCCTGTGAGTTTTTTATGATCCTCGTACCAGTTTGAACTGAACCAAGTGCCACAACTCCTGCAGGCCAGATTACAGAGATTGCTGAAACGTATATCCCAATACTTTATCACAAAGTCAGCACTGCCGTCAGGTTGTGTGTTGTCCACCATGCCTATGTTGTGTCCAAAGTGTTTGTTTGAACTCAATCTTAGACTAAAAAATCCAGACTTCTCCTGGTCATAACATTTGGCACATTCTCTGTTTGTCTTATTGGCCAACATATTTTTCCTGATACCTTTCATTGTATCGTTGTTGAACACTTCTGCCATAGAATTCTTGTTTAAATCGCCAACGGGATATTTGTCTAATGCGAAACAACAAGGATACGCCCTGCCATCAGGGAAAGCGTGAATATGCAACCATGGCATCATACAGAAAGTATCACTGTCGATAAGCAATTCTTTTTGCCTATCTGTCATGTCCTTTATCTTTAGTTTCTCAGGCTCCTTCGCGCCGTAATCATATGCCACGGTACCATTCTCCTATTATTGGGAAAGTCTTTTCGAAGTCCTTTCCGGTTCTCTTGTCGTATTGGCTGTAAAAAGTCTTGAAATCTTTTTGCAGTTTGCTCTGTTCAGCCGCACCCGCGTGTGGTGTTTTGACCACATCTAGATAATCTATCAGCCTTTGTGTTTGATTTACTTCCATTTGTTCCAGGTGTTTTTCGTTGGTATTTAAAAACTTTAGCAAGTCCAGTCTAAATTTATTTCTCAGGTCATCTGGTAGCACCAACGGTGATTGGAAACTAGGAAACCTTAGAATGTTTAGGGTGTAATTTATTTTAGGTCCATAAACTTTACTCGCATTTTTGAACCATACTATCTTCTCAAGTAACTCAGGCAATGTCTCAAGGCAAAGTGCGTTTATAGTTGCCATGTTGTGTATCTCAGAAGGCACTTTGTCTGACATCATGTTTAGCACGTTACCAAACCATTCAGAATAATTCAAACCATCTCTGATGTATTCTGCCTGGTCAAATGTCGCTTCGCAACTGGTGTACAAGTGAAAGTTCTTGAAATTTTTTAATTTGCTTTTGAATCTGGAAATTATACTCTGCTTTGCACCTAGATTAGAGTTGATTGCGATACGCATATGCGGATTCATTTTATCACCTTGTGTTTCTATCCAATCAAGTAATCTCCATAGGTTAGGTGACATCATAGGCTCTCCTCCTGTGATCCGTAATTCATCTAGACTCTTATGAAGATCAGTCTCCCACCATTTGTAGAACGCTTCCACGTAGGGATTTGTCTCATCTTTCTTGTATGGTTCCGCTGAGTCGTGTGCGTGTGTGAAATGATTCCTGCCGTCGGATGTGAGTCCTGTGTATGGTCCCTGTTGTTTGATATTGTTTGCCCAGGTTGAACTGAACGCAGGGTTACAATATGTACAGGCGAATTGGCAAGTCCTGTCAAATGCTATTTCTAGTGTCTTAAGATTCCAATCAATGTTGTGGTCTGATCTATGTGCCTCGTCTAATGCTATATTTGAAAATATTTTTGACTTGTATACCCTGTCACTGATAGAATCTCTGCCGATGTCTTCTATCTTCCAACAGTATTCGCACCCTTTTGGTCTTTCTCCGCACTGCATCTGTCTACGCTGTTCCTTCTTCTGACGTGTGTTATGAATAGCACTGGGATTGTTTTTTATCTCTTGGAGGTCGATCTTGTGCGGCAATGGATGGTGACAACTTGTTGTCATCCCAGATCCCAACCATATAGTCGCGTTGTACCATTTTGCTCCACAGAAACTGGCACTTTTGGTATCTAGTATCTTTTTCTTATATTCAAGATCGTCCATCTTTTCCCTTAAAATAATTTTTTAATTTGTTGTATTCATCTTCTTGACAGAGAACCTCACTCTGGAACATTATGTCTTTGACCCAATGATAGTGCGCTATGGGTGGCGGATGTGATTCGCCAGGGATATAATATTCCTTGTAATTATCCTCTGCAAACTCCCAAAGTCCTTTCCTGCCTTTGTAGAAAAGGAATTTGGTCCAATCTATGTTGTTGTACAGTTCCTGCTCACTCTCGCTGTAATAATTGTCACGTAACACATAATTATTAAATATCATCATTGTGTAAGGTATTCGTTTTTTGTCAAGGAACAACTGTGTCCTGTGTATGTGTTCCAAGGTCCTGTAGTATTGATGTTCTTCGTTCCAGAAGTGTCGTCTATAATACTCGTGTTTATCTTTCTCCGGGTGTCCTCCATACCATGTGCTCCACTGGCAGTCATCGTCCCACACGTAGTATGTTGCACGACCTTCACGTTCGTCGGCTATCCTGTCCTTGGTTATTACTTCGTACCTGTCCGTGCCTGACCACATAATGTACATATGTTCTATCATATCGTGTTTCATGGCACTGTTGATTGCCGCACGTGAGATTGTTTCATTGCCGGATCCGGATCTACCTTTGTTGATCATTCTGATGTTGCCGTTGAACCACGGCACAAATTTAGGCCAGCAAGGCCAACCGTACCTAGTGAAACTACAACCGTGTGCGATTGTCATCTTAGGCATTCCTACACTCCTCCCAGAATTCTTCCATCTCAGGAAACGTGTTCAAGAACCTTGTGAGACGTCTGCGATCGTGTTCGTTAAAAAATGCGTAAAAGTTTTTCTTATTTTGCGTACTTGCGTCCGCATTTTCGCGCCAGTAAGCCAGATTGCGTTGCATCTTCTGGATCTCGAAGTCCTTGAATATGTGCAACCCGTTATCTTCGCCAGAATTCTCCTGCATGTACTTTATGTTGTCCTCGTGTATGCTCTGGTAGGACTCCGGCAGTAGCGTGATCTGTTGCCACGCGGGCTGTCTCAACAGTGGCACGTCGAACCACACACGTTGATACGTCTTTGAATAACGTTTACGTAAATCAAGTATCTTATGCAACAACTTGTCCATGCTCGTGATACTGAGGTTGTTGTATGTGCATATGAATGTGATGGAGTTACGCCCCGGAATCCTGTCGAGGAACTCCTCCACGTTGTCCATCATGCGATTGAAGTCCAATCCATGCCTGATGTACTCCGCCCGTTCACCGTACGCATCCACCGACACGAACTGCATCATGTGTTCAACCTTCTCCTGCATACATATTTGCTGTGCCATGTTGAAATACTTTTGTTTCAACTTCTTTTCAGGTGGACACATGTTGCTGGTCACATTGAGATGTAGATCCGACTTTGGGTTATCTATGATGTACTGCAACACCCTGTACGTGTTGGGATCCATCATGGGCTCGCCTCCGGTCATACGGAAGTGCTTGAGGTTCTTGTATAGTGTGGGCCACCACTTCCAGAACGCGGTCACGTATGCGTTGTCCTCCCTGTTGGGTATGGGACGCCTGTGTCCCTGGAAGTGTTCAGGGGCATTGTGCGGAGGAGTCGTGGGGTACTCCCCGTAGCGTTCTGTCTCCTGTGCCCAGGTGGTGGAGAACTGTGGCGAACAGTAACTACACTTGAAGTTACAAGCGTGGTTGAAGTTTACCTCCACGTACCTGGGCGTCCAACTTGTGGTCATTGGATTCTTTCTGATATCATCGAAGTCCTGCATGGCCCATGGCTCGCCGGAACGATAATGCCTGTCCGACATCTCGCCTGTGTCCTCGATTTTCCAGCAATAACTACAGCCATCAGGCCTCTCTCCCTTCAGCATCTGCTGTCTCTGTCGCAGTTTCTCCGCGGTGTTGTGCAGTGCCGCTGGATTGTGTGTGACCTGCTCTGCGTCTATCTTGTGCAGTGGCGGGTGGTAACACGAATTAGTTAGACCCGTTGGCAGGTGCAGTGATACCTGGTTCCACTTGGCCAGACACATTGTAGGAGACACTGACTCCAGTTTCTCCCTGGCCTTGAGTGCGTCTGCTTTATAATCACTGGTACTCACGATCTTGTACTCCTCTATTAATGTGTTGTGGCATCACGAACCTGTAGAACCTGCTCTCGTCCTCATCGTACTCTGCTATTGGAATGTCCAGTTGTTGCCTAAGGCTGTTGCCATACAATGTAAGGTCGGTATCTATGTCCTGCGGGGACTGGTCCTTGTAGTACAATTCCATGTCGTCGAGGTCGCGGATCTTGAAAAGGTCATTGCCCGTTTCTATCACTGTGTTGAAGCAACCCATCCTAGCACCCAACATCGCGTACTTGCCAAGTTCGACGTCTGCACCTATGGTACACCAAGTGCTGAGTATCCGCAGATTGATGGGCCATATTCTCTGGAAGTCAGCCGCTGGTATGGGCCTGCCTTTGTGTGTGCTCATCTTCACACCTTCCCTGTAGCCTGCCACGAACGCCTGTTGCTCCGAGGCGTTTATCACCGTGGTGGAATAACAGTTGTGCAGGTTCTCGTGTGGGACGCCCCAGCAGAAATCTAACTGGTTCTCTTCGATGTCAGCGTTCTCATGGGTACGCATATTGATACAGGTCTCCTTGTGCCATCCAACAAGTCCACCATTGCCGTACACCAGGCCATTGATGTTGTTCTTGGCCCTCCACCTGTGTACCGCTTTCTTGTCTGTCTTTGACCAGTCCAGTGTCTCTAACAGGAACTTCTCGTCAATTATGTTGTCACCGTCCACGCTTATGAAGAAATCTGTCTCCGCTATATCCGCCGCGGCCTTGTGTGCGTTGTCAAAACCAACGACTCCGTCGACACGTTTCGCCCAGGGCACCTTGTTCTTGAGGTCTGCCCAGTTCTGTTCCTTGTTTGGCTCCTTGAAACTGATGTAGACGAAATCTAGATCGCTTATTCTTGTTCTATCAGCCACGTCTCGCCTCCTTCCACCACTGCGTTGGGCCAGTGTATGTCTCCGTCCTGGAACACGTATCCTTTCGTTGCTTTCTTCAATATTGGATACTGCGTCTTTGGTTTAGTTTTTGGTTTAAGCATTATTTCAGTTGGTGATTTCCACGTGTAGGCGTCCTCTCCATTTTTCATCACTTCTAATTTCTTCTCCAGCGTGACAACAAGGCTTTGTCCCTCTATCGTAACGGTGTGTAGTTTTTTCGGTGCGGGCGGTAGACCTTGCAGTGCCTTAAGAAGTTCTGACATACAACTCCTTATCAAAATAGTGCCATACACGTGACAGCCTTTTGTCACCGAGAAATAAAGAATTGCCAGCGGCGTTGGGGTAAAGATAGTTGTTTTGATCTTTGACACGTGATAGATTGTTCACTGCAGGTTTATGATGCAGGAACTTGAACCACTCGTAGTCTATCAATGCTTTGTTCGTGGGATCCATTATCCTGTATGCCAGTGCAAACACAACATCTGTGCTTGGATACGGGTCATGACAGTTTATTAAAAGTTTGGTCTTTGCTTCTTGCCAGTTACGTGTGATTGCTTCGGCTATCTTGAAGAACTCCTGTGCCCGAGTGCTTTTCCTGAAGTACATCAACCCGTTGTATATGTTGGGTAAATTATTCCTTATAAACAGATTCCTGTAAGGCGTGTGTTTTACAATTTGATCCTTGTAGTTTAGACAGTCAACACTGAAAACCAGATCATGTTGCCATAGATGATACCACCACCAATCCGTGTTGGTGCTCCATAGCATATCACTTTCCAATTTAATGGTGTGGGTGAATGGAGTGACTGAGAATGCCTTGTATTCGTTGGCCCATTTCACATCGTGTGTTTCACTATCATCGTTTTTCAGCACCTTCACCATGTCCACGTGTTCGCTCTGGAACTTGCTCTTGGCATCTGTCACCACACAAATAGTGTTATACCTATTGAATTTCTTTATGCTTCGCGCAAGTTTGATGCTCAATTCAACATAATCTGTTTTACTGTTGTTCTGAGCAAACCATAGGAAACCTTTAGACATTGGCTACCTCCTTGTTGAGCACATGCACATCTTGATCTTTAGTGTAATTTACTTGATCATTGTACTGCCATGCTATTCCCTCATCATCCATCTTCAACACCTTGCAGTCTGGTGGCAGGGTTGGCAGTGTGATGGGCAGTGTGTCATATGTGATCATCCCATTGGCCTGTGCCAAAGCGATGGCGAAAGCATAGTCATTACGGAATCTTCTGTCCCTGATTCTGTAAAGATCCATGAAGTATGGGTAGTATTGCTTGACATACTTGATCATGTCAAATATACGCTTGGCCTTCTTGCCTTTTCTGAACACGAACACCGTAGCCCACACCATGTCTATCATGCTGAACCTTCTTGTGTCAAAACTATTCCGATTTGTCATGTCATACGCATTCTTCGAGATAAGAAAGTCATATTTGGTATCTAGGAAATGCCTCAGGTTATCAGTGAACGGGAAGTAGTCTATGTCTATCACCAAAGTCATTTCATAAGGTGAAAGTTCATAGGCCATGTGCCTGTCCACATTGCGCCACTCCAATCCATTTTTCTTGTTGCCCAACTCAGGCTCTATGAATTTGTAATTCACAAAACCCAATGGTTTTAGATGTTTGTAGGTTATAAAATCGGTCACAACAGTGACTTCTAATTTGAGATTTTTCTTTATGAGTGCAACACACTTCTCGAGTATTTTGTGATACTCGAAGTCAGGAGTGTCAAAGCAGAACAGTAATACACCTTTTGTCATTAGTCACCTCGTTTCGCAAACGTTCTACTCATTTGATGATACGAACTAATGGCTTCTTGGTTTCTCTCTATTAATATTTGTAAAAATTCTTTTGGTTCAGATATCTCAACAGGATTGTCATTTGTGTCCAACACGTAGAATGGTGAAGTGTGTACTTCACTTAATGTTTTCACAAGGTTGATCGTTTCGGCGTCCGCACGGAATATGTGTTCATTGTGCACCACCACTAGTCGTGAGTGTGCCTTCTCCAATGCGTTGCGTTTGGCAACTGCTATGTCGTAAGAAAGATCTGATTGTTTTTTAAGTTCGCCGATGTCCATACCACAATTATACAATAATTATGGTCAACAATCAACCTGGTAAAATTATTATGCTGTTGAGTTTGATACTTCCGCGTTTGAGTTCACCCTGATCGCCGCCGCAAGTCCTTCTGCATTTGTTGGAAATAATTCTAACAGAGCAAGTGTCATCCTTGGTGCCTTGTTCGGGTCGGCTGGAACACCATCGGTGTTTCCTGAGGTGTATGTGTCGTCGTTGTCAGCGTCCGTTGATACCATCTTGACCGTCAGTGTCACAGCAGTGCCCACTGCCGCGTTCAACTTCGCACTATACTCAACAGTGTTTGAAGTGTAACCTGAGTTGTCAGAAGTCAATTTCAATAGTGTGGTGTAACCTGTTCCTAGGTCATGGAATCCATTCGACAATCCATTAGTCGTAAGCGTCTCGCCTGAACCTGATCTTGTAGTTGCGTGTGCACCTATGTCTAGGTTTCCTGTCGCTGTAACTGTCAGATCGTTGAACACGTCATCTTTCAAACCGTCTATGCCTGTGACACAACTTGGATCGATCCTGATCTTACCACCTGCGTTGAAGTAGTGCCTCATGGTGTCCGCGCTGGCGAAGGTGACAGATCTCTCAATCGTTGAGGTGCTGTTCCATGTGGCTGAGTTTGTGCTTGATCCTGCCGCTGTGCCTGAGTCGATTGCAGTGGCACTCGTTGAGCCAGCCGCTACAGCCGCCGCCAAATTGGCCAAGTCAGTGATAAGTGCCGATCTTATGGCTATGGTGTCACCCGCCGAAACTGATGATGCCGTGATCGATACATTGGTGTGATTGGCAATGTTGTCTAAACCTGTGAATAATGTGTTCCAACTTGATGCGTTGACTGTATCACCTGCTGAAACTGTTGCGATTGCTGATTGCCCTAACCCGTATATTCCTGAACCAGTTCCCGCGAAGTGGTTGTAGCCGAATGGGCTTGAACTGTTGTTGACGAAAGCATTGTATTCGTCATCTAAAATTGTGTCACCTGCTTGGTATGCCATAAATTTCTATTTC